>DSLFC04101__coassemble_231_pt1 | contig 97477 bp, 86 predicted proteins | sample DSLFC04101__metabat2_low_PE_049 | metagenome-assembled genome bin DSLFC04101 | reverse complement strand
ATCAGGCCCTTATAGGGCCAGTGCAAGCCACCGGCTTCGCCGGTGGTCTTGACTGCTGGGATCAATTCCACAGACCGTCGGGGTACATTCCCTTCTGGGTCATGTCCTTCAGGGCGGCCATGACCACAGGCTTGTCCGCAGCGTAGGTCACGCCGTACCAGCGGTCGGGGGAGGTGAGGACCTTCACCTTGGCCTTGCCCTCGGCAATCAGCTGGGACACGGGCAGGGGCAGGAAATACTCGCCCTTCAGGGGATTCTGAACCAGAGCGGTGCTCAGGAAGGTGACGAACCGCTTCTCGATCTCGTCCAGGAAGGAGGGCATGAAGCCCCACATGTTCATGGAGACAATGGTGTCTGCCGCCACGTCCACCCAGTTTTCCCCGTCTTCGGTGAAGTGGATGCCTCCGTCGTACTGCTCAATCCGGGTCCGCTCGGTGACCTCGGTGAGGTAGCCCTGATCGTCGGTGACGCAGATGCCCCGGGCCACGGAGCCGTTCTCGGTGACGGTCTTGCCCATTTCATAGCCCACCATGCAGTAGCCGTAGGGATCTTCCGTCTTGGACAGATGATCAAAGATCACCTGGAAGGCGTGCTTGCCGTAGTAGTCATCGGCGTTGATGACAGCGAAGGGAGCGCCATCGATGGCCTCCTTGGCGCACAGCACGGCATGGCCGGTGCCGAAGGGCTTGGTCCGTCCCTCGGGGACAGAGTAGCCTTCGGGGATGGCGGTCAGCTCCTGATAGGCGTAGCGGATTTCCACGGGGGCTTTCTTCAGCCGGGCGCCAACGGTGCTCAGAAAGTCTTCCTTGATGGCCTCTTTGATGACGATGACCACGGTGTCAAATCCCGCCTGATGGGCGTCATAGATGGAGTAGTCCAGAATGGCTTCTCCCTGGCTTCCCACGGGATCGATCTGCTTCAGTCCGCCGTAGCGGCTTCCCATGCCGGCGGCCATTACAACGAGAACAGGTTTCTTTGCCATAATTATATTATCTCCTTAAAATTTCCATGAGGAAATGATTTTCGGTTTCCGGCTCAGCCGGCGTACTTGCTGACCACGTCGTGCATGGCCTGGAACTGGGCTTCCATGTCCCGGACCAGCTTGAACTGGGTGCGGCAGCGGTCCAGGTTCTGTCCGGGGTAGCGGGTATGGAAATAGTGGTCGCCCTCCAGATAGTCCGTCAGGAAGCGGATGCCGCACTCCAGAGTCATCAGCCGGGCGCCCCAGGGCAGGTATTCCAGTTCGGCAGGAGTCAGAGCGCCCTGGCAGCCCTCCAGGAAGCCCCGGGTGTAGACCTCATACAGGCCAATGTCAAAATACACCTTGGTCAGATCCTTTTCGTCCTCGGCGCTGTGGTTGGCGCCGAAGCGGATGGAGTCGCCGAAGTCGTAGATGGACAGGCCGGGCATGGTGGTGTCCAGGTCGATGACGCAGATGCCCTGGCCGGTGGCCCGGTCAATGAGAATGTTGTTCAGCTTGGTGTCGTTGTGGGTGACCCGCAGGGGCAGCTTCCCCTGGCGCAGGGCTTCCATGGCCACGGAACAGTCCGCCTGACGGGCCAGAACGAAGTCCACTTCCGTCCGGCAGGTGTCTGTCAGGTCTTTGGGGGCAGCGGCCAGGGCGGCCTGGAACTTGCGCAGCCGGTCCTCGGTGTTGTGGAAGTTCACAATGGTCTCGTGGAGGGTTTCAGCGGGGTAGTCCTTCAGCATGCTCTGGAAGTGGCCGAAGGAACGGGCGGAGGCTTCAAACAGCTCCGGCGTGGCGGACTGGAAGCAGTCGGTGCCCTCGATGAAAGGCATCATCCGCCAGACCTTGCCGGTTTCATCGGTGTAGTAGTCCTTGCCGTCCCGGGTCTTCACCAGACTCAGGGTCTCCCGCAGGGGATCGCCGCCTCTGGCAATGATCTGGCTGCGCAGGTAGGAGGTGATGCCCACAAAGTTCTCCATCAGCTCTTCCGGATGGGGAAAGGCGGCCAGGGACATGCCCTGGAGAATGAAGCGGACGGCGTCCCCTTCCTGGGGCTGGCAGACCACGCAGAAGGTGTCGTTGATGTGGCCCTGACCGTAGCGCACGGCACCCAGCACCGTGGCGGGCAGGTCATAGGCCTCCAGCACCTGGCGCAGCACAGGGGCTTCCTGGGGGATGTTGACAGTGTTCATTTGGATTCCTCCGCATTTGTCTGGGGTGCTTTCCGCAGGCAGGGACACAAAACCGGTCCCTGACATCTGGCGGTGCCTTTTAACACATTCTGCTTCATTATAACATGAACAGGGGGAAAAACAATACGGAAGCGTAAAAATTTTGCCCGATAAGGGGGAAAAACCATGCCTTCCGCCGTGAGCAGATGCCCGTAAAAGGGATGCCCCTGCCTTACAAGGGGGGAAAATCCATTCCTGCAGAACCGGAATTTTGCCGGCGGTCAGCCCGCTGCTCGGCCCACAGGGAGAGCAGCCAGGTGATCAGCTCCGATACCGGGAAGGCCAGCCAGATGCCGGTGATGCCCAGAACCATGGACAGAACGAATGCGGAAACGGTGATGGAAAGAAACCCTCGGGACAGGGCAATGACCGAAGAGAGATATCCTTTTCCCACGGCACTGTAAAAGCCGGATTTCACAATGTTCACCGCCGCCAGGAGAAACCCCAGGAAATACAGCCGCATTCCCGGCACGGCGTAGGCAGCCAGTTCCCCGGAACCCTCGCTGTTGAAGGCCTCCGTCAGGGCGGGAGCGAAGAAGAGGGCCGCAGCCACGGCAGCCAGAGAAATTTTTACAGCGATCGTCCGGGCACTGGCATAAATCCGGGCTTCCCCGGAGGTGTCCATCTGGCCGTGGGCCAGGCTGGCCACCGGCTGCAGTCCCTGGGAGACGCCGTTGAACAGGGCGGTGACCACCACCGCTATGTTGGCGATGATCCCATATGCGGCGACGGCCACGTTGCCGGCCTGGGCCAGAAGAAGATAGTTGAAAATCAGGGTGGTGATTCCACCGGATAATTCCCCCACAAAGGCGGCCACGCCCAGTGTGCAGGACTGAACCAGCCGCTTTACCGAAGGCAGGGCGGAGGTGAAGCGGATGGTTCCCCGGCTGGAAAGAAAATGAAACAGGCAGATGCTCATGCTGACCATGGGAGAGATGACGGTGGCCAGGGCAGCGCCGGTCATTCCCAGCTTCAGGGGGAACATCAGCAGATAGTCAAATAGAATATTGAAAATGCCGCTGGCCAGGGTGGCGGCCATGGCGGTTTTGGGGGCGCCGTCATTGCGGACAAAGGAGGTAAATGCAAAGTTCAGCATGAAAAACGGGGAGAAGAGCAGAATCAGCCGCAGGTAGGGAACGCCCACGGGCAGAATTTCCCCATCCGCGCCCAGGAGCGTCAGAATGTCGCCGGGGCAGAACAGACCAGCGAGCATCGGCGGGATGCTGAAAAACAGGCAGAACCAGATGGAATTGGAAAAATAATGCTGAGAATCCTGACCGCCGGCGGCGGTTTCCAGTGCGTAGCGGGTGGCGGAGCCAACGCCGATCATGGCGCCCAGGGCGAATATCACGGCATAGATGGGAAGCACCAGATTCAGCGCCGTGATGCCCTTGGCACCGGCTGCCTGGGAGATGAAAAAGGTGTCCGCCAGAATATAGCAGGAGGTGCCCACCATGGCCAGAATGTTGGGGCCAACATATTTTTTTAACTGTTTTTCCATATTTTCAACTCCTGACGGTAAAAAACAGCATCCTCTTTTACGACTGCAAAGACCTATCGTCGTAAAACAAGATGCCGTCATCTTTTCCTACCCGGTGGCAGGTTGTTCACTTTGAGCAGATTATAGCATGCAATTTCGAAAATATCAACGTATTTTTCCGGTAATTCAGTTAAAAATCGGAATTTCTGTCGGGGAAAGAGAGCAAAGCCCCCGGGCTTTGCTCTCAGGGAGGCAGCGCCGGCAGTTTTCAGCCCGAAAACCCGGAAAGATTGGGGAATTGACATTTTAAGAGAATAAACTATAATGAGGGTGGATTCTGGATGGGAGGCTTTATTTGTGTATCCTCTGGTATTTCAAAGTGACTTCGGTCTGGTGGATGGAGCGGTCAGCGCCATGTACGGCGTGGCCTACAGCGTGTGTCCTGACCTGAAAATCCACGACCTGACCCATGATATTACCCCTTACAACATCTGGGAGGCCAGCTACCGGCTGATTCAGACCATCCGCTACTGGCCGGAACATACGGTCTTCGTCTCTGTGGTGGACCCGGGGGTGGGCACCGACCGGCGGAGCATTGTGGTGCGGACCAAGTCCGGGCAGTACATTGTCACTCCGGACAACGGAACCCTGACCCATGTGCTCCGGCTGGAAGGGGTGGAAGCTGCCCGGGAGATTGACGAGACGGTGAACCGGCTGCCCCGCTCCGGGGAGAGCTACACCTTCTACGGCCGGGATGTATACGCCTTCACCGGCGCCCGGCTGGCGGCCGGCATTATCGATTTTGAGGGCATTGGCCCGGAGATCCCGGTGGAGAGCCTGGTGCGGCTGCCCATTGTGGAGCCCAGACTGGAAAACGGCGCCGTCTGCGGAACCATCGACGTGCTGGATGTGCGTTTCGGCAGCCTGTGGACCAACATTCCCCGGGAGCTTTTCCTGCAGACCGGCGTCCACTACGGTGACCGGGTGAGCATCACCATCGAAAACGATACCCGCTGCGTCTACCGCAACATCATCCTCTATGCCAAGAGTTTTGCCGACGTGTATGTAGGCGAGGCCCTGGCCTACATCAACAGCCTGGACTGCGTGGCGGTGGCCATCAACCAGGGTTCTTTCGCCCGGGCCTACAACATCGGCACCGGCAACTCCTGGCGCATCCGGATTGAACCCTTCCGGGGATTTCGTTAACCCCTGTTCCCGGGTTCCCCGGGAACGGAAAAATAAATGGAGGTAGAAAAGTATGAAGAAGTTTTCTGTGAAAACCATCGTTGCCATCGGCATCGGCGCGGCGCTGTTCTTTGTCCTGGGCCGGTTTGTTGCCATTCCCAGCCCGGTGCCCAACACCAGCATTTCCGTGCAGTACGGCCTGCTGGCTTTCCTGTCTGTGGTCTACGGACCCATTGCCGGCGCTCTGGTGGGCTTCATTGGCCACACCCTGATCGACTTCAGCTACGGTTGGGGCGTGTGGTGGAGCTGGGTTATCGCTTCCGCCGTGTTCGGCCTGCTGGTGGGCCTTGGCGCCAAGCTGCTGAAGATGAAAGAGACAGAAATGGGCCTGATGGGTCTGCTGAAGTTCAACATCGTCCAGATTGTGAGCCATGTGATCTGCTGGGGCGGTGTGGCTCCTGTGCTGGATATCCTGATGTACAACGAGCCGCTGGACAAGCTCTTTGCCCAGGGCCTGGTGGCAGGCACTTCCAATGCGGTCACCACCGCCATTGTGGGCAGCCTGCTGTGCATTGCCTACGCCGCCACCAAGACCAAGGCCGGCAGCCTGACCAAGGAGTAAACTTGTACATGGAAGAGGCAGGCAATTCGCCTGCCTTTCCTGTTTTAGGAGGAGATCCGGTTGGAAAACCAAGGGATTATCAAATTTGACCATTTCGGCTTTCAGTACACCGCCCAGGCGGAGCCCACCCTGTACGACATCAACCTGACCATCCGCAAGGGGGAGAAGGTGCTGATTGCCGGGCCTTCCGGCTGCGGCAAGTCCACCTTGGCCCACTGCATCAACGGCCTGGTGCCCAATTCCTACCCCGGGAAGATCACCGGCAGCCTGACGGTGGCGGGGCAGGATGCCGGAAAGCTGGGCCTGTTCGGCCTGTCCAAAATTGTGGGAACGGTGCTGCAGGATTCCGACGGCCAGTTCATCGGCCTGACCGTGGCGGAGGACATTGCCTTCGCCCTGGAAAACGACTGCGTCCCCACGGAGCAGATGCACCGGCAGGTGGAGCAGGTGGCTCAGCTGGTGGATGTGAAGCAGGTGCTTCACCACGCCCCCCACGAGATTTCCGGCGGTCAGAAGCAGCGGGTGAGCCTGGGAGGTGTGATGGTCAGCCAGGTGGATGTGCTGCTGTTTGACGAACCCCTGGCCAACCTGGACCCGGCCACCGGCAAGCAGGCCATTGTGCTCATTGACGAGATTCAGAAGCGCACCGGATGTGCGGTGATCATCATTGAGCACCGGGTGGAGGATGTACTCTACCGCCCGGTGGATCGGGTGGTGCTCATGGGGGACGGCAGAATCCGATACGACGGAGACCCGGATGCCCTGCTGTGTTCTTCCCTGCTGCAGGAAAGCGGCATCCGGGAGCCCCTGTATGTTACCGCCCTGAAATACGCCGGGGTGACGCTGATGCCGGATATGCGCCCGTCTTACCTTCCGGAGCTGAACCTGTCCCCGGAGCAGAGAGAGAAGGTCCTCACCTGGTTTTCCCGGCAGCCTCCGGCCCCGGCAGAACCGGAGCGGGAGGTGCTGCTCCGGGCCCGGGACGTGGACTTTACCTACGAAGGGGGCCATCATGCCCTGCGGGGCATCACCGGGGACATTCACCGGGGGGAGATGCTCAGCATTGTGGGCACCAACGGTGCGGGAAAATCCACTTTTTCCAAGGTGATCTGCGGCTTTGAGATTCCCCAGGGGGGCAGCCTGAACTTTGCCGGGGAGGATTTGTCCGCCCTGTCCATCAAGGAGCGGGCGGATCACATCGGCTATGTGATGCAGAACCCCAACCAGATGATCTCCAAGACTCAGATCTTTGACGAGGTGGCCCTGGGTCTGCGCAACCGGGGCATTGCCGAGGAGGAAATCCGCCCCCGGGTGGAGGAAACCCTGAAAATCTGCGGGCTGTACCCCTTCCGGAACTGGCCGGTGTCTGCCTTGAGCTATGGCCAGAAAAAGCGGGTGACCATCGCCTCCATTCTTGTGCTGAAGCCGGAGATGATTGTGCTGGACGAACCTACCGCCGGACAGGATCTGCGGCACTATACCGAGATCATGGATTTTCTCCGGGAGCTGAACCGCCAGGGGGTCACCGTGGTGCTGATTACCCACGATATGCACCTGATGCTGGAATACACTCCCCGGGCCATGGTATTCCACGGTGGAAAAGTGATTGCGGACAGGTCCGCGGCGGAAGTGCTCAACGACCCGGAAATTGTGGCGGCGGCCCATCTGAAGGAAACGTCTTTGTATCATCTTTGCGCCCTGTGCGGAATTGATCAGCCGGAGGAATTTACCCGGCGGTTCATTGCCCGGGACCGGGAGGTGCGGCTATGATCAACCTGTTCAATTACATCGACCGGCCCTCTCCCATCCACCGGCTCACCGGGGCCTGCAAGCTGGTGTGCCTGATCGCCTGGAGTCTGGCGGCCATGACCAGCTTCTATACGCCGCTGCTGATTGCCATGACGGCGGCGTCTCTGGCGCTGTTCCGGATTGCCCGGCTGAAAGTGAAGGACATTTCTTTTATGCTGGGAATCATGTCCGTCTACATTCTGCTGAACAATCTGCTGATTTTCCTGTTCAGTCCGGAGCATGGGGTGGGCATCTACGGCAGCCGGACGGTGCTGTTTTCCCTGTTCGGACCCTACGTGGTCACGGCGGAGCAGCTGTTCTACCACCTGAACGTGATCCTCAAGAACGCCTGCACCATTCCTATTGTGCTGCTGTTTGTGTGCACCACCAATCCCTCGGAGTTCGCCGCCTCTTTGAACCGGATCGGGGTGAGCTACCGGGTCAGCTATGCCGTGGCCCTGGCTCTGCGCTACATCCCGGACATCCAGCGGGAGTACCGGGACATCTCCCTGGCCCAGCAGGCCCGGGGCGTGGAAATGAGTAAAAAGGTGAGTCTGGTAAAGCGGCTGAAAGCCGCCAGCGCCATTCTGATTCCCCTGATTCTTTCGTCCATGGAACGGATCGAGACCATTTCCAACGCCATGGAGCTGCGAGGATTCGGCAAGGGGCCCCGGCGGAGCTGGTATTCCGGGCGGAAATTTTCCACCGGGGATATCCTCTGCATGGCAGGATGCCTGGCGCTGATGGCGGTGTCGCTGCTGATTACCTGGCGCAGCGGACGGTATTTCAATCCCTTTGTGAAATAAACACCGGGAGCATCCCGCAATTTTAATAAGACCCAGCAGCCCCCAGCCGGATTCCGGCTGGGGGCTGCTGTTTGGAGAGATGGAAAAGAAGTCAGACTTCCTGATCAATCTGGGACTTACGGAACAGACAGACCTCCACCAGATTGGTGTGCTGGGGATTTGCCTTTGCCAGGGGCGTAGCACGGTGGGTCATGGTAAGCACGTTGATGCTGCCCCGGGTGTCCACGCCCTGCTGATCCGGGGTGTACCAACCGCCTTCGCTCATGGCAACACATCCGGGAACAATACGGCGGGTTACTTTCGCCGGAATGCGGACCCGGCCCCGGCGGTTGAAGATTTCCACCAGATCTCCGTCCCGGATTCCCCGGGCATCGGCGTCGTCCGGATGAATCCAGATCCGGGGAGACTCCAGCTCATCCAGCTGAGGGTTGTTGTCGTGGATGGAGTGACAGCGCCGGTTGGTGTGAAATCCGATCAGAAGCAGAGGGAACTGGGCCCGGAGCGGGTCCTGGGCGCCCTCTTCGCAGGGGGTATACCGGGGAATCCCAGGCAGGTCCGGCTGATGGCGCTGGAAAAGACGGGAAGAATAGATCTCAATTTTCCCGGAGGGGGTAGAGAAGGGAACACCCTGATGGATCTGGGGATAGAACGCAATCTGGTAGGGGGTGTTGGGGTAAACAAAGCAGCCGGCCCGGCGGAACGTATCGTAGTCGGGCAAGGATACTTTGATGGGGGTGGTACGGGCTTGCCCGGCGTTGTAGAGGACAAAGGCCACCGCGCTTCCCAGAATTCCGGTGAAGAACAGAATGCCAATGGATGCGGGACACCACTGAATTCCGCCGGGATCGGCCATCCACACCGGAATGCTGGACAGGGCACAGAAGCACACTTGGAGCACCCCCAGCAGCTGCGGATCATCGGAGGCGGCGAACCGCTTCAGACACAGAATGCTGACGGAGCGGAACAGAGCCGAGATCACACTGAGCCAGATTCCCGTGCCGATTCCATTGCGGGACACATCGGCGAAAACCCACAGCCCCCCAGCAGCCACGCAATGGTGATCAGCAGGGTTCGGTTGGGCAATTTGCGGGAGAGCAGACACTGCATCAGCGGTACGAATACAAAGGACAGCTGACTGACGAACACAGAATTGGCAGCGCTGGTATAATGCAGCGCCAGGGTAGAGGTTTGCATGGGGATCATTTCCAGGACACCTAAAATACAGCCGTGAAGGAGCAGCTTCTTGCTCAAGCTGCCCTTCAATTTCCTGCCATAGAGTATCAGAAGAGGCACGGATGCCACAAGAAAGCGGGCCATGATGTAGGTTGCCGAGGACATATACACCAGTGCGTGCTTCATCATGACGGTGGTAAAGCCCCAGTAGACCATCACCCCGCTGACCAGGAGAAGTCCGGAGGTTTCGCTTTTTTTCATATTTCACACTTCCGATTTGAGATTTTTCAGGGGAAAAGCAGGGATATCCTGATCTTCCGAGCTGCAAAATGGCTGTAGTTGACAAAAAATGGTTTTTTTGTTATGGTGAGAGAAAAGAGCAGGGGGCGGACAATGGACGAAATGAATTTCAGCTGGATTATCCTGGCGGGGGGCGAGAGCCGCAGAATGGGACAGTCCAAACAGACGCTGCCCTGGAAAGACGGCACGCTGCTGGATGCCGCCGTGGAAAAGGCCAAGCAGGCGGGAGCCGGGAAAGTGCTGATCTCCGCCAATCGGGCGTATCCCCCCTACCGGTGCGTCATGGATCGGGTACCGGGCGCCGGCCCTCTGGGCGGCATTCATGCGTGTCTGCTGCAGGCCAGCAGCCCTTTGTGCCTGGTTGTGCCGGTGGATGTGCCCCTGTTCCCCGGGGAACTGGCGGCACAGATGATCCGCTATGCCCGGGACAGCGTCCGGCAGTACCTGCCGCTTTGCTGGAATGGAACCCTGGAGCCTTTGATTGCTGTCTTTCACCGGGACACGGCCCCGATCATCGAGGGGATGCTGACCAGACAGGAAAACAAGGTGCGCAGCCTGACCCGGTATGTTTCCTGGGAGCCGTTCTCACGGGAAGGGGATCCTGTGCTGATGGAAAACTGCAACACCCCCGAAACTTACCGGCAGCTGTATGCGCGCTTCGGAATGGCCTGAATGTTCACGGGCAGGGAGATTTTTCTGCATCTGCCCGTGGATTCTTTTTGCCTCTGGAAAACCGACCTTACAATACGCAATCGTGCAAATAGAATAAAAACAATAGGGGAAATATTGATTTTATCGTAAACTTTTGCTATACTGTATCCAACGGACGGGGGAGGGTCCTCACGGAAGGCGGAAAAAACGCCAGCGGGAGTTCCCTTTCCCGACAGGAATTGGGGGGGACAATCATGGCGACACTGAAAGAACTTTCGGAACGGACCGGCTATTCCTCTGCAACCATATCCAGAATCTTAAGCGGGGATCCTACGTTGTCTGTGACGGAACAGACCCGCCGGATTGTGCTGGAGGAGGCCGGGCGCATCAACTACATTGCCACCCGCAGCAAGCGGGGGCGGATGCCCAAGAAGGCCGTCCGGGTGGCGGTGGCGGAAATGCTGACGCCGGTTCAGCAGCTGGACGATCCCTATTTCCTTTATCTGAGCAACTTTGTCCGCCAGGGCTGCCTGGACAGGAAGTATACCTTTATCCCCCTGGAGCACAGGGGCGATGGCTTCGTCGCCAATCAGACGGACAACTTAACCGGGGTAATTGCCATCGGAAAATTTACGCCGCCTCAGATCGACTATCTGGCGTCATTGTCATTCAATGTGGTGTTTGTGGATTCCTCCCCCCGGGAGAGCCGGTTTGACTCTGTGGTTCTGGGGTACGAGCTGGGAATTTCCCTTGCCCTGGAGCATCTGTTCAACCTGGGCCACCGCCGCATTGGCTATGTGGGACCGTACTATGATGACGTTCTGCGGCTGCCGGAACCCCGACGGAAATTTTTTGACCAGATTATGCAGAACCGGGGACTGTGGGAGCCTGACTTGGTTTTGGAGTGCAGCATGGATGCAGGGGCCACGAAGAAGGCGTTTGACCAGTTTTTGCACTCCGGCGCACAGATGCCCACAGCGTTCCTGTGCGGCAATGAGGAAAACGCCATTGGAACCCTGGCCGCACTGCGGGAGGCGGGCCTTTCGGTGCCGGATGACATTTCCGTGGTGTCGTTTAACGATACCCCAAAATCAGCACTGATTGAACCGGCGCTGACCTCTGTGTCCGCCCATGTGGAGGAGATGGGAAAGGTGGCGCTGCGGATGCTGACGGAGCGGGCACGCATCGGGGGAGCCGAGCCGATCCGGCGGATTCCTCTGAAGGTGATTGTGCCGCCCTCCATTACGGTGCGAAAAAGCACCGGCCCCGTAAAAAAATAACTGCACATGATGTCAAGGCCACCGGCACCGTGCATTTGTCAAGAAAAAGTAGACAGCCAAAAACACCATACCATCAGAAGCCCAGTTCGGTCTTGTACTGAACTGGGCTTTTATATCCCAAGGCAGCCGCAGGTCGCCTGTTATTAAAGTAATGTACATATGTATCCAAGAGTAAGAAGACATTCTCTGTGGTCGCAAGTCCAAAGTCAAGATAGAGTTCTTCTTTCATCCATCCGTTTAGCGCTTCAATGATTGGATTATCTGTTGGTGTTCCCTCTCGCGACATTGACCGAAGTATGTTATAATGTTCATGGGCCTGGCAAAAAGCCCGTGAGGAGTAGACAGAACCCTGGTCGGTGTGGAAGACTACCTGGGGTGTCTGCTCCTCTTTTTTTCCTACGAGCAGCTTCAACTGCTCTAAGCAATGGTAATATGGTTTGTTGCTGCCGGGAACAGGCGTTGCCTGATGTGCTAGTATCTCATTATTAAATGTATCCAGCAGAAGTGTCCATTCCCATAGAACGCCTTTATGCTTGAATATGGTCATGTCTGACACAACAATCTCCAATGGCCTTGTAGCGTTCCAGTTCCCTTTAACTTCATTGGTTATTTTTATTGTAAGGCCAAAGACCTGGGATGAACAGGGGACAAATCTGCGGTTTTTTGAGTTTGACTGCGATATTTGTGAAAAATGGATGTACGAAGCAAAAAAATTATGCTATAATTAGAGAAAATTCACAACGCTGAAACCGAAGAGGGGGACTTTCGTGAAACGTTGGCGTTCAATCGTTCAGGTGCTGCCCCTGGTGCTGTGCCTGACCCTGGGCGTCTCCGGCTGTGCAAACCGGCAGCCGGAGACTGCCCGCTATGCCCCGGATGATTCTCCAGCCCATTGTGGAGAATGCGGTGCTTCACGGCCTTCCGGGGGTGGAGAACGGCGTGGTGCAGGTAAAAGTGTGGAAAGAGGGGAACCGGATGAAGATCACGGTGACCGACAACGGCCGTGGCCTGCCGGAGGAATGGGTAGGGCCCTACACCCGTCCCGGGACGGAAACCGGGGGACATCATCTTGGCCTGTATAACGTGGATACCATTCTGAAAAAGTACTATGGGGAGGAGTTCGGCCTGTACCTGGACCGGAGACCGGATGGGCCGGGGACTGTGGTGACGGCGGTGCTGCTTTGCAAGGAGGAACCGGTATGCTGAAAGTGCTGGTGGTGGAAGATGAGGAATTGATCCGCAAGGGGATTGCCCTGGCGGTGGACTGGGCAGCCCTGGACTGCGTGGTGGTGGGAGAGGCTGCCAACGGCCGGGAAGCCCTGGAGGCGGTGAAGCGCTATCATCCTTCCCTGATTTTTACCGGACCTGAAAATGCCGGAAATGGACGGACTGGAGATGCTTGCCGCCCTGCGGGAGCAGGGGAATCCGGTGTATGTAATTATTCTCACCGCCTATGACAGCTTTGCCTATGCTCAGCAGGCCCTGCGGCTGGGCGCGGTGGATTTCCTGCTCAAGCCCTTTCATGACGGGGAACTGGAGCAGGCGGTGCTGAATCTGCAGAAACGGATGGAGCAGACCCAGCAGCCGGAAGAGCCCTTCCTGCCGGGACTGAAAAAGGGAGACAAGAGCAAATATGTGCTCCAGACCACGGACTACATCTCCCGGCACTACGGCGACCAGTCCATCTCGGTGAGCAGCATTGCCCGGGAACTGGGGGTCAGCCCCTCGGAATATCAGGACATCTGCCGATGACGGCGGCGTTCCCGGAAGGGAGAAAGGAGTTTGCATGGACCACAACTATATGAAGCGGCGGATCTGGGAATCGTTTTACGAGCTGAGTGCGGTGATCCCTTTTGAGAAACTGACGGTGGAGAAAATTGTCAGTCATTGCGGCATCTCCAAGGCCACCTTCTACCGTCATTTCCGGGACAAGTACGATGTGCTCAACTACAACTCTCTGGGGATTACCGAGCGGTACTTTAACGTCCGGCTGTGCGGCGGCTGGCAGGACTTTTTCGTGTGCGCCTTCCGGGAGGTTGAGAAGGACCTGGACTATTACCGCCGGGCCTTCCGGACCTCGGGGCAGAATGCCCATGCCCGGTTTCTGTTTGAGTATACCTACAGCATCGTCCGGGACTGCTTCCTGAAAACCAACGGGAAAGAGACCCTGACCCCCGGGGAGCATTTTGCCATTTCTCACTACTGCCATGGCTGCGTGGATACCCTGGAGGACTGGCTGCGGGAACCCAAAGGCGTGACCGGGGACCAGATGGCGGTGCTGTACTATCAGGAGATGCCGGACTTTCTCAAAAACACCTGGACGGTGGATTGAATAGAGGAACAGTTTTTGAAAAACGTATCAATTTGAGACGAATTTATAATACCGTTTTGATCGGCGGATTGAGGCTGGGAATTTCATATGGTATGGTATGAATAGCCAAAATCTGACGGGAAATACAACTGACTTTCGGTCAATGTGAATGAATTCTCTGCCGGATGGGGACAAAGGAGTTATGTCAATGGAAGCATATCGGGTCATACAGGTCAAACAAAGCGTCTTTGCGGACAACAACGCCCGGGCAGATCAGCTGCGCCGGGAATTGAAAGAAAAGGGGATTTTCCTGGTGAATCTCATGTCTTCTCCCGGGGCGGGGAAGACCACGCTGCTTACCCGGCTGATTGAGATTCTGGGCCGGGATTTGAACATCGGGGTCATGGAGGCGGACATTGACTCGGATGTGGACGCCGGAACCATCGCCCGAACCGGCGCCAAGGTCATCCAGCTGCACACCGGGGGGATGTGCCACCTGGATGCGGATATGACCTGGCAGGGCCTGGAGCAGCTGGAGCCGGAGGGGCTGGATCTGGTGATCCTGGAAAATGTGGGCAATCTGGTGTGCCCGGCGGAGTTCGATACCGGCGCCTGCCTGAATATGATGATTCTGTCCGTACCCGAAGGCCATGACAAGCCCCTGAAATATCCCCTGATATTCCAGGTGTGCCAGGGTATGGTGGTCAACAAAATCGATGTGCTGCCCTACTTTGATTTTGACATGGAGCAGGTAACCCAATTCGCCCGGATGCGTAACCCGGAGCTGACCATTGTGCCGGTTTCTGCCAAAACCGGAGAGGGTGTTCCGGCCCTGGCGGACTGGCTGAAGCAGAAGATTCAACACTGGAAAGAAAGCGGAGCAAGGAGGCAGGAAAATGATTGATGAAAAACTGAGACAGCGGGCATTCAATCCCCCCAGCAAGGGTGACCCGGCACCCCGGGAAAAAATTCTGAAGCTGGGCAAGAAAATCACCGATGTGGTGCCCCACAAGCTCAAAGGGGTGACCGCCGACGACCCGGAATACTGGGGCATGGCGGATCTGGTCACCGATGAGATGGCGGACATTGCTCTGGCCATGAAGGTGCGTGAGCATTACACCGTGGAGCAGCTGTGGAAGCTGTGCAAGGTGAAAGAAGAGGAAAAGGCCCACTTCCAGGAACTGCTGGACGAAATGAGCTACATCGGCCTGCTGGAATACGACTACGGCAACCACTACGACCACAACGGCCGGACGGCGCCGTCCTCGGAGCGGCGCTACTGCCTGCCCCTGTATGTTCCGGGCAGCGCGGAGATGTTCAACATGGAGGAGACCCCGGAGGGCAACAAGCGGCTGCGGGAGCATCCCCATGTGGGCTACTTCTTCGAGCGGATGACCTACATCCCCCTGGCGGGGAAAACCCACCTGCTTCCCCCGGGAGGGGGCGGCGTGGGCATGCACGTCATTCCGGTGGAAAAAGCCATCTCTATGGAGAACCAGACCCTGGACATTGAACACTTGTCCTACTGGCTGAAAAAGTATGAGGATAAAATCGGCGTGGGCCAGTGCTCCTGCCGGGCCAGCAAAGCGGTGATGGGCGAGGGCGTGGCGGATGACGAGATGTGCTGGTGCATCGCCGTGGGCGACTTCGCCGACTACATCCGGGAGACCGGCAAGGGCCACGATATTACATATGAAGAGGCCATGCGGATTCTGAAAAACGCTGAGGAGAACGGCTTCGTCCACCAGATCACCAACATCGACGGAGAAAACAAGATTTTCGGCATCTGCAACTGCAATGTGAACATCTGCAACGCCCTGCGGACCTCTCAGCTGTTCAACACCCCCAACCTGTCCCGCAGCGCCTACACCGCCGAGGTGGACAAGGCCAACTGCGTGGCCTGCGGCAAGTGCGTGGAATACTGCCCCGCCGGGGCGGTGAAGCTGGGGCAGAAGCTTTGCACCAAATCCGGGGAAGTGGAATACCCGAAGCACGAGCTGCCCCACGGCATTGTCTGGGGGCCGGAGCACTGGGACCCGGATTACCGGGACAACAACCGGAAAAACTGCTACGACAGGGGCACCGCCCCCTGCAAAACCGCCTGCCCGGCCCATATCGCCGTCCAGGGCTACCTGAACCTGGCCTCCCAGGGCCGGTATCAGGAGGCGCTGGCCCTGATCAAAAAGGACAATCCCTTCCCGGCAGTCTGCGGACGGGTGTGCAACAAGCGCTGCGAGGATGCCTGCACCCGGGGCACCATCGACGATCCTGTGTCCATTGACGCGGTAAAGAAATTTATTGCCCAGCAGGATCTCCACGCCGAGACCCGCTACATCCCCCCGGTGGTCATCGCCTCCAATGAAAAGACCCACTGGGAGCAGAAAATCGCCATCATCGGCGCAGGCCCGGCGGGCCTGTCTGCTGCCTACTATCTGGCCACCCGGGGCTATCTGCCCACGGTGTTTGAAAAGAATCCCCGGCCCGGCGGCATGATGACCTACGGCATCCCCTCCTACAAGCTGGAAAAAGATGTGATTGACGGAGAAATCCAGGTCCTCCGGGAACTGGGGGTGGAGATCCGCTGCGGTGTGGAGGTTGGCAAGGATGTGACCATCCAGCAGCTCCGGGAGCAGGGCTTCCAGGCGTTCTACATCGCCATCGGCTGCCAGGGCGGCCGCCTGCCCGGCGTGCCCGGGGAGGATGCCCAGGGAACGGAGCTGGCAGTGGACTTCCTGCGCAAGGCCACGGAGGACCAGTCCCGGAAGATTTCCGGCAAGGTGCTGGTCATCGGCGGCGGCAACGTGGCGGTGGACTGCGCCCGGACTGCCGCCCGGTTCGGAGCGGAGCAAGTCCGTATGGTCTGCCTGGAGAGCCGGGAAACCATGCCCGCCTCCCGGGAGGAAATCCGGGAGACCCTGGGAGAAAACATCGACATCTGCAGCGAATGGGGCCCAAAAGAGGTCCTGAAGGACGAAACCGGCCGCGTCACCGGTGTGGTGTTCAAGAAGTGCCTGCGGACCATCGACCCGGAGAGCGGAAAATTCGCCCCGGTCTATGATGAATCCCAGACCACGACCATGGAGGCAGATCTGGTGATCTTTGCCATTGGCCAGTCCATCCAGTGGGGCAGATTGCTGGAAGGAACCAAGGTGGAATTCTGGCGGGGGAACTATCCCAAGGCAGACCCGCTGACCTACCAGACCGCCGAACCGGACATTTTTGTGGGCGGCGACGTGTACCACGGCCCCAAGTTTGTCATCGACGCCATTGAGGACGGCAAGTGCGCCGCCGAGTCCCTCCACCGGTATGTCCACATGGGAGCGGATCTGAAAATCGGCCGGAACCGCCGGGATTTCATCATGCTGGACAAGGACGACATTGTGGTGGACAGCTACGATACGGCAGGCCGCCAGGAGGCGGCCATGGACGAGACGGTGGATTACCACCACTCCTTCCAGGACGCTCACGGCACCCTGACCGAGGAACAGGTAAAAAAGGAGACTGCCCGGTGCCTGGGCTGCGGTGCCAGCTGGGTGGACCCCAACAAGTGCATCGGCTGCGGCATTTGCACCACCAAGTGTGCTTTCGACGCCATCCATCTGAAGCGGGATCACCCGGAGTGCTCCACCATGATGCGGGCGGAGGACAAGCTCAAAGGCATTGCCTCCATGGCGGTGAAGCGCCTGGGAGAGACCATCCGTGGAAAGAAGGAGTAAGCCATGCATGAATTGGGCGTGGTCTTCCATATTGCAGACAGCGTAGAAAAGGTTGCCCGGGAAAATGGGGCGGAAAGGGTACACTGCGTCACCCTGGAAATCGGGGAAGTGTCCACGGTGATTCCCCACTATCTGGTGGAGGTGTGGAACTGGCACAGCCGCCGGGTGCCACTGCTGGAGGGGTGCGAACTGAAGGTGGAGCAAATTCCGGCAGTAACCCATTGCCCGGACTGCGGCACCGACTATCCTACGGTACCCCAGGGAATCACCTGTCCCAGCTGCGGCAGCCGGAAGACCTATCTGCTCACGGGAAACGAAGTGAACATCAAAGAAATTGCCATCACCTGACGGAATCAATCAGGTGGGCGGAAAGAAAAAGGAGGAAATGTCAGATGTTGTTCCAGATCTACGGAGAAACTGCCGGTTATCAGCTGCTGGGCTGGCTGCTGGTCTTCCTGGGCCTGATTGCCGCCAATGAATTTGCCCGCCGCAGCAAGCTGGGAGGAATTCTGTGCTTCCTGGTTCTGCCGGGGGTGCTCACCGTTTACTTTGTGTCCATCTATGTGGGAGCGGCCATGGGGGCGGAGTGGGCATTGAACAACCCCACCTACCTGTACATGAACAGCTGGTTCCACTATGCCAAGCTCTATGCCGCTACCGCCGGCTGCATCGGCTTTATGATGCTCAAGTATAAGTGGGGCGTGGGAAAACAGCAGTGGTTCAAGGTTTTCCCCTTTGCCATTGTGGCGGCGAATATCCTGATTGCGGTGGCCAGCGACTTTGAGTCCGCCATCCGGGGCGCCGCCGCCATGGCCCAGTACGGGGACCGGTGGTGGCTGTCCAGTGAGAACGTGTGGCTCTACGGCGGCTGGTGGAACTGGCTCAACGGCATCGCCGGTATTATCAACATTTTCTGCATGACCGGCTGGTGGGGCATCTATGCCTCCAAGGACAAGAAGGATATGCTCTGGCCGGATATGATCTGGCTGTACATCCTGGCCTATGATGTATGGAACTTCCAGTACACCTACCTGAATCTGCCCACCCATGCCTGGTTCTGCGGTGTGGCCCTGCTGCTGGCTCCCACGGTGGCCAACGCCCTGTGGAACAAGGGCGGCTGGATTCAGAACCGGGCCAACACCCTGGCACTGTGGTGTATGTTCGCCCAGGTGTTCCCCTTGTTCCAGGATGCCAGCGTGTTCACCACCATTTCCTCGGTGTATGCCGATGGGGTGATGAATGCCGCCGTCCGGCCGGAGCTGGTGAACCCGGTGCCCCAGGGCGTTATCTCCATTTTGTCTGTGGGCATCAACGCCCTGGCGCTGGCCCTGATCGTCAAACGGTCTGTGGAGCAGAAAAAGAATCCCTACAAGAACGAAATTTTCACCGACACCCGGGACTTCCAGCTGGCCATGGCCAGAGCGGAAGAAGCCTGATTCTCTGATTCAAAACCCCGCCTCTGGACCTTTTGGGTTCCGGATGCGGGGTTTTTGCGGGGCGGCAGGAATTGACGTGCCCCGGGAAACGTGCTAGAGTAAGGCGATACCGGAAGAAAAGAGGAGATTCCATGACGGATATGACCGTGGGCCGTCCCAGAACCCACCTGTGGCGCTATGCCCTGCCATTGCTGCTGGGAAACTGGCTCCAGCTGAGCTACAATGCAGTGGATGCCATGATCGCCGGGCGGTTCATCGGCCGGGACGCTCTGGCGGCGGAGGGCATTGCCGGGCCGGTGATGAACCTGGTGATTCTGGCCATTACCGGACTGTGCATCGGGGCGGGAATCCTGATGAGCGAAGCTTTCGGGGCAAAGGACCATGACCGGCTGCGCCGGGTGCTGGGCAACACCCTGATCCTGGGCATCGGGATGTGCGTGGCCGCTGCGGCGGCGGGGGTGATCCTGGCCCCCTGGATTATGAAGGTGCTGTCGGTTCCGGCCCAAATCCGGGACATCACCGGGACATACCTGCGCATCACCTTTCTGGGGGCACCGTTTACCTTCTGCTACAACGCCCTGGCGGCGGGACTGAAAAGCGCCGGAGACTCCAAGACGCCCCTGAAATTTCTGGCGTTCTCCGCCGTGGTCAACGCCTTGCTGGACCTGTGGTTCCTGGGGGTGATGGGCATGGGCATTGTGTGCAGCGCCCTGACCACGGTGTTTGCCGAGGCTCTGTGCGCGGCAATGGCGGTGTGGTATCTGGTGCGGCGGGTGCCGGAGCTGTGCCCCCGCCGGGAACATTGGCATCCAGAGTGGCGGGTGATGGGAAAAATACTGGCTTACGGTGGGCCAAGCGCCTTCCAGCAGGCCATTCAGCCGGTGTGCAAGGTGCTGATTCAGGGCCAGGTGAACGCCCTGGGCATCAATTCCATAGCCGCCTTTAACGCCGTTTCCCGGGCGGATGATTTTGCCTGCATTCCCGAGCAGAGCATCTCCTCCGCCATCTCCACCTACATTGCCCAGAACCGGGGGGCAGAGAAGCCCGAGCGCATCCGCTCCGGGTTCCGGGCGGGCATTGGCCTGGAGGCAGGGTACTGGGTGCTCATTGCCGCCGTGGTGGCACTGCTGCGAAGACCTCTGGTGGGGATGTTCGTTACGGGCGAGGGAACGGAAGAAGTGATTGCCCTGGGGAGCCGGTATCTGGGGTATATGGTTCTGTTCTATCTGTGGCCTGCCATGACCAATGGATTCCAGGGCTTTTTCCGGGGAATGGGGAAGCTGTACACCACCATTGTGGGCACCTTTCTTCAGGCATCCATCCGAACGGTGTTCACCTACCTGCTTGCGCCCCGGATGGGGATTTCCGGAATCGCCTTTGCCTGCGCCGTGGGCTGGAGTGCCATGCTGCTGTTTGAAGTGCCCTATTATTTCCATACCTGCCGGAAACTGGGGCTGAAGGCCAGAGCGGAGGGGGAAAAAGCTGGCTGCCCGGGGATCTGGTAAAACCTGGACAAAAAAGAAGGGGATCTTGTTCACAATTTTGTCGCTTTTTGTTTTCAATTCCGTTATTGGACGTTCAAAACCGTCGGGTACCTTGATAACAGAAAGGTTGCGGAAGCCGTGAGCCGCTCCTTTCGAACTCCGTAGATCCTCTTTTCTACCTCTCTTCTTTCCAAACCCTTTTGCGAGAACCCCGGTGCCCACAAGGCACCGGGGTTCTTCAAGCTGTCGGAAAACCCCTTTGGGGTTTTCCGACAAGTTTTCGCAGTCTGCCGCGCGCATAATTTGCCCCCCACCGGGGGACAAATTCCACACTTGCAGCCTGAGAAGTGTTTTCTGCCAGGTACGCGCCCCGGCAGAAAACTTTTTGGACTTTATTTGCCGCCATGGGCGGCAAATGCTGCAAGACTTTTTTACACACTGGAAAGCCCCGGACCGGAAATTTTCCGGCCCGGGGCAGCTTTGGTCTTCTGATTAGTAATTTTCGGCGTGGATTTCAAAATAGGACTGGGGATGGTCGCAGGTGGGGCAGACTTCCGGAGCCTTGGTGCCCACCACAATGTGACCGCAGTTGCGGCACTCCCAGACCTTAACCTCGCTCTTGGCGAAGACCTGGGCAGTCTCCACATTGTGAAGCAATGCGCGGTAGCGCTCCTCGTGGTGCTTTTCAATGGCGGCAACCAGACGGAACTTCCGGGCCAGATCGTGGAAGCCCTCTTCCTCGGCGGTCTTGGCGAAGCCATCGTACATATCCGTCCACTCGTAGTTTTCACCCTGGGCGGCGGCGAGCAGATTCTCAGCGGTGGAGCCGATGCCGCCGTTGAGCTCTTTGAACCACATTTTGGCGTGCTCTTTCTCATTGTCGGCGGTCTTCAGGAACAGAGCGGCAATCTGCTCGTAACCGTCTTTCTTCGCCTTGGAGGCAAAGTAGGTATACTTGTTGCGGGCCTCGGATTCCCCCGAGAAGGCGGCCATCAGATTCTTTTCGGTCTGGGTGCCGGAATAAGGATTTGCCATAATAACGTCCTCCTGTTGTGATCTTTGGTTAGGATTCGCTTACCACGGCTATTCTACCAAATTATGATCAGGAAAGCAAGGAAAATCTGCCGGAATCCGCCGGGAATGCCGGACGTTGACAGGCGGGAAAAAACCAGCTATACTGAACCCGGATACGCCGGTTTTCCGGCGGGAAAGGATGCAATCTTATGAATCGATGGAATCTTTCTTCGTTTTTATATCTGATCGCCGGACCGACGGCCCTGATGATCATGGGACTGATTCTGCTGCTGAATCCGGATTCCCTCAGCGCCCTGATTTCCACGGTCCTGGGATGGGCACTGCTGCTGGCCGGGGTGGGATTTCTGGCGGCGGCGGTGCTGAATCGGTTCGGTACTTTGAGCTCCGTGGTGGGAGGACTGGTCTGCTTTTCCCTGGGGGGATGGCTGCTGCGGCACCCCCTGGTGCTGGCGGCGGGGATTGGCCGGATTGCGGGCATCCTGCTGATCATCCGGGGCGCCCAGGAGTGGTTTGACTCCCGCTTGTCCAGGGGGCGCCTGCTGGCCGCAATTTCCGTGGTTCTGGGAATTCTCCTGGTGGTGCTGCCCATGACCGCTTCCCGGGTGGTGTTCAGCCTGTGCGGCCTGGGCGTGCTGATTGTGGGAGCGGTAATGCTGGTGGAGCGGCTCCGGGATTCCGGCGGGCCGAAGAATCCCCCGGACATCATCGACGCCCTGTGATCCGGCTGGCCTGCCGCCGTCTGGCGGGGGAGACCGGACACCAGGGGGCCTGGAAGCTGCTGGAAGAATTGTACCGGGAGGAAACCGGAGAAGATCTGCCGCCGGTGGTCAGAACCGAACGGGGAAAGCCCTATTTTCCGGACAGCCCCTACTATTTTTCTCTGTCCCACACCCCCCGGCACGCCGTGTGTGTGCTGTCGGACCGGAATGTGGGGGTGGATGCGGAAGAAGCCGACCGACGGGTCCACCCCGGACTGGCCGGGAAGATTCTCTCCGCCCCGGAGCGGGAACGGGTAGAACGGTCTGACGATCCCCGGCTGGCTCTGCTGCGGCTGTGGGTGCTGAAAGAGGCGGCGGCAAAACTCACCGGGGAGGGGCTGCGGGGCTACCCCAACCAGACCGACTTTTCCCCAGAGGATTCCCGGGTCCGGGAGATAGACGGCTGCCTGATTGCTGTCTTGCAGGAAGAAACAGAAGGAGAAACCCTATGAACTTATTTGACACCCACGCCCATATGGACGATAAAGCCTTTGACGCCGATCGGGAGGAACTGCTCCGGGCGCTGCCGGAGCAGGGGATTGCCCTGCTGATGAACCCGGGATGCTCTCTTGCCTCCTCCCGGGCGGCCTGCGACCTGGCGGAAAAGTACGACTACATCTACGCCGCCGTTGGCTCCCATCCCGATGCCGCTGACGAGGTAAACCAGGAAACCCTGGAAGCCTATAGGATGTTATGTAAACAGAATCCTAAAGTGAAAGCCATCGGGGAGATCGGACTGGACTACCACTACGAGGATATCCCCCGGGAGATTCAGCTCCGGGCCTTCCGGGATCAGATGGCCCTGGCCCGGGAACTGAACCTGCCGGTGATCGTCCATGAGCGGGAAGCCCATGAGGACGGCATGGCGGTGGTCCGGGAATTCCCGGAGGTCACCGGCGTGTTCCACTGCTACTCCGGCTCGGCGGAGATGGCCCGGCAGCTGGTAAAATTGGGCTGGTACATTGGCTTTACCGGGGTGCTGACTTTCAAAAATGCCCGCAAGGCCCTGGAAGTGGCCCAGTCCATTGACCTGAGCCGGATTGTCCTGGAGACCGACTGCCCCTATATGTCCCCGGAACCTTTCCGGGGAAAACGGAACGACCCGGGCAAACTCTACCGGATGGCCCAGGTTCTGGGACAGCTCCGGGGCATTCCTGCGGAGGAAGCCGCCGGGATTGCCCTGGAAAACGGAAAACGGCTGTATGGAATCGGGTAAATTCTCTGAATAAATCTGACAGCTCTGGCAAACAATACCACCGAACATCTTATTTGGAGGTATTGCATATGTTCCCAAAGCGTTTGATCAGCCTGCTTCTGGCGCTGTGCTGTGTCGGGAGCGGAATTATGGCCGCATCCGCGGCGGAGGTGGAAAGCGGCAGCGTGTACTGCTTCTCCGCGGAGGACTTTTCCCAGGATGCCCTCACCGGCATCTGCCTGACCGAGGTGCCGGATAACGGCGGGGTGTACCTGGGTACCCGGGTGCTCCGCCCCGGCGACATTCTCACCGCCGATCAGGTGGCCCAGATGACGTTCCAGCCCCTGTGGACGGAAAGCGATGATGTGGCCCAGGTGAGCTACCTGCCCATCTATGAGTCTGAGGTTGCCCCGGAGACATCCATGACCATCGGCATCCGGGGCAAGGAGAACAAGGCCCCCACGGCGGAGGATTCCGCTTTGGAGACCTACAAGAACCTGGAAAACACCGGTAAGCTGAAAGCCAGCGATCCGGAGGGGGAGCAGCTGACCTATACCCTGGTGCGCCAGCCCAAACGGGGCACCGTAACCATTTCTGAGGACGGCAGCTTCACCTACACCCCCAAGAAGAACAAGGTGGGCGTGGACTCCTTCACCTATACCGCCGCTGACCCGGCGGGGAATGTGTCCCGGGAGGCCACCGTCACCGTAACCATTCTGAAGCCCTCGGATACCACCCAGTATACCGATACCCTGGGCCGGGACTGCCGCTTCGCTGCGGAGTGGATGCGGCACACGGGAATCTTTGCCGGGGAAACCATTGCCCAGGAGAACTGCTTCGGACCGGATAAGCCGGTGACCCGGGGCGAGTTTGTGACCATGCTGGTCAAGGCCCTGGATCTGCCCACGGATGAGGAAGTGTCCCTCACCGGCTATACTGATGAGGTGCCCGACTGGCTGGCACCCTATCTGGCGGCGGCGGTACGCTCCGGCCTGACGGTGGGCCTGCCCAACCAGGAGGTCTTCGGAGCGGCGGAGCCCATCACCGGGGAAGAGGTGTCGGTACTGCTGCAGAACGCCCTGGATCTGACCGGAACCCCCACTGCAGCTGCGGAGGGAGAGACCGTCCCGACCTGGGCGGAGAGCGCCTGGAATGCCGCCCAGAGCAGCGGATTTGTTCTGGAAGCGGGCACAGTGGTAACCCGGGAAGTAGCAGCCCAGGTACTGTACCAGGCAGCGGGATATCCCCGGACAGAACTGGCATAACAAATAAGGGCCGCCCGAAAGGGCGGCCCAAAGTACATCGGAGCAAAAATCGTGCCGGTCCAGAATGGACCGGCACAGCATTTTTTACACATGCATCCCGGACAGGGCCGAGGCAATGCTTTGAATGTTTTCCTCGCAGCTTTTCTGGTTGCGGTGATAATATTCCTGGAACAGGACGTCAATCACCACCAGCTGGGCAATTCGGGCCGGTACGGAACCGAACTGGAAGGGCCCTTCGTTGGAGCCGCAGCGCAGTACCACATCCGCCAGGGTGGCCGCCGGAGACTTGGGGAACCGGGTAACCAGAATGGTGGAAATGCCCCGGCTTTTGGCCAGCTCCAGCACCTGCAGGCCGCTGGTGGTGGCGCCGGAGTAGGAGAACAGCACCACGGCAGAGCCGGGGGCCATGGTGGCTGTGGTGGACATCTGCAGATGAGAGTCGGAGACAGCCCGGAACTTGCTGCTGACGATGGAGAACATATGGGCAAACTCCTGGGCCATAATCATGGACCCGCCGGAGCCGATGCACACAACCATGGGAGCGCTCTCCAGCAGCTCCACTGCCCGGAGCACCTGCTCCGGTTCCACCAGCCGGATGGTCTGGGCCACAGCGTCGTTGGCCATCCGGCCTACCTCCAGAGAGTAGCCGCTGACGCTGCCGGCATCATCCTTTTCTCTGGAGTTGACGGCGGCGCTGTGCCGGGCCAGCTCAATTTTGAAGGCGTTGAAGCCCTTGAGCTTCAGACTCCGGCAGAACCGGGAGATGGTGGCTTCGGCGGCGCCGCACTCGTCCGCCAGCTGTGTAATGGACATGAACTGCACCTGGGCATGGTTGGCCAGGACATAGTCCGCCACCTTCCGCTCCGCCGCTGTCAGCTGGTAATAGCTGGCGTGAATGCGCTCCAGAATGTCCAAATGCGGTTGGTTGTCCATGGGGTAACTCCTTTCCATGTTGGGGGACGGTATGTCCCCAGGGGGATTATTCGCCCAGAATCTGGCCCATCATCTGATCCACCAGGATCAGGCAGCGGGGCACATGGAAGGGCCCTTTGAAGGTGGAACCCTTGCAGGCGGGCTGGGTGGGCTTGCCGTCCCGGCGCAGATAACCATACCATTCGCCGTACTCGTCGGCAAAGTAGGTCTTGCAGTAGTCCAGAACCTTGTAGAAGATATCCAGGTATTTTTCGTCCTTGGTGTCCCGGTAGATCATCATGGAGGCGATCAGGGCCTCATTGTGGGGCCACCACAGCTTCATGTCATGCTCGTAGGCTTCCGGCGGGTTGCCCAGGCAGTCCATGAAATAGAGAATGCCGCCGTACTCCTTGTCCCAGCCCATGTTGAAGGCCATGTCGAAGACGTTGATGGCTTTGGCATGCAGCTCCGGATCGCCGATGTCGTTGGCGTAGTCCATCAGGAACCAGCTGCACTCGATGTCGTGACCGGGGTTGACCATCCGGCCTTCGGTGATGTCCAGACGGGTGGAGCCGTCGGGGGCCACATTCTCCAGGGTGCAGTGCAGATCAGGCTTTACATGGTACTGGAAAATGTCGTGGACGCATTCCTTGGCCCGGGCGTCGTAGAGATCCTTCATCTCCGGGTCCACCCGCTTCATCACGCCGGTGACGTTCAGGATAATCATGGGGATGCCCAGGGTGCGGCCGCTGCGGGTTTCGGGGATGGTCTTGGGGCCGAGGCCGGTGGGGTCGGGCATGCCGTGATTCAGATTCCAGTACATATCATAGGCCCGGCGGGCACGCTCCAGGTGCTCCCGCTGGCCGGTGACGCCGTAATATTCGGCGTTTGCGATGCAGTAGAAGGCCTCGGAGTAGCAGTAACGGCGCTGGCGCAGAGGCTTGCCATCACCGGTGACGGTGAAATACAGCCGTCCGCCGGCCTCATGGTTGATGCAGTACTTCTCCAGGAAGTCCAGGCAGCTCTTGGAGGCATCCAGCCACTCCTGCTTTACCCCGTAGATCCGGCACAGATAGGCATAGGTCCAGCCGCAGCGGCCCTGCATCCAGACGCTCTTGTCGGTGGAGAAGATTTTGCCCTTCCGGTCCAGGCAGGTGTAGATGCCCCCGTGGACATGGTCCATGCCGTTTTTCAGCCAGAAATCCGCGACATTGGCCAGCTGGCTGCGGACCCATTCCCGCTCGGCGAGAAACTTTTCACGATCCATGGTAATTCCTCCTAAATAATTATGGTGTAAAGGTGTAAAATGGTGTCCCACTCTATCGATATCTTCCGGGACGGCTCCGCCGGCGAGACGGAAAACCTCCTGAGAAAAGGATAGCACGGCTGCGCGCTGATTGCAATGAAAATGGAAAACTTTTTTCTTCCTGCTGACAGGAGGAAAAATTTGTGATACAATGACGAAAATCACACCCGGAGGCGGCGCATATGTTTCAGAAACTGTTCAACCCGGAAAATCCGCTGATGATCACCATGACCCAGATTACAGACTGCATTTTTCTGAGCCTGTTCTGGCTGCTTGGCTGCGTGCCGGTGGTTACCACGGGAGCCGCCGGCGCTGCACTGTACGATGCCGCCTTCCGGGGCTACCGCCAGGGGGAGAAGCACACCTGGCATCGGTTTTACCGGGTATTCCGGCGCAATCTCAAGCCGGGGCTGCTGCCGTCGGTGGTATTTGCCGGGGTGTTCTGGGCCGCTGCCCGGGGAATGATTTTCCTGTGGAACGGCGCAGTGCTGGGGCAGCTTTCCTGGATGCTGTTTTCCGCCGGCGCAGTGGTGGGAATTTTGCTGCTGGGAATCCTGAGCGTGCTGTTTCCCATGCTGTCCCGGTTTGAAAACTCGTTTTCCATGCTGCTGAAGAACACCCTGCTTCTGTCCCTGGCAAACCTGCCCCGGACCCTGGCCCTGGGGATGCTGAACGCAGGATGCGGATATGTGTGCATCCGGTTTGTGTTCCCTCTGTTTTTTGTGCCGGCCCTGTCTGCCCTGATCGGAAGCTTTCTGATCGAACCTATGTTCCGGCCTTATATGGATTCTCCGGATGAGAGCGCTGCCTGTTAAGGCGGCGCTTTTTTAATGAGATTGAAGCCACTGGAAGATTCCCTGGGCCAGGGAGGCGTGGCCGCTGCGGGTCAGGTGCATGTAATCAATCTTGTTAAATTCGCAGCCCAGGGTGCCGGCATCCAGGAAGTGAACGCCCAGCAGGCGGCACTGCTCTTCGTAATACCGGGCCAGTTCCCGGGAACGCTGGACACAGCCGCTGCCCATGGTAGGAGCCACCGGGCTGGTGAGCATGCCTTCTTCAATGGGAGGCGGGGCGATCACCAGAATGTTGGGGGCGTGATCTCCCCAGCAGGGGGTGTCCATTGCCTTCTTCACCAGTCTGCCCATGCCCAGGCCGATGCAGGCGCCGCTGGCGCAGAAACGGTCCTTGGTGTCGTTGGTACCCAGCATGATAATCAGAAGGTCGATGGGCTCGTGACTTTTCAGACAGGGATGGATGTACTCCAGCGCACTGAGCCCTTCAAAAAGCGGGTCGGAAAAGCAGGTGGTTCTGCCGCTGAGTCCTTCTTCAATGACCAGGTAGTCTTCTCCCAGATATTTCTGCAGCAGCTTTGTCCAGCGCTCGTCCTCATTGAAGCGGATACCCCCGTCGGCACAGTCGGCAGGGTCTGCGCAGTAGCCGTGGGTGTTGGAGTCACCCAGACACAAAATGTGTTTTTTCATGGAACGCACCTTCCTGTTTTTTCTTACAGGATAGCATGTTTTGTCCCGCCGTCAAGGGCGGGGAAAAACTTTCGTCAATGTGCTGTAAACGAGATCACTGTTTTTGTGCGTTATGGAAAAAGTTTTCTTTTTTGACAATTATTTGGAAAATTATTTTCAGAAAACGGTTGACAAAGGAAAAGTTCTCGTGTAATATTTTCAGTAGGACGCACGATTTGCTGTGTCGAATTGTGCAAAATAACAATTGTGAGGAGAATGTGATTATGAAGAAGATTGTCGCACTTCTGCTGGCACTGGTCATGGTTCTGTCCCTGGGCGCTTGCTCCGTGGAAAAGACCCCGGAAACCCAGGCCCCCGAAACCCAGCCCGCTGCCACCGAAGGCACCCAGGCTGCGGCTCCCGAGGCTGCCGGCGATCCCGTAGAAATCTCTCTGTGGACCTACCCCATCGGCAAGTGGACCGACGAGGCTACCGTCTCCGCTCTGCTGGCTGACTTCAACGCCGCTTACCCCAACATCACTGTCAAGGTTGAATACCTGGACTACACCAACGGTGACGACAAGGTCAACACCGCCATCGAAGGCGGACAGGCTCCTGACATCGTTATGGAAGGACCCGAGCGTCTGATCGCCAACTGGGGCGCCAAGGACCTGATGGTTGACCTGAAGGACATCGTTCCTGCCGGTACTTATGACTCCGTTCTGTCCTCCTGCACCAGCGCTGACGGCGCTGTCTACGAAATGCCCGTATGTATGATCGCCCACTGCATGGCCATCAACCGGGACGTGTTCGAGGCTGCTGACGCTCTGCAGTACCTGAACGAGGAAACCCATACCTGGAACTCTGTGGAAGACTTCTTCAAGGCTGTTCAGGCTGTGTATGATGCCGGCAACGAGTACGTTGGCACCATCTACTGCGGCGGTCAGGGCGGCGACCAGGGCACCCGCGCTCTGATTACCAACCTGGGCGGCGGCACCTACGCCAACGCCGAGCACACCGAGTATACCTACGCTTCTCAGGAAAATGCGGAAGCTCTGGCCAAGCTGTATGCCCAGGACGGCATCACCTTCGACACCGCTATCGTGGCTGCTGATGAAATCCAGGCATTCGTAAACGGCACCTTCCAGATGGCTTTCTGCTGGAACATCGGCCAGGAAGTTACCAATGCTGACGCTCTGAGCTTCGACGTTCTGCCCATGGCCTTCCCCTCCGACACCACTCCCTCCCTGCAGGGCGGTATCTGGGGCTTCGGCGTGTTCGACAATGGCGATGAGGCCAAGATCGAGGCTGCCAAGACCTTCATCAAGTTCATGACTGAGGACGATGCTCAGTACATCAAGGCTGTTGAGGCCACCACCTACGCTCCTGTCCGTGATGTGGAAGGCGTTTACGCTACCGACGAGCTGTTCCCCGAGTACAACCTGCTCAGCCCCATGATGGGTGACTACTACCAGGTCACCAAGGGCTGGACTCAGGCCCGTACCGAGTGGTGGAACATGCTGCAGCGTGTCAGCGCCACCGACGGCTCCGTGGAAGCCATCCTGGCCGAAATGGAAGCTGCTCAGACTGCCTCCAATGCCGCTGCTGCCGCAGAAGGCTGATTCCTGACCGGAAAGAGGAAATAGTTATCTGAACAGCGCCCCTCCCCTTCGAGGGGAGGGGCGCTGATTCCGGCAACCTGTTGAGAGGGGGATCTCCTTGGTAAAAACAAAAGTACAGTACAGCCAGAAGCAGCGTAAGCTGGTTATGCAGGAAAATATTGCGGCCTATCTGTTCCTGCTGCCCTTTCTTGCTTTCTTCGTGGGCTTTGTCCTCTACCCCATGTTCATGTGCGTCTACACCAGCTTTTTCGATGCCACCATGGGCCGGGAGGATATTTTCGTTGGATTGAAGAACTATCAGGACCTGTTCCAGGACAGCGTTTTCTGGATTGCGCTGCGGAACACCATGGTGATTGTGCTGGTGTCTGTGCCGATCACCTGCATATTCTCTCTTTGGGTGGCCTCTGCCATCAGCAAGATGCCGGTTGCTGCCACCTCCGCTTTCCGCTGCATCTTCTACCTGCCTGTGGTTACCGGCTCCGTGGCCGTCACCATGGTCTGGAAGTGGATGTTCAACAACTATTATGGTATTTTCAACTATGTGGGAAAGGACGTCCTGGGCATCCTGGACAAGAATATCAATTGGCTTGGCGATGAGAAGTATGCGCTGTGGTGCATCATCCTCATTCTGCTGACCACCTCTGTGGGCCAGCCCATCGTTCTGTATGTCTCTGCTCTGGACAACGTGGACAAATCTCTGGTGGAAGCCGCCGAAGTAGACGGCGCCACCCCCAAGCAGGCATTCTGGAAAATCAAGTGGCCCCAGATGATGCCCACTACCTTGTACATCCTGGTGATTACCACCATCAACTCCTTCCAGTGCTTCGCTCTGATTCAGCTGCTGACTTCCGGCGGCCCGAAGAACTCCACCATGACCATTATGTACTATATCTACTACAGCGCCTTCAAGCTGTATAAGTATGGTTACGGCAATGCCATGGGCGTCATCCTCGCCATTATCATCGCCATCCTGTCCGCCCTGCAGTTCAAGGCCGGACAGGAGAAATAGGGAAGGGGGCAACGGAATATGAGTCATTATAGTCAGCTTTCCCCGGAACAGCGCAGAGCCAAACTCTACTCCATTTTCTCCTGTGTGGTTATCTGCCTGATCGCCTTTACCTTCCTGTTCCCGCTGTACTGGATCATCACCGGCTCTTTCAAAACCAAGACCGAGATCCTGTCTTCCACCCCGGTTTGGGTTCCTTCCGAATGGGTTATGACCAACTATGAGAACCTGATGAGCAAGCGTACCGCTCCGCTGTTTGACTTCTCTCTGTTTGGCTACACCATCACCGGACCTACCATCCCCGGCGCCATCCGTTGGCTGCTGAATACGGTGGTTATGTCCGTATCCTCCATGCTGCTGACCTGCCTGACTGCTGCAATGGCCGGTTATGCCCTGGCCAAGAAGCGCTTCTACGGCCGGACCATTCTGTTCAGCCTGATCGTCTGCGCCATGGCTCTGCCCAAGCAGGTTATCCTGATCCCTCTGGTGCGGGAAATGTCTGCACTGAACCTGTATGACACCATTTGGTCCGTCATCATCCCCATCGTGGGCTGGCCCTTCGGCGTGTTCCTGCTGAAGCAGTTTGCCGAAGGTATTCCCACGGAAATGGTGGAGGCCTGCCGCATTGACGGCGCCAGCGAGTGGCGTACCTTCACGGATGTGATGTTCCCCATGATCAAGCCCGGTGTGGGTGCCTGCGCCATCTTCACCTTCATCAACTCCTGGAACGACTACTTTATGCAGCTGATCATGCTGATGAGTACCAAGGAACTGACCATCTCCGTTGGTATCGCCACCATGCAGGGCGAGAACTCCACGGACTTCGGCATCCTGATGGCAGGCTCTGCTCTGGCATCCGTTCCCATCATCATTGTGTTCCTGATCTTCCAGAAGTATTTTACCAAGGGCATTACCATGGGCGCTGTGAAGGGTTAATTATCCGGTGCAATCCCCTCATTTGAGGGGATTGCGTCCGACTTTACAAAAATAAGGAGAACCTGATATGACTGACATCAAAAAATTTGAAGGCATCATCCCTGCTTTCTACGCCTGCTATGACAGGGAAGGCAAAATCAATCCCGATGCAGTTCGTCAGCTGACCCGCTACTTCATTGACAAGGGTGTCAAGGGCGTATATGTGGGCGGCTCCTCCGGTGAGTGCATCTACCAGAGCAAGGAAGAGCGGAAGCTGGTGCTGGAGAATGTGATGGCCGAGGCCAAGGGGAAAATCACCGTGATTGCCCACATCGCCTGCAACAACACTGCCGACTCCCAGGAACTGGCCGCTCACGCCGAGAGCCTGGGGGTGGATGCCATTGCCGCCATTCCTCCCATTTACTTCAAGCTGCCCCCTTATGCCATTGCCAAGTACTGGAATGACATGAGCGCTGCCGCTCCCAACACCGACTTCATCATCTACAACATTCCCCAGCTGGCAGGCGTGGCCCTGACGGTGCCCCTGCTGAAGGAAATGCTGAAGAACCCCCGGGTGATCGGCGTCAAGAACTCCTCTATGCCCACCCAGGACATCCAGATGTGGCGGGATGAGGGCGCCATCGTCTTCAACGGTCCCGATGAGCAGCTGATCTCCGGCCTGGTGATGGGCGCCACCGGCGGCATCGGCGGCACCTACGGCGCCATGCCGGAACTGTACCAGAAGCTGTTTGACTGCGTCAAGAGCGGCGATCTGGCCAAGGCCCTGGATATCCAGAACGACTGCTGCCGGATCATCTACAAGATGTGCTCCGCTCATGGCAACATGTACGCCGTGATCAAGGAGATCCTGCGCATCAAGGAAGGCATCGACTGCGGCAGCGTCCGGGCCCCGCTGGCTGAGATGATCGAAGCCGATTACCCCATTGCCAAGGAATGCGTGGAAATGATCCGCGCCGCCGTAGCAAAGTACTGCTGAGTGCGAAAGCCGCCGGTTCCCGCCGGCGGCTTTTGTAAAATAGACGATTTTTGTAAATCTGTGCGGGATTCTGCCATGGAACCCTGAGGATTTTGTGCTATAATGACAATATCAACCATACCAGAGGAGGAACGCAACATGCAGTATTTAGGCATTGACTATCAGATGAAGCACGCCCCCAAGCTGGATCCCACCTTTATTCCCTTTGGCGTATGGCGGGAAGCCTACCTGAAAGATGCCAAAAAGCCCCTGGCCATCGCTCTGGAGCGGGATAAGGGCCGGGTTTCTGTCCATCACACCTTCATTCACGGCACCCCGGAGATGGCCGAGGCTGACTACCGGTATGTAGAGCGGTACGTCAAGTTCCTGCTCTGGTCCACCGGCGGATTCCGGGTGTCTATCTGCGGCTGCAGCGAGCTGGCTCAGCGGCTGCAGAAGGCCTACACCCCCGAGGGGGAGCGGCACTTTGACTACACCTTTGTCAATCAGCTCTACGAGCGGAATCTGGAAATCCTGGATCTGCCCCTGGAGGAATGCCCGGCGCCCAACGAGGTGGCGGAGCCCATGGGCGGCAACATGGACGGCTGCCGCATCGGCTTTGACGCCGGCGGATCGGACCGGAAGGTCTCCGCGGTCATTGACGGCGAGTGCGTCTACTCCGAGGAAGTGGTCTGGTTCCCCAAACTCCAGGAGGACCCGGATTACCACTTCGGCCACATTGTAGAGGCCTTCAAGACCGCCGCTTCCAAGATGCCCCGGGTGGACGCCATCGGCGTTTCCTCCGCCGGTACCTTCATCGGCAACGCACCCATGGTGGCCTCCCTGTTCATCAAGGTGCCCCGCTCCAACTGGGATAAGGTCAAGACCATCTATGACCGTGCCGCTGCGGAAATCGACCCCAACATCCCCATTCTGGTAGCCAACGATGGCGACGTGTCCGCTCTGGCCGGGGCCATGGGCCTGGGCAAGGGCAACCTGATGGGCATTGCCATGGGCACCTCCGAGGCTGTGGGCTATGTGGACGCGGACAAGAACGTTCTGGGCTGGATCAACGAGCTGGCTTTCGCCCCTGTGGATCTCCAGGAAGGGGCCATGCAGGACGAGTGGTCCACCGACTACGGCGTGGGCTGCAAGTACTTCTCCCAGGATGCCGTCATCAAGCTGGCTCCTGCGGCAGGAATTGACCTGGACGAGAGCCTGTCTCCTGCGGAGAAGCTGAAGGTGGTGCAGGGTCTGATGGCTCAGGACGATCCCAGAGCCCAGGCAATTTTCGAGACCATCGGCGCCTATCTGGCCTACACCGTGGTGCTGTACGCCCAGTTCTACAACATCGAGCATATGATGATGCTGGGCCGTGTCATGTCCGGAAAGGGCGGCGACACCATTCTGAACGTGTGCAACGCCATTCTGGCTGACGAGTTCCCGGCACTGGCGAAAAAGTGCGAGGTCATGCTCCCGGACGAGAAGACCCGTCGGGTGGGTCAGTCCGTGGCGGCTGCCAGCCTGCCCAAGCTGAAATAAACAGAAATGCGCACCGGCCCCGAGGGGCCGGTGCTTCCCTTTTTGGGCATAAAAAAACGCCCCCTGCGGGAGCGGTACCAATTTAGATAAAAAGTGAAATGACCCTTGACTACCATATCTTGCCATCGATATGTTTTGCTGTAGTCAAGGGTCATTTCTGTTCACTCTTAGTATCTAACATCATTGGTTAACCTCTCTTTCTACGGATTAGACGATTCTTTCGATCCAACTATTCTTTCCGTATAATCTTATGATCCATTTCTTCAGTCTCTTCAGCGAGACGCTCATATAAGTCGGATTTTTCTGATCGAAACATCGTCCGGTTCAACTTTTCTTTCTGAATTCTTCTCAACTGACACATTGCTAACGAAAATCCGGATTTATTCTTTTCGCATCGGGTACTTACTGCTGGAGATCAATTCCTGAGAAAGGAAGAATCTCGGTACTGGAAACCATCTTACAGAAAATTATCTGAATAGTTTTGGAATCACTTGCTTTTTTCTCTTCCTCATAAAGTTTTCACTTTTCTGATGGAATGAAAATCAACTCGTTTCATCCAACTTTTTCTTTCAATTTCTGCTTCGACTTTTGCCATCACTTCGGATAACCAACGGTGAAGTCATTTCCTGCTGTGCTGATCCATCTTCTGAAATTTTATTTTGCCGGATACCAAACTTTTGGGATTGCTTTTTGAATTCTACTTTGGAAAACCTCTGTAAGATCTTAGAAACAACCTTTGTTCATCTGGATGACTGGGAAAACGGAATTTCTTTTCGGATAACCAAACACCTGAAACGATTTTTACGAAGATTATCTTTCGCTTTGTGGAACCACTACGGGGACACTTGACTTGCCAGGGAATGAACTTTCACATTGGGAATCCAGTGCTTTTGAGATTTACCACGCGCTGATAAACCTTCCTGCCGTCAATTGAGAGTTCGGAAAGAGAAGTCTTTCAAGAAGTTCACCGGTTGTTTGGTGTTCTTCTTTGTATCTATAAGATAGCACAGTTTTTACTGCATTTCAAGCCGCAATGTTGTACAAACTGGTCAAAAAGGAATTGGTTAAAACACAGATTAATGTGAAAAGTTCCAAAAATTCGTTGACAAAAGCAACAGGGAAGTGCTATAGTAAGGATGATGGGCGGCCAAAATGGCCGCCCATTTTCTTGCTTTTTTTACAGACCCGCCTGTTCCAGATAGATCAGAAGAACCGCAATATCCGCCGGGCTGACGCCGGAAATCCGGCCTGCCTGACCGATGGATACCGGCTGGATGGCAGCCAGCTTTTCCTGGGCCTCCAGCCGAAGACCTCCGATGGCCCGATAGTCCAGATCCGGGGGGAGGCGCCGGGCTTCTTCCTTCTTGAATTCCGACACCTGCTTTTCCTGCCGGGCCAAATAGCCCGCATACTTGATCTGGATTTCCACTTCCTCCGTCACCGCCGGGGAAAGAGCCGGGCGTTCCGGATCAAAGGGAGCCAGATCGGCGTAAGTAACCTGAGGCCGCCGGAGCAGATCCGCCAGCCGGGCGGAGTTGCTCACCGGGGCGGTGGCTTTTTCTTCCAGCATGGCGTTCAGCTCCGGGGAGGCGGGAACGCCGCTTCCCTCCAGCCGCTGGATTTCCTGCCGGACCCGGCGGTATTTTTCCTCCACCTGTTCCAGCTGGCTCTGGGGCACCAGGCCAATGGCTGCGCCGATGGCGGTGAGCCGCTGGTCGGCGTTGTCCTGGCGGTGGAGCAGCCGGTATTCCGACCGGCTGGTCATAATCCGGTAGGGCTCCTGGGTGCCCTTGGTCACTAGATCGTCAATCAGGGTGCCGATGTAGCTGGTGTCCCGGGTGAGGATCAGCGGAGGCTTGCCCTGAAGCTTCAGGGCGGCGTTGATGCCTGCAATCAGGCCCTGAACTGCTGCCTCCTCGTAGCCGGAGGTGCCGTTGAACTGCCCGGCGCCGTACAGACCGGAAACAGCCTTGGTTTCCAGGGTGGGCAGCAGCTGAGTGGGGTCCACGCACTCATACTCGATGGCGTAGGCCGGTCGCATCATTTCCGCGTGTTCCAGGCCGGGAATGGTGTGGAGCATGGCAATCTGCACATCCTCCGGCAGACTGGAGGAAAAACCCTGGATGTACATTTCCTCGGTGTTCAGACCGCAGGGCTCAATGAACAGCTGGTGCCGGGGCTTGTCGGCAAAGCGGACGATTTTGGTCTCGATGCTGGGGCAGTATCGGGGCCCGACTCCGGAGATGGTGCCGTCGTACATGGGGGAGCGGTGGAGGTTGGACCGGATGATGCTGTGGGTTTCCTCGTTGGTGTAAGTCAGGTAGCACACGGCGGAGTTGTTCACCTTGTGCTCGGTGCGAAAGGAGAAGGGCTCCGCCGTTTCGTCCCCGGGCTGCAGCTCCATTTTGGAAAAGTCAATGCTCCGCCGGTTCACCCGGGGCGGGGTGCCGGTTTTGAACCGGCGAAGGGACAGGCCCAGTGCCCGGAGGTTATCCGCCAGTCCCACGCTGGGGTGCATCCCGTCGGGGCCGGAGGGGATAACGCATTCTCCGGTGATGATGGTGCTGTCCAGATAGGTGCCGGTGGCAATCACCACCGCCCGGGCGTCATAGACGGCTCCCAGCTGGGTGCGCACCCCGCAGACGGCACCATCCTCCGTCAGGATTTCCACAATCTGGGCCTGCTTCAGTTCCAGACGTTCCTGAAGCTCCAGGGTGTGCTTCATGTACTCCTGGTATCTGCGCCGATCAGCCTGGGCCCGAAGGGAGTGCACCGCAGGGCCTTTGCCCCGGTTGAGCATCCGGTACTGGATGCAGCTGTGATCCGCTGCCAGTCCCATTTCGCCCCCCAGGGCGTCCAGTTCCCGGACCAGATGGCCCTTGCCGGTGCCGCCGATGGCGGGGTTGCAGGGCATATTGCCCACGGCGTCCAGATTGATGGTGAACAGAATGGTGTGAAGGCCCAGCCGGGCGGCGGCCAAGGCAGCCTCGATGCCCGCATGGCCTGCGCCGATCACTGCCACGTCGCAGCTGCCTGCCTGATAAGGGGTGGGGGCGCTCATGCTTTCTGCGCCTCCTCCTGGGACGGCTTGGGAGGCTCCGGGGGCAGCTGGAAGGGTTTGCACACCACTTCGCACCGGTTGATGGGGGTGCCCAGACCGTGGAACTTCTCCTCGTACCCGGTCATAATGCCTACAATGCCGTCTTTGTGCAGATCCCGGGTCAGGTTTTTCACTTCCAGGCCGCAGGCGGCAAACTCCTCCACGCTGTATTCAAACAGGGGAGCGTTGTCGGTTTTGAAGTGGATTTCTCCCCCCTCCCGGACCACCCGGCAGTATTTGTCCAGGAAGGCCCGGTGGGTCAGCCGCCGCTTGGCGTTTTTCTTCCGGGGCCAGGGGTCGGGGAAGTTGATGAACAGCCGGTCAATTTCTCCGGGGGCGAAGATGTCCTCAATTCCTGCCACGTCCATGTCGATGTAAAACACATTGTTCAGCCCCATGGCTTTGGCCTTCTCCATGGCCACCACCATGGCTTCCCGGCAGCGTTCCACCGCAATCAAAAGCACGTCGGGGTTGGCCTGGGCGGTTTCGGCGGTGAATTTTCCCTTGCCGCAGCCCAGTTCCACCCAAAGCGCCCGGGCGCCGGGCATCAGCTCCCGCCAGGCGCCCTTGCGGGCAGCGGGCTCGGCAATCCGGTAGGCGGAACACTTTTCCATCCGGGGTTCCAGATTTCGCATTCTTCTCATTCGCATAGGCTATTCCTCCAATTTATCAGCCCTCTATTATAGCAAAACCGCCTCCATCCGTCAAAGAAAATCTGCGGTATTTCCAGGGGTTTCCCGGATTTTTTCCCGGACGCACAAAAGAAAAAGACAGATTTCTTCGCCAATGGTGCAAAGTGCAGATTCTTGCCGTCCTCTGGGAGAATTCCGTGGAAAAATCGGAGCATCTGTGGTATTCTATTCCCAAAAACAACACTTGGGAGGAATCAATATGGATCGCAACGCGCTGGAAGCCCGGCTGGGAGAATTTCCTCTGTACAGCTATGACTTTCTGGACCCGAAGGAGCTGGAGTTTTCCGACCGGATCCGCTGGATCTGCGAGCATGAGTGCCCCATGTACGGCAAGACCTGGGCCTGCCCTCCGGGGGTGGGGGCCGTGGAAGAGTGCCGGAGCCGGTGCCTGTCCTACAACCGGTGCCTGATGATTGCCACCATCACCGAGGTTTCGGACATCTCCGACATCAACGAAACCCTGGACACCCGGCCGGAGCATGAGAAGATCACCAACCAGGTCCGGGATGTGATGCGGGAGCTGGGAGTACAGCCTTTTATCCTCTCTACCCAGGCCTGCGCCATCTGCGAGCGCTGCGCCATTCTGGATGGAATGCCCTGCCGGATGCCGGGGAAGATGCACCCCTGCGTGGAGAGCCACGGCATCAACGTGGTGCCGGTGCTGGAAAAGCGGGGGCTGGAGTTTCAGTACGGGTCCAATGTGGTCACCTGGATTTCTCTGCTGTTTTTTAACGAGGACTGAGCTGCCGCCGGAACCATGGTTCCGGCGGTTTTCTTTGTGAATGGGCGAAATGAATAAATTGCGGGAGCAAGAATTGTGCAAGTGGTTAAATCTGCACTTTTTTAATGGAAAATCACAAATGACGGCGCTGTTTTTTGAAAAAATACCATTCTCAGGGGCATAGAATTCCGGCGGGAAATTCCGCATCGGCTCTTGATTTTCTGAATGTCATGCCCCATAATGAAAACCATGAGAGAACCGGATGTTCGGTTCTCGTTTTCCGCCCTCCCGGTGGTCTGGGAAGCGGCGGGGTCAATCAGACAGACAAGGAGTGTACGGTATGAAACGATACGCAGGTGTGCTGCTGTCCGTTACCAGTCTGCCGTCCCGCTACGGCATCGGATGTTTTGATCAGACTGCCTATGATTTTGTGGACTGGCTGGTTCAGGCCGGTCAGCGCTATTGGCAGATTCTGCCCCTGGGGTCCACCTCTCACGGCGGTTCCGACGATTCTCCTTACCAGGCCTATTCTGCCTTTGCTGGGAATCCCTACCTGATCAGCCTGGACGCGCTGGTGGAGGAGGGGCTGCTGACCCGCCAGGAGTGTGACGATGCGGATTTTGGCAGCAACCCGGGACGGGTGGACTATGACAAGCTCCACGAAAACCGTTTCAAGCTGCTTCATCTGGCCTACGAGCGCAGCGACATCAGCCGCAATCCCCGCTACGCCAATTTCTGTCGGGAAAATTACTGGTGGCTGAACGATTACGCTTTGTTCATGGCGCTGAAGGGATTTTTCAAGGAGCAGCCCTTCCGCAGCTGGCCGGAGGACATCCGGATGCACTGGAACTTCGCCGTGGACTACTACAACCGGACGCTGTATTTTGACATTGAGTTCCAGAAGTTCCTTCAGTTCCAGTTCTTTGAGCAGTGGAAGAAGCTGAAGGCCTACGCCAATGAGCGGCACATTCAGATCGTGGGAGATATTCCCATCTACGTTTCCCCCGATGGGGCCGATGTGTGGGCCCATCCGGAGCTGTTCCAGCTGGACAGCTACAACGCCCCCACCGCCATCGCCGGCTGTCCGCCGGATGCCTTTGCCGCCGACGGTCAGGTCTGGGGCAACCCCCTGTACCGGTGGGAGTACCATCGCTCCACCGGTTACCAGTGGTGGATCACCCGGATGTGGCACAGCTTCCAGCTGTACGATGTGGTGCGGGTAGACCATTTCCGGGGCTTTGATGAGTATTTCTCCATCCCCGCCGGAGAATCCACCGCCAAAAACGGCACCTGGATGCCGGGACCGGGTATGGAGCTGTTCCGGGCCATTGAACTGTCCCTGGGCAAGGTGAACATCATCGCCGAGGACCTGGGCCTGATGACCAACGGCGTGCGCAAGCTGGTGAAGGACAGCGGCTATCCCAACATGAAGGTGCTGCAGTTTGCGGTGGACCCCTCGGACATTGCCGGCTCCAACGACTACTGGCCCCACAACTATGGCAGCAATTGTGTGGTGTACACCGGTACTCACGACAATGAAACCGTTGCCGGCTGGGTGGCGGGGCTGCCGGAGAAGGCCAAGGCCCAGCTGCGCAGCTACCTGTGCAATTACGACACCCCCGAGGAACGGCTGTACCCGGCACTCATCAACCTGGCCATGGCCAGTGTTGCCAAGGATTGCATCGTGCCCATGCAGGACCATCTGGGACTGGACAATTCCGCCCGGATGAACCAGCCCGGCACCGTAGGCTTCAACTGGCGCTGGCGGCTGCTGCCGGGCCAGGTGACCAAGGAGCTGGCCAAGCAGGTGCTGGCGGTGACCCTGCGGACCAACCGGGGCAACTGGGACGCCCTGGATACCCTGAAAGAGCAGTACGAGTATGTTCCCGCCAAAGAGGAGGAAACGGCCTGAGGCAGGGACGCAAAAGGGATTTTTTCGTCAAACTGCCGGGAAATACGAAAGATTTTCCGGGATATTCTGAGAAATCCCTCTTGCCAAATTGGACAAATGGTGGTATAATACCTACCGTAATGGTAGAGTGTAGGCAAAGAGAGGCGCGAGCGCCTCTCTTTCTTATTGACTGACAGAAAGGATGGTTCCATGAAAGTAACCGATCTTGTGGCAAGCCTTGCAAAGCCGGTTGTGGAGCAGTTTGGCTGCGAACTTTGGGATGTGGAATATGTCCGGGAGGGCAGCGAATACTTCCTGCGGCTGTACCTGGACAAAGAAGGCGGCGTGGATATCAACGACTGCGAGGCCGTGTCCCGGGCCTTTGATCCCATCCTGGATGAAAAGGACCCCATCCAGGGCTCCTATCATTTTGAGGTCTGCTCCGCAGGGCTGGAACGGGTGCTGAAGCGTCCGTCGGATTTCCAGCGCTTTCTGGGCAGCCCCATTACGGTGAAGCTCTACCGCCCCAGAAACGGTCTGAAGGAGATCCCCTGCGTGCTGCGGGGCTATGAGGACGGCCGCCTGACGGTGGAGGCCGGCAAAGAGACCATCACTTTTGAAAAATCGGAAGTCGCCCAGGTGCGGCTTCGTGTGGAATTCTGACGAGGAGGAACCAACAACATGGCTAGAAATACCAGAGCCAAGAAACAGCCGGAAGCCCCCAAGGTGGACATCGGTGCGGAGATTTTCGCTTCTCTGCGGGAGCTGGAGAAACTCAAAGGCATCCCGGTTGACTATATGGTGGAGCGGCTGAAGCAGGCCCTGACCAATGCCTACCGGAAGGACCGGGAGGATCGCCGGGATGTGCCCGCGGACAACGTGGTGGTGGACCTGAGCGAAAAGGGCCTGAGCATGCACATTGTGAAGACTGCTGTGGAAGAGCTGGAGGACACTGCTCTGGAGATCCAGATTGACGCAGCCCGCCGGATCAACCCCAATGTCCAGGTTGGTGACCCGGTGTCCATTCCCGTGGACATCCAGAAGTTCGGCCGGATTGCCGCCCAGACCGCCAAGCAGGTGGTGATTCAGGGCATCCGGGAGGCCGAGCGGGGCATGGTTTACGAGAGCTATTCCTCCAAGTCTCAGGAGCTGCTCACCGGCACGGTGCTGCGGATTGACCCGGTGACCGGGGATATGTTCGTGCGCATCGGCCAGGGCAACGACGCCTCCGACGCGGTGCTCCGCTCCAGCGAGCAGATTCCCGGGGAGAAGCACAGCGAAGGCGACCTGATCCGGGTTTATGTGCTGGAAGTCCACAAGGCCGGACGGGGGCCCCTGGTTCAGGTTTCCCGGACCCATCCCAACCTGGTGCGCCGGCTGTTCGAGCTGGAGACCCCGGAAATTGCCGAGGGCCAGGTGGAAATCCGCAACATCGCCCGGGAAGCCGGTTCCCGTTCCAAGATGGCCGTCCGGGCCACCATGGAGGGCATCGATCCGGTGGGCGCCTGTGTGGGTCCCCGGGGCGGCCGTGTGGGCGCCGTGGTGGAAGAACTGGGCGGCGAGAAAATCGACATCGTGGTTTGGAGCGAGGACCCCTGCGAGTATGTCCGGGCAGCCCTCAGCCCTGCCGACGTGATCTCCGTCAGCCTGGTGCCGGGCCAGAAGGCCTGCCGGGTGGTTGTCCCGGATGACCAGCTGTCCCTGGCCATCGGCAAGGAGGGCCAGAACGCCCGCCTGGCCGCCCGGCTCACCGGATACAAGGTGGACATCAAGCCTGCTTCCCAGGCCCAGGCCGCAGAGGAAGTCAAGGATGAGGAAGAGGTACAGCCGGAGCAGCCGGAAGTGCCGGAAGACGACCAGTAAGGCCCTTCCGGACAACAGCAGAAACGGAGGGCAGCCATGCAGAAGAAAATTCCCCAGCGGCAGTGTATGGGCTGCCGGGAGCGCAAGCCCAAGCGGGAGCTGATCCGGGTGGTTCGCACCCCTGAGGGCAGCGTCTGCCTGGACTTCGGCGGAAAAATGAACGGGCGGGGCGCCTATATCTGCCCCAACATGGATTGTTTGAAGAAGGCACTGCGGTCCAAGGCTCTGGACCGCAGCCTGGAAGTGACCATTCCCCAGGAGGTCTATGCCCGGCTGGAAAAGGAAATGGAGGCCGGAAATGGATAACCGAACCCTGAATTACCTGGCCCTGGCCCGGAAGGCCGGCCTGGCGGAACTGGGCGAGGAACCGGTGGGCGCTGCCGCCCGGGCGGGAAAGGCCCATCTGATTCTGGTGGCCGGGGATGCCTCGGAGCATACCTGGCGCCGGGCGAAGAGTTTTGCGGCGGGTACCGATCAGCAGGTGCTGCGGCTGGCGGTGACCAAGGAGGAGATGGGCTTCGTGATCGGAAGAACCAGCCTGGCCATCGTCGCCATCACCGATGCCAGCCTGGCCCTGGCCCTGGTGGACACCCTGGAAAAGCCGGACCCCCAGGTGCGGCAGGTTCTGGCGGACAAAGCCCTGAAGGCCCGCAAGCACCGGCAGGAGGCCAAGGCCCATCAGCGCAATCTGCGCCGGGGAAAGAAGAAGTAAGGAAAACCGACAGAAAGCTTGTGGGAAGCCACAATGCAGAATGCAAAATGCACAGCGTTATCCAGACATTTTGCATTTTGCACTCTGCATTTGCCCACCGGCTGTGATATTTTGGAGGTGCGTTTATAGAATGAGTTTTGTTAAGTATCGTGTTAAGGAGGTCGCCGCGGACTTCGGCGTGACTCCCAAGGAGATTTCCGAGATTGTGGGCCAGTTTTCTGAAAAGCCCAAGTCCAATACCCAGGTGCTGACCGAAGCGGAGCTGAACGCCGTGTTCGACTATATGACCCAGAAGCATCAGGTGGCGTCTCTGGAGCAGGTTTACGCAGTGAAGCCCTCCGCCCCGGCAAAACCCGCCGAGAACAAGTCTGCCGAAAACAAGCAGGAGGCTGCCAAGGCTCCCGCTAAGCAGCAGCCCCAGAATCAGAACCGCCCCCAGCAGAATCCCAATACCAACCGTCCCCAGCAGAATCCTGCTGCCCAGCAGCCCAAGGCCGACAAGCCCAAGGAGCCGGAGCGGAAGCGGGAGCGCCGGGTGGTAGACACCTCCGCCGTCCAGGTCAACGCCAACCGCTTTGCCGATGTGGATAACCTGGTGTCCGAGCGGGTCCAGAACTTCCAGGGCGGCAAGCAGCGCATTGGCGGCGGCAAGGGCAAGCAGCAGAACAAGCAGCAGCAGGGCAAGTTCCGGGGCAACAAGTCCCGCAACGAGGAGCAGGAGAAGATGCGCCGCCTTCAGATGGAGGTGGCCCGGAAGGCTCCCGTCACCGTGAAGATTCCCGACGAGATCACCGTGGGCGAGCTGGCTTCCCGGATGAAGAAGACCGCCAGCGAGGTCATCAAGTGCCTGATGAAAAACGGTGTGATGGCAGGCATCAACCAGGTGATCGACTTCGATACCGCTGAGTTTGTGGCCACGGAAATGGGCTGCAAGGTGGAAAAGGAAGTCACCGTCACCATCGAGGAGCGGATCATCGACGACCATGTGGATACCGCCGAAGAGCTGGAGCCCCGGGCTCCCGTGGTGGTGGTCATGGGCCACGTTGACCACGGCAAGACCTCTACCCTGGACGCCATCCGCAAGACCTCTGTCACCGCCGGAGAGGCCGGCGGCATTACCCAGCACATCGGCGCTTACACCGTGGATGTGAACGGCCGGATGGTCACCTTCCTGGATACCCCCGGCCACGCTGCCTTTACCTCCATGCGGGCCCGGGGCGCCCAGTCCACCGACATCGCCATTCTGGTGGTGGCGGCTGACGACGGCATCATGCCCCAGACCATTGAGTCCATCAACCACGCCAAGGCCGCCAATGTGCCCATCATCGTGGCCATCAACAAGATGGATAAACCCACCGCAAACCCGGACAGAATCAAGGAGCAGCTGACCAAGTACGACCTGGTTCCCGAAGAGTGGGGCGGCGATACCATCATCGTGCCCATCTCCGCCAAGACCGGCATGGGCCTGGATGAGCTGCTGGAAATGGTGATTCTGACTGCCGATGTTCAGGAGCTGAAGGCCAACCCCAACCGGCGGGCCAAGGGCACCGTGATTGAGGCCCGGCTGGATAAGACCCGCGGCCCTGTGGCCACGCTGCTGGTGCAGAATGGTACCCTGAAGCAGGGCGATATTGTCATTGCCGGCACCGCCGTGGGCCGTGTCCGGGTGATGACCAACGACAAGGGCCGCACGGTGAAGACCGCCGGACCTTCCGTGCCTGTGGAGATCACCGGCCTTGCCGATGTGCCCGCACCCGGCGACGAGTTCAACGTGGTCACCGACGAGCGGATGGCCCGGGAACTGGTGGAACAGCGCCGCCAGGCCCAGAAGGACGCCGCCGCCAAGCTGAACCAGAAGGTCACCCTGGATAACCTGTTCGCCAAGATGCAGGAGGGTGAGATGAAGGAGCTGGACCTGATCGTCAAGGCCGACGTTCAGGGCTCCGCCGAGGCCATCAAGTCCTCTCTGGAGAAGCTGAGCAACGAGGAAGTCCGGGTCCGGGTGATTCACGCCGGTGTGGGCGCCATCAACGAAAGCGATATTCTGCTGGCCTCCACCGCCGGTGCTATCATCGTGGGCTTCAACGTCCGTCCCGACGCCGCCGCCCAGGCCTCCGGCCAGCGGGCGAATGTGGATATGCGGTTCTACCGGGTGATCTACGACGCCATCGACGAGATTGAGGCTGCCATGAAGGGCATGCTGGCACCCAAATACGAGGAAGTGGTCATCGGCCATGCGGAAGTGCGCATGACCTACAAGGTCAGCGCCATCGGCACCATCGCCGGCTGTATGGTCAAGGATGGCAAGGTGACCCGGGATGCCCAGGTCCGGATTCTCCGGGATAACATTGTCATCCACGAGGGCGAGATCGGCTCGCTGCAGCGCTTCAAGGACGCGGTGAAGGAAGTCACCGCCGGCTACGAGTGCGGCATGAGCGTGGTCAAGTACAACGATATCAAAGAGGGCGACATTTTCGAATGCTTCGCCATGCAGGAAGTCAAACGCTGAGCCATACCCGCCGCACCGCACACGCGGCGCGGCGGGTATTTCCATAAGAAAGGAGGCAAATTATGGCATCCAACCGTATTTTGCTGATTAATGAAGAAATTCAGAAGGAGCTGTCCAGCCTGCTGCGCACGGTGAAGGATCCCCGGGTGCAGAATGTGATGATCTCCATTACCCGGGTGGAAACCACCCCGGATCTGCGCTACACCAAGGTCTACGTCAGTTTCCTGCCCGAGGACAAAACCGCCGACGCCATGGCGGGGCTGAAGTCCGCCGCTGGTTATCTGCGCCGGGAACTGGGACGGAACCTGCGGCTGCGCTACAGCCCGGAAATTGTCTGGGCCGCCGACGATTCCATTGTCTACGGCGCCAAAATGCTGAAACTCATCAACTCTCTCGAGGTGCCCCACGATGACGATCTGGAACAGAACTGAGACTGCCCGTTTCCTGCTGGAGCGGGATCACTATGCCATTTTGACCCACCGGCGGCCGGACGGAGATACCCTGGGCTCCGCCGCTGCATTGTGCCGAGGACTGCGGATGCTGGGAAAAACTGCCCACATCCTGACCAATCCCGATCTGTCGGCCCGGTTTGCCTGGCTGCACACCGGACTGACCAAGGATGCTGTTCAGGAGGGGGACACCATTGTCAGTGTGGACGTGGCCTCTCCCCAGCTGATTCCCAACATCTACGCCGATCTGCTGGGGCACATTGCCCTGCGGATTGACCACCACGCCACGGCTACTTCTTTCACCAATGCGGAGCTGGTGGACTCCGCCAGTGCTTCCTGCGCCGAGGTGGTGTGGGACGTGCTGATGGAAATGGGCGTGCAGCCGGACCGGGATCTGGCGGAGGCGGTGTATGTGGGATTGTCCACCGACACTGGCTGCTTCCGCTATGCCAACACCACCGCCCATACCTTCTCCGTGGCGGCGGAGTGCGTCCGGGCCAATGCCCGGATCTACGAGCTGAACCAGGATTTGTTTGAGACCAACACCCTGGGCCGTCTGCGGATGCAGGCCTGGATTGTGGATCATATGCGGCTGCTCCGGGAGGGTACCATGGCGGTGTGCGCCATTCCCAAGGCCAAGGAGCTGGAACTGGGGGTTACCGAGGATGACATGGACAACATTTCCTCCTTCCCCCGGACGGTTGCCGGGGTGAAGATGGCTGCCACCCTGCGGGAGACCAGCGACGGCAACACCAAGCTGTCCGTCCGGGCCATTCCCGGCCTGGACGCCACCCGGGTGACGGTGAAGTTCGGCGGCGGCGGACATAAGGGGGCCGCCGGGGCATTCCTGCGGCTGCCTCTGGAGCAGGCAGCGGAGGCCGTGGCCCAGGCAATGCTGGAGCTGGACGGACAATGAACGGTATCGTCATTGTGGACAAGCCCCAGGACTGGACCAGCCAGGATGTGACCGCCCGGCTGCGGCGGGTATTTGGAACCCGGCGCATCGGTCACGGCGGCACCCTGGACCCCATGGCCACCGGGGTACTGCCGGTGTTTGTGGGACGGGCCACCCGGGCGGTGGAGTTCTTTGAGCACGCGGAAAAAACCTATGAAACGGTGCTCCGTCTGGGCATCACCACGGACACCGAGGACATGACCGGTACGGTGCTGTCCCAAAACCCGGTGTCAGTGACCCGGGAACAGCTGGAGCAGACTCTGGAGCAGTTCCGGGGAGAGATTTTTCAGGTCCCGCCCATGTACTCCGCCCTGAAGGTCAATGGCCAGAAGCTGTGCGACCTGGCCCGGAAGGGCCGGGAGGTGGAGCGGCAGCCCCGGAAAATCACCATTCACGAGCTGACCCTGCTGGGCTGGGAAGACGACACCCTGCGCCTGCGGGTGCGCTGCTCCAAGGGGACCTATATCCGAACCTTGTGCAAGGACATCGGTCAGGCCCTGGGCTGCGGCGGGTGCATGGCGGAGCTGAGACGCACCGCCGCGGGAACTTACACCATTGACCAGGCGGTGCCCCTGGCTCGGCTGCTGGAGTCGGACGATCCCGGCGCCTACCTGCTGCCGGTGGACAGCCTGTTCCGCCAGTATCCGGAAGTGACCCTGACCGCCAATCAGGAAAAACGCTGCCGCAACGGCAATGCCTTCTCCCTGAACCGGGAAGACGGCACCTACCGGGCCTACAGTGCCGACGGAGAATTTCTCATGCTGGCCAGGGTGGAGTCTGGTGTTATGTCGACTATAAAAAGCTTTTTTGGAGTTCCCGGACAGGAATGACCGGGAGAGCCGGATGGGAGAACCTATGAACGAAACGATATATGCCCTGGGATTTTTTGACGGTGTCCATATCGGCCACGCGGCCCTGCTGAAAGCCTGCCGGGAGTTGGCAGCCCAGCGGGGATGCCGGGCCGGGGCGGTGACCTTCGGCTCCCATCCGGATACCCTGGTGCTGGGGCAGACCCCCAGGCTGATCAACACCCCCCAGGACCGGGAGTGGATGCTCCGGGAACTGTTTCATATGGATGCGGTGATTACCCTGCCCTTTGACCGGCAGATGCGGGACATGGACTGGCGGGATTTTCTGCAGATGCTCCGCAAGACTTATGACGCCGTGGGCTTTGTCTGCGGGGAGGACTTCCGGTTTGGCAGCCGGGGAGCGGGCAGTGCCGATACGCTGGCGGGATATTGCCGGGAGGCAGGGCTGCCCTGGGCGGTGATTCCGGAGCAGACCCGGGATGGCATCCGGGTGTCCAGCACCTACATCCGCCGCCAGCTGGAAAGCGGAGACATGAAAACCGCGGTGGCCTTTCTGGGGCACCCGCACATTCTCCGGGGGACCGTGGTTCATGGCCAGGCCCTGGGGCGGCGGCTGGGCATTCCCACCGCCAATCTGCTGCTGCCGCCGGAACTGGCGGTGCCCAAGTTCGGCGTATATGCCTGCCGGGCCAGAGTCAACGGCGGCGTTTACCCTGCGGTGGCAAACATCGGCACCCGGCCCACGGTATCCGGCCACAGCATCACCGTGGAGCCCTGGATTCTGGATTACACCGGAGACCTGTATGGGGAGCAGATTACCCTGGAGTTTTTCTACTTTATCCGGCCGGAGCGGAAATTTCCGGATCTGGAAGCGCTGAAAGAGGAAATTCACCGCAACGCCCAGCAAACCCGGGACTTTTTCGCCGCAATGGAAAAATAAGCATTCAAACAATATTCACATTCTTCCCCCTTGTTTTGCCGGGAAAAATGCGGTATAATGAACTATCAGTTTGAAACCGGGAGGAACGAGCATGGCCCTTCACGACGAAGAAATGAATAAGCGCCGTGAAAAACGGGAAGCCCAGCGGAAACGCCAGCAGGCCCAGATGCGGCGGATGCGCCGCACGGCGGTGCTGGCGGTACTGGTGCTGATCGTCTGCGGCGTGGGCATCTGGCGGCTGACCCGGCAGTTCCAGAGTTCCCAGGAACCCAGTCAGCAATCCGCAGTTCAGACCGAAGCGACGGAGGAGGCCACCAAGGCAACCTCGCCCCTTCAGCGAAATCCCATCACCACCGTCCACCTCCGGGCGGCGGGAGACCTGAACGTCACCGACAGCGTGATCTCTGCCGGTGTGGCGGTGAGCGGCTATGATTACAGCGGCGTGTTCAAGGACGTTTCCTCGGTGCTGTCGGACGCAGATCTGACGGTGCTGAATTTTGAGGGAAATATCTACGGCCAGCCCTACGGCAGCGCCACTACCTCGGCACCTTATGAGCTGCTGGAGAGTCTGCGCCGGTGCGGCGTGGATCTGATTCAGATGGCCAACTCCTGCACCATCAACAATGGCCTGAACGGCCTGACGGCGACCTTGCAGAGCATCCGCTCGGCCGGCATGGAGCCGGTGGGGGCCTTTGCCTCGGAGGCGGAGTTCAACAAGGCCAAAGGCTACACCATTACGGAAGCCCAGGGAATCAAAATTGCCTTTGTGGCCTTTACCAAGGGCCTGGGCGGCCGGGGCCTTCCCGCGGGGAATGAGTATCTGGTGAATCTGCTGTACGAAGATTACGACAGCACCTATGAGACCCTGGACAAGGATCAGATCGAAACCATCCTGCGCAATGTGCAGGCAGAAAAGCCGGACATTGTGGTGGCGCTGGTGCACTGGGGCAGCGAGTACAATGAGTACAGCGAGGATACCAGCCGCTCCCAGAATTCTTTGATTACCCTGATGCAGAAGTATGGGGTGGACATTATCCTCGGAACCCATCCCCATACCCTTCAGCCCATTGTGTTCGATGAGGCCAAGGGAACGCTGGTTGCCTACTCTCTGGGAGATTTCTTCGGGGATGCCTCCCGGGGCGGCACCAATTACTCCATCATCCTGGACGTGGAAATCACCAAGGATACCACCTCCGGGACCACCAAGGTCACGGGCTACAGCTACACCCCCATCTACACCGTCACCGAAAGCGAGGCCCCGGACAAGAAGCGCCGGGTGGTGCGGATTGAGGAAGCGCTGGACGCCTATGAGGGCAACTACCTGGACAAGGTGACTGCCACTTGTAAGGACTCCATGGAATACGCTCTTCAGCGGGTCAAGGAACGGATTGCCCTTCCTGTGGAGGAGGACGATAAATAATCATTCCGCCGGTCTGGAAACACCAGACCGGCGGATCTTTTATTCTTTGCTTTTTTCCATCATGCGCTTGATTTCCCGGCGGGCCTGGGCGATGGTGGAAACCCAGATTTCTGTGTCCAGACCATCCTTGTCCCGGAGAATTTCCATCAGATGGGCAATCCGGGGCAGCCGCAGGTGATTTTCCCGGAGCAGCTCGGGGTGGGAGAACAGCTCTTCCGGTGTTCCGGCGGCTTTCATCCCACCGTCGCAGAGCAGGTAGGTGTAGTCGCAGTACAGCGGCACAATGTCCATATCGTGGGTGGAAACCAGAATGCTGATGCCCATCTGGTCCCGGATCTGGGTGAGCAGGTGCATAATGTCGCTGACGCCCTGGGGGTCCAGGCCGGCGGTGGGCTCGTCCAGAATGATGACCCGGGGCTCCATCACCAGTACGCCGGCAATGGCCACCCGCTTTTTCTGACCGTAGGAGAGGGCGTGGGTGGGCTTGTCCCGGAGGGCGGTGACGCCGGTTTTCTCCATGGCCCATTCCACCCGGCGGCGGACTTCCTCGGGGGGCAGGCCCAGATTCACTGCGCCGAAGGAGATATCCCGGTACACGTCGGCGGAGAACAGCTGGTTGTCCGGGTCCTGGAAGACGATGCCCACTTCCTTGCGCAGCCGCCGCAGACCCTGCTTGTTGAAGGTCACCGGCTCCCCGCTGAGCAGTACCTGACCGGAGTTGGGGGTGCGCACGCCGTTCAGGTTGAGAAACAGCGTGGATTTTCCCGCCCCGTTGGAGCCCAGAATTCCGGTGATCTTCCCGGCCTCCGCCCGGAAGCTGATGCCGTTCAGAGCCTTGGTTCCATCTTCGTAGGTATAGACCAGATCTCTGGCCTCAATGGCATATTCAGCCAAAATAACGCACCTCCAACCAGCAGCAAAGCAGCTGCACGAACCCCACCGCCGGGGCAAGCAGATAACATGTTTTCCCCGGCTGGTAGGTCTGGGCCATGGTGGCCAGGGAACCGGTATAGCCCCGGGATTCCAGGGCGGAATAGATGGCGTCGGCCTTGTTCCAGGCCCGGAGAAACACCATGGAGCTGAGACTGCCCAGGGAGGAAATGCTCCGCCGGAAGCCGGTATACCCCAGCCGGGAATCCTGGGCGGTGCGGATGGCTGCCGCCGTATCCCACAGCACGAAAATAAACCGGTAAATCAGGTCCATCAGTTCAATCATCAGTTGGGGCACTTTCAGCCGATGCAGGCCAAGGGTCACATCGGTCATGGGGGTGTTCAGGGCCAGAAAATACATGGCGGAGATGGCCCCCAAAGACTTGGACAGAATGGCGAGACCCTGGAAGGCGCTGTCCCGGGTGATGCCCCAGACCTGGGACCCCACGGACAGCCCTGCCAGCACCGGGGTACCCTGGGGATGGGCGTTGACCACAATGGTCAGACAGCCCAGCGCCAGAAAGGCCAGGGGAACTGTGAGGAACTTCAGAAAGACCTTCCCCGGAACCCCGCCCCAGAACACGCTGAGCAGACCCATCATCAGAAGGGTTGCCAGTCCCGGGGCGATGCCGCCGCAGCAAAGGCACACCCCCAGAACCAGGGCGCAAAACAAAATTTTCGCCACCGGGTCCATCCGCCGCAGACGGGAGGCATACGCGTACCGATCCGTGCCCATGAAAAATCAGCGCTCCTTTTTGTTCTTTCCTACCATGTAGCCGATGCAGTAGAATACCACCCCGGAGCCGATGGCGGCTTGGAGGGCGAAGAGCAGGGACTCAATTTCCCCGCTGGCAGGCTCCAGAAGGGGAGAGAAGATGGGCTCGTAATCCGGCTGAAGCTCAAACACCAGGCTTTCCGCTTCGCCGTCGGCGCCGCCGAACTCGGCACCCCGGCAAATGACCAGGGGAATGGCAGCAAGGATCACCACCAGAACAATGAGGATTAGGTTTTTTTGCCACAATTTCATTTTCAGCCCCTCCTTTACACCACTTCCAGCTCCTGAAGCTCGGTTTTGCTGTACTTTTCCAGAATGTTGAAGATGACCACCGTCAGTAGGCCCTCGGCAATGGCCAGAGGAATCTGGGTCAGGGCAAACACACCCAGGAATTTCACAAATCCGCCGAAGACAACGCCAAGCTGAAGGGAGGTCACCACGTAGGTGGCCAGGTCACCCAGAGCAGCGGCAAAAAATACGCACACAGCGGTGGAGACGTTGACTTTTTTCAGGCCCTTGAATACCAGCCAGGAGACGATGGGGCCGGCAATGGCCATGGAGAAGGTGTTGGCCCCCAGGGTGGTAATGCCGCCGTGGGCCAGCAGCAGGGCCTGGAACACCAGGACGATCAGACCCAGCACAGAGGTGATGGTGGGCCCAAAGAGGATGGCGGCCAGTCCTACGCCGGTGGGATGGCTGCAGGAACCGGTAACCGAGGGAATCTTCAGGGCGGACAGCACAAAGGCGAAGGCACCGCACATGGCCAGCAGAATTTTGACCTTGGGCGTGGCGTTGACCCGCTTTCCAATGCTGCGGAAGCCATAGAGGACAAAGGGCAGACATACCACGCCCCAGGCAATGCTCCAGGACGCAGGGAGCATCCCCTCGCCGATGTGCATGGCATGGGCCCGCAGGGGAATCAGGCAGACCAGCGCCATCAGGAAATAGGTGTTGACCAGAGATCGTTTCATACTTGCATTCCTTCCTTTTGAAAGTATCCATAAGCTGCTCCCCCGGCCGGACAGAAGCAGATTACGACATAACCGAACCTGCTCAAGGCATAGGGACGCCCATACGGAAAACTGCGGCAATCCAATCAGGATTGCCGCAGCCGTGTTTCTGCGTACCAAAAGGCCCAATCTGTGAAGAAAGGACGCAAAGCTACATAAGCAGGTCTTCTGACTTGCGCCTCCGCAGTGCTGCGCCGCCTTCTCAGGAAAAATCCCAATGACTGACTTTCGTCAACGCACAGCACCTCCGCGCATACAGCGGCGGGTACCGTTCCGGATTTGCACCGGATTCCCTATTCTCCGCTGCTTCTGAACGAGAGCAGCGGCACTTAAGCAGATGGTGGATTCAATTACTGGGATTATATCATAGCCCGCAGGGGAAATCAATAGCCAATTGGGAACGATCCATCCAGAGCCTGCCGGGCCAGGCGGACGGCGTGCGCACTGGTCTGGGAAATGTGCCACTCGTCCAGCCCGGGGATGCCCATGGGAACCCCCTCCCGGCGGAAGCGCATCCCGCTCTCCCGGTTTTCCTTGCCGCTCATGTGGAAAGCCCGGGCCCCGGACAATTCCCGGCGGAAGGCGGTGATGACATCAGCATTTACGCCGGCTCCGACGAGCACCTGAGGGCCTTTCCCCGCATCCTGAAGGGCCAGCATGGCGGCGATGGTTTCTTTCCCGGCGGAGCAGTTGGCGGCGCCGCCGCTGGTGAGAACGGTATCCAGCCCCAGCCTGCCCGCTGCCTGGTAGGTCTGCACCGGGTCCCGGGACACGTCCACGCACCGGTGCAGGGTCAGTCCCTTTCCCCGGGCGGCGTCCAGCAGGGGGGCCATGGCGGAATCATCCAGTTCTCCCTCCGGAGTCAGACATCCGATGACAAAGCCGTCGGCGCCCAGATCCCGGAGTCGGGCAATCTCCATGGCCATCAGCTGGATTTCTTCCGGGGTGTACAGAAAGTCCCCGGCCCGGGGCCGCATCAGGCAGCGGACTGGAATACTGCTTTCCCGGCGTATTTGCACCAGCAGATCCGGCGACGGGGTCAGTCCGCCCACTGCCAGGGCGCTGCACAGCTCCAGACGGTCCGCACCGCCGGCAATGGCGGCCCGGGCGGAGACCAGGGAATCCACACATACTTCCAATAATCCAGACATCATGATTCCTCCCGGGGAATGATTTTGGTAAGGCAAGCATACCAGAGAAGAAGCCAAAATGCAACCCCGCAGCCCAATCCTGACTTTACAAAATCCGCCTTTTTTGTTATCATAATATCAGAAATCAAATCTGATATGGAGGGATCTCAATGGAACGTGTGTGTGAATTTCTGAAGAAGGCCGGGGTTTACTACCTGGCAACGGCGGAAGGGGATCAGCCCCGGGTGCGCCCCTTCGGCACGGCCCACATTTTTGAGGGCAAGCTGTACATCCAGACGGGCAAGAGCAAGCCGGTTTCCCGGCAGCTGGCGGCCAACCCCAAGGCGGAAATCTGCGCCTTCCATGAGGGAAAATGGGTGCGCATTGCCGGGGAACTGGTGGAGGATGACCGGGTAGAGGCAAAAAAGTCCATGCTGGACGCCTATCCCAATCTCCGGGACCGCTATGACGAAAACGACAGCAATACCCAGGTGCTGTACTTCCGCAATGCCACCGCCACTTTCAGCTCCTTTACCTCGGAGCCGGAGACCATCACCTTCGGCTAAGTCAACCGAAACAAGACGGCCCCACCCGCTTTCGCGGGTGGGGCCGTTTCTGCTTTGTGAAATAATCAGGGCATTTCGTAATAGGCGTAGTAGAAAACCTGGCCCTCTTCCAGTCCGGAGAGAATTTCCACGGATTCGCCGTCGGAGGTGCCGGTGGTTACCACCACAGGGTTGGTCAGCGTTCCGCTTCCCTCGTCATAGCCGGTGTAGACCACGCTCTGGCTGCCCAGCTGGGACACCGCCGCAGCGGGAACACACAGGCTGTCCGGATGGGACTCCAGGGACAGCTGCACCGAGGCAGTCATGCCGGGCAGCATTTCGCCGCTCTTTTCCAGGGTCAGTTCCACGGCAAATTTGGTATTGCCCCCTTCATTTTCTCCGGTGGAGGAAATCCGGGTCAACGTGGCAGGGAATTGTTCACCGCCCAGGGCATCCACGGAGACAATGGCCTCCTGGCCGGAATGAAGCTGAGAAATATCCAGCTCATCCACGGAGATTTCCACACTCATATGCTCCTGGGAGGTGACAGAGCCAATGCTCAGATGCTCCAGAGTATAGGTTTCGAAGGAAGGTGTTTGCGCGCTGCCGCCGCCCACGCTTCCGCCGGAAAAGCTGCCGGTTCCGGACATCCCCGGCAGATTCATGCCGCCGGACTGTCCCCCGACCATGACCGAGCCTTGGCTGACGGCTACCAGAGTTCCGTCCTGGTCCACAATCAGCAGAACGGTCTGTCCAGCGGTGAGGGAAGACAGATCCACCGAACCGGCCTCATAAAGCGCTTCCACACTCAGATCTTGTTCGCTGACCGTGATCTGGGGAAGCTTCTGCAAATCGGTGATGGTGTAGGCATAGGGAGTCTGCTGAACCTGGAGCTGCCCGCCACCTACGCCGATCAGCATGGCAGCGTAGCCCCAATAGGTGTTCTGGCTTACAGGCAGAACCGTGAGAACCAGACTGGCTTGGGCCGTTGTGCTCCCGTCGGTGAACGTAATGCCCAGGGCGTAATCGCCGGAGATAGCGGCGGTGCCCGAGAGGGTTCCGGTGGCGGGGTCCAGGGTGATGCCCTCCGGCAGACCGGTGACCGACCAGGTACCGCTGACCGGATTGCTGCCGTCACTGGCCTGAAGCTGGGCACTGTAGGGCTGGCCCACAGTGGCCTGCGGCAAGGACGAGGTGACAATCGAAACAACAGCAGGTGGTGTGCTCGGGTCGGTATTCCCGGAAGCGCTGCCGCCTTGGTCGGAACCGCCGGAAGCACTGCCGCCTTGGTCGGTACCGCCGGAAGAACTGCCGCTTGGGTCGGTACCGCCGGAAGAACTGCCGCTTGGGTCGGTGCTGCCGGAAGAACTGCCGCTTGGGTCGGTACCGCCGGAAGAACTGCCGCTTGGGTCGGTACCACCGGAGGAGCTGCCGCCCTGGTCGGTACCGCCGGAAGAGCTGCCGCCTTGGTCAGCACTGCCGGCAGGTTCTGAAGCCGGGGTGGAGGATGGGTCCGAAAGATCAGAAGTCCCGGATTCCTCCAACGGAAGGGCCTGGGTATCATCCTGGGGTTCGGAGGGGTCATCCGTCTGGCTGAGCAGGGAAATGCCCGCAAAGCCGGAAGATTCCTTCGCCGCCACCAGCCACAGGGGCTGTTCTTCGTTGCCAACCACAATCACCAGATCCCCTGGCTGGGCTGTCCCGGCGGCTTCCAGCAGACCGTCCTCCGTCTGGGAATACAGCCGGGTGCTGCCGGTATAGGTCCAGGACTGGGTGAGGGATTCTTCGTCGTCCATCTGGAAAGACACCTGGGAAAGATCGGAAATCTCCCGGAACTGGCCGGAGACGGACAGAATCAGCCCATCCTCCGTTGCCTGCTCCACCCGGGCGGAGAACGCCAGGAAGCTTTCTTCCTCATCGCTGCTTCCAAAGCCCAGCAGTCGGGCAATCCAGCTGCCTTCCGACCGGAGCAGATACGCCCCATCGGTATCCACCCCCGTGACGATGCCGTCACAGGGAGCGGTGACGGACCTGGACTGATAGAGCTGGAACAGCTCCTGCATCAGTTCCTCGTATTGCTGGTGCTGATCCACCAGCTGCTGATACTCGGCGGTGTGGCCGGTATCTGTCAGCGTCATCAGGGTTTGACCGGCGGAGACTTTCTGACCAACGCTGACAGAGATCCGGGACACGGTGCCGGAGTAGGCGAAGGCATTCCAGGGGCTGTGAATGTACAGCGCTCCGGAGCCCAGGTCCGTACCGTCTTCCAGGGTTACCTGGACGGTCTGCTCCGGGGTATAGTCTTCGTCCTCTATGGTGACGGTAAGCTTTCCCTGAATGTTGGATTTCACGGCGCCGGAAACCTGGGTGCCGTCCTCCAGGGTGACGATAACCGGGGCGTCAACGGCCAGATCCGTGTCTGCCTCCACCTGAACCGCCATTTTGTTGTCCAGGGACAGCACCGCCAGGGCGCCGTTTTCCACCATCACATCGGTGACCCGGTCATCTTCCTGGGCGTAAATCACCTTCACCGTGCCTGAGGCCAGGGCGGTGACGGTGGTGGGTGCGGTATCGGAACGGGCGGCGCTGATTTCATCGGACAGGTAGTCCAGGGTTTCCTGAACCTGGGTGATGGCGTTCATCACACTGACCCGGTCCACAGTGGCAATGGGCTCCCCTTCCGTGACGCTGTCGCCATTGCTGACCAGGTACTCCGTGATTTTCACATCCTCGGGGATGTCCAGGCTCAGCGCCCCTTCCCCGGAGAGCAGGCCGCCGCCCAGAATCTGGGTTTCCAGCTCCTGACGGGTGACCTGGCCGGAGAGAATGGCTGCCTGGGGGGTATCATCTGCGCCGCTGGCCGCCATGGGCATGACCGCCAGCAGAATCACCAGGGCGGCGGCACAGCCCCAGGCAATGTAACGCCGCCGCTGCTTTTTGAGTTGTTTTTCCATAGGCTTATCCTCCATAGTGCAGGGCGTCGATGGGCTTCATCTTGGCAGCCTTGTTGGCAGGGTACAGGCCGAACACCAGCCCGATGACAAAGCAGAACCCCACCGAGATCAGCACCACACCCAGATTCAGGTGGAACGCCATATCCAGACTGGCCACCACGGTGTTCACAATCTGCAAGATGGCCCAGCTCAGGAAAATGCCCAGGCAGCAGCCCATCATGCACAGGACCACTGCTTCCATCAGAAACTGGGTGAGGATGGTGCCCCGGCTGGCGCCGATGGCCTTGCGGATGCCGATCTCCCGGGTCCGCTCGGTGACGGTGACCAGCATGATGTTCATAATGCCGATGCCGCCCACCACCAGGGAGATCCCGGCAATGCCGCCCAGCATCACCGTCATCATGGAGGTGACGGAGCTCAGGGCGCTCTCCAGGCTGTCCTGGGAGGAAACCTCAAAAGCATCTTCGTCTTCCTCGCAGTATTCCATCAGAAGGTCGGTGACGGCAGTCTCCGCCTGATCCAGAGTGCCCCCCTGGGGTGCGCTGACATAGAAGGCGGAGACTTCCGGGGAAACGGTGCCGGACAGCCGCACCAGGGAGGTGTAGGGCAGGTAGGCAATCATGGTGCCGGAGGTGAGCAGGCTGGTCAGGCTGTTTTCATCATCTGCCAGCACCCCTACAATGGTATATTTGGTCTGATTCAGCGTTACGGCCTGGCCCACGCAGTCGGTGTAGCCCACCAGTTCTTCCGCCGCGGTCTGATTCAGGACGCAGACATAGGTGTGATTATCCAGATCCGATTGCTTCAGCCACCGGCCCATGGAAAGCTGAAGATTCTGGATGTCATAGTAGCTTTCTGTGGTGCCGTAGACGGTGACGGAACCGGAACCCTCCAAGCCGGAGCCTTCGGCAGAATCCGTGGCGTAAGGCGCAATCTGCCCCAGGGCCGATTCCGAGGATTCCCACTGTTCCAGGGTATCCAGGTCAATGGTGTCGTCCTCCAGCGTCACGGTGAGCTGGCTGCTGCCCAGGCTGGAAATGGTGGAGGTGACGGAGTCTGTGGCGCCGCTGACCAGACTCACCAGCACCACCAGGGCCATGACGCCGATGATGATGCCCAGCATGGTCAGAATCGAGCGCATTTTGCTGGCGCCGATGGACCGCAGGGCCATTTTCAGGGATAACATTACAGCGTCACCTCCGTGATTTTTCCGTCCAGAATGTGGATGGACCGGGAGGCCTGCTTGGCCACATTGGGGTCGTGGGTGATCAGGACAATGGTGTTGCCCTGGGCGTGAAGCTCGTGGAAAATGTCCATAATCTCCTGGCTGGTCTTGGTGTCCAGGGCGCCGGTGGGCTCGTCGGCCAGAATCAGCTTGGGCCGGGTGACGATGGCCCGGGCGATGGCTACCCGCTGCTGTTGTCCGCCGGACAGCTCTGTGGGCAGGTGCTTGGCCCGCTTGGTCAGGCCCACCCGCTCCAGGGCCTCCTTCACCCGCTCCACCCGTTCGCTCCGGGGAACCTTCTGATAGATCAGGGGCAGTTCCACATTTTCCTCAGCGGTCAGCTTGGGAATCAGGTTGAAATTCTGAAACACAAAGCCGATTTTCCGGTTGCGGATCTGGGCCAGCTGATTTTCCGTGTAGGATTCAATGGGCAGATTGTCCAGCCGGTAGGTGCCGGCGTCCGCCACGTCCAGACAGCCGATGATGTTCATGAGGGTGGACTTTCCGCTGCCGGAGGGGCCGATGATGCTGACAAATTCCTTGGGATAGATGTGCAACGTGGCGTGATCCAGAGCCCGGACCCGCTCGTCGCCTACCAGATAGACCTTGCACAGGTCGTGAATGTCAATCATAGAAATGCCTCCTTATCCCCGGCCGCCGGACATTCCGCCGCCAGGCATCTGGGGTGCGGCGCTGCCGCTGCCGGCGTCAGGCCGCTGTCCGCCGCCCATGTCGCCTTCAACAATGGCTACCGGCATCTGTCCGCTTCCGTTCTGAAAGTTCCGTCCGCTGCCGAAGCTGCCGAAGAAGGAGACGCTTTCGCTGTAGTAAACCGTGTCTCCCTCTTCCAGACCGGACTTGATCTCGGCATAGGTGCTGTTGGTCAGGCCGGGAACCACATCCACCTGACCGCCGTATTCCTGGGTTTCCTCGTCGTAGGAGGTGTAGACATAATATCCGGTGCTGGTCTGGTGCAGGGCCTCCACGGGAATGAGCAGGGCATCGTCCACGCCCTCAATCCGCACGTCCACGCTGGCGGTCATGCCGGGAAGCATTCCTTCTGCCTTATCCAGCGTGATGACAGCGGTGTAGGTGCCGTCGGAAGCAGTCTTGTCAATTTCGGTCACAGTACCCGGCAGAACATCGTCGCTGATGGAACTGACCGTAATGTCTGCCTCCTGTCCCACCGCCAGGGAGAGAATGTCCCCCTCGTCTACGCTGATGGTTACGGACATCTGGGCGTCCGGGGCCAGGGTAATCAGTTCCACGGCTTCCTCACCGCCGGTCTCCGTCTCATCCAGGTCCGCCACAGAGTACACGCTGCCGGAGATGGGAGCGGGCAGGCCGCCCCGGTTCTGGATTTCCAGCAGTTCCAGCAGGTCTTCTTCGGTTTCTCTGCGGGTTTGCAGCAGGGCGTCATAGTTGGCGCTGGTGCTGGTGTCCGTCAGGGTGAACAGGGAAGAGGAAGCGGAGACGGACTGATTTTCCTTCACATTGACCCGGCTGACCGTTCCGGCGTAGCCGGTGACAGCCAGCGGGGAGTGGATGTAAAGGCTTCCTTCTCCCACTTTGCTGCCGTCCTCGGTCGTCACCGTGACGGAATCCCCATACAGAGGGCCGTTATCGGTAATCAGAACCGTGGCGGTTCCGCCGACTACGGATTCCACCACGCCATCCTCCTGGGTGCCGTCGGACAGCTCCACCACCACGGTGTCACCCTCCGCCAGTGCGTCGGTTTCCACATCCACGGCCAGGTAGCCATCCAGGGACAGCACCGCCAGCGCACCGTTTTCCACCATCACATCGGTGACCCGGTCATCTTCCTGGGCGTAGAGGATTTTCACCCGGCCGGAAACGCCGGCGGTGATGCTGCTGCTGACCCGGTCTCCCTCCGCAGCGGAGATGTCGTCGTCCAGGTCATTCAGGGTGTCCTGGAGGGAAGACATGGCGCTGCGCAGGCCCGCCATATCCACGGTAGCCAGCAGGTCCCCTTCTGCCACCGTGTCTCCGAACTGCACCAGGATTTCCGTGACTTCCACCCCTGCCGGGGCGCTGACCACTTCAGAATCCACATTTTCCAGCATTCCCGATCCGGAGACCAGGGTGCTGATGGTGCCCCGCTGGACCTGGGCGCTGAGGACTTCTCCGTCGGAAAGGGCGAATTGCTCCCGCACCCGTCGGCGCAGGGTGGTGACACCCAGAACCAGGGCGACCACCAGAACGCCGGCGATGATGGCAGCGGTGCGGATGCGCTTGTGCCGCCGCTGTTTCTTGGACTGACTCAGGGCCTGAAACAGGGCGTCGTCCCCCTCCGGCTGGGGGACGGTGGGATTTTCTTGATCGTTCTTGTGCATAGGAACTCCTTTCGGTTGTGCGAGGTGTACCAGGGAACCTCAGAATGGCTAATGTAAAGTTTCTGGAAACAATTGTATCGGAAAAACCTGAAATATAACTTAAGAAATATTAAAATTTTTCTTGAACAATTTGGTAGGCGGAACCGCAAAAGAAAAATGCCCCGGTTCCTGACGAAGTTCGGGAATCGGGACAATGTGCGTTTTTGGGGTGTGGGCATTCTGCACGGTACGAGAGGGGATGCTTAACGTCCTGCAAAATCTTCATTTTTCTCCATCACGTTCTTATGGCAGGATGTATTTGATCAACAGTCCTGCGATGTACTCCATGGGCTCTGGGCATCCTCCTTTGAGCCATTCCATGATGACAGCATGCATTCCGCTGATGTGGAAAGCAAGGATATACTTTCGCTCCGCCGTCTCCACATGAAAACGTTCCAGTATCGGGTCAAATAGTTTGACAAACATATCATCAAAATATTTGTCCACCCTGAAGAGGGCTGGCTTTTTGACGGCAGTCATAAAGATACACCGGTTCTCCGACAGAAATTCAAGGTAGGGCATGATATACCCTGGGGTAATGAGATAAAGATCGTCCAGGGTCCCGCTGTGGGGATTGACCTGTATGCTGCTGCCGTATTTATCTGTAAATTTTGAAAACAGATAGGATAAACTCTCTGTTAGCAGATCATCGATGGTTTCATAGTGCAGATAAAACGTGGAGCGGTTTACCCCCGCTTTCTCGCAGATTTCCTTTACGGTAATATAATCGTAGTCCTTTTTTTCAAGCAGTGCGAGAAGTGCCTCGTCCATCAGGCAGGCGGTGCTGTAATATTTGCTTTGTGACTTGTTCATCCTGCCGCCTCCTTTTTGGGGGATTACTCCTCTTTGGCAATGTCATTTGCCAGACGGATGATATCGCCGGCATACTTGCTCTTGCAGCTGCTGAGAACTCTCCTGTAAATGGGATAATTAACCACCATGCCGATCATACCAATGATCCCCAGAATAATGCCGGCAGCATACCATCCCCCTGTGCCCCCGCCGATGGCGCCCATGGCCAGACTCATTCCGGTGCCAAACACCAGGGTGGATGCCACGCCGATGCTGAGCGTCACCGCCATGGGAACGCCCTTGGCCTTTTTGTCCAGCTTCTTCAGAGCCAGAACCTTACTGTCATTTTTGACGGAATATTCATTGGCAATGGACTCTGCGTAAATCTTATCCGTGTTCATCATAAAATTACCTCCTGTGTCATTGGATGCTTCTATGATACCCGGATGGAGCAGGAAGCGGAACAACAGAGAAGGCAGTTTGCGTTGATTTCAGAGGATGCTGCAAGTTCTTTTGAATCCTATGATCCTGGCAGAGAAGGGGATTTGGGATGATCCGTTCAAAATGTTCCCCTCAGCAGAAGCAATCTGGTGAGGGGAACAGCTTTAACTTTGAAATATGCTGAAAAACAGCGGAATCAAGAGGATTTTTCGCACTGTTATTCTGCCTTTGACAATAAGACGATGCTTTCTACATGGGCACAGCGGGGGAACAGGTCCGCCGCCTGGGCGGAAGTGAGACGGTAGCCCCGCTGTTTCAGCAGTCCCACATCCCGGGCCAGCGTGGCCGGGTCGCAGGAGACGTAGACAATCCGTTTGGGAGCCATCCGGGCCATGGCTTCAATGGCATCGGCGTTCAGGCCCTTCCGGGGCGGGTCCACAACCACCACATCCGGCCGTACTCCCTGCCGCTCCAGCTCCAAAGCGGCGGCGCCGGCGTCAGCACAGAAGAATTCTGCGTTGTCAATGCCGTTGCGGGCGGCGTTTTCCCGGGCGTCTTCCACAGCCTGGGGAATCACCTCCACCCCGATGACTTTCCCGGCGGACCGGGCCATGGCCAAGGTGATGGTGCCAACCCCGCAGTACAGGTCCAGCACCGTGTCGGTTTTGCAGATGCTGGCCTGGGCGATGGCGGCCTCGTACAGCCGCTGGGCCTGATGGTGATTCACCTGGTAGAAGGACCGGGGAGACAGCCGGAAGGTCAGACCGCACAGGGTGTCTTCAATCCAGCCCGGGCCATACAGGGTGTGAAAAGTATCTCCCAGCACGGCGTTGCCCTTGCGGGTGTTCTCCGACAGCACCAGCGTGGCAAAGCCGGGAATGGCCTTCAGCCGGTCGATCAGAGCCTGAGGCTTGGGAATGGCGCTGCCGTTCACCACCAGGCATACCAGAATCTGCCCGCTGACCGCTCCCCGGCGGACATAAATATGCCGCAGCAGGCCGGTATGAGTGGTCTCGTCGTAGACGGAAACATGAAAACGGTTTACATAATCAATAACCGTGTCCTTCACGGCGTCGGTTTTCTCCGGAAGAATCCGGCAGCGGGGATTTTCCACCACCTGGTGGGTGCCCGCCCGGAAGAACCCGGCAAAGGCACGGCCTTTCTTTTGGGAGACAGGGTATTGGGCCTTGTTCCGGTAGCCCAGGCAGGTGGGGGCCGCCAGAATGGGCACAGGATCCAGATTCTCTCCGGCCAGCCGGTTCAGGCAGTCCGTGACCCGCTGGGCTTTCAGACGGGTTTCCTCGGCATAGTCCATGTGCCAGAAATCGCAGCCTCCGCACAGCTTGGCCACGGGGCACTCCCGGTTCCGGCGATGAGGGGATTTTTCCAGGATCTCCACAATTTTGCCGGAAGCCCAGGTTTTCTGGGCCTTTTCAATCCGCAGACGCACCCGTTCCCCGGCAATGGCGTTGGGGATAAACACCGCACAGCCTTCAATGTGGGCAACCCCCTGACCCTCGGCGGTATAGTCGGTGATGAGGGCTTCGTAAATCTGGTTTTTGATGAGCATGGGTTCCTCCGGCTTACAGGATGTACTCCATTCCGATTTTCTGGGGCTTCAGCCCACACTTTTCGTAGAATTTCTGGGCAGTTTCATTGCCGTACCACACATTCAATGTGACGGCGTCACAGCCCAGCTCCCGGGCGTAGTCACAGACCCGGCGGTACAGCGCCCCGGCAATGCCCTGACCCCGATGGCTTTCGTCCACGCACAGGTCGTCGATGTAGACTACTTTCCGATCCCGCAGCACCGGGTCACCCTGGGTGGTCTGGCGGATGCAGAAAGCATAGCCCGCTACCTGACCATCCTGCCAGGCGACGAAGATGGGCCGGTTTTCATCCGTCAGCAGGGCCTCCAGCGCGGCTTCGTCATATTTCTGAGCCCCGGAACGAAACAGGTCCGGGCGGATCTGGTGGTGCACCTCACCCACCTGCTGCAGCAGCTCCAGCATGCCGGGAATGTCCGAAGCCTGAGCAAAACGGATTTCCATAACAATCGTCCTTCTTTCTTAGGGAGAGTCTCCGAGAATATGCAATATTCTTCATTGTATCACAAAATCCTTTCAGGGTAAAGCAAAAACGCCCGGAATGCTCCGGGCGTTTTTTGAGAAACAGAGATTCGGTGATCAGCTGATGCGCACGGCGCAGACCACCAGACGGCCGTTGTCCAGGGTGTATTCACAGGTGGACAGGGTAATCAGCTTGTCGCCGTACTTGGGGGTGATGCCGGTGTCGTAGAAGGCCAGGTCCTTGCAGGTGGCTACAAAGTCGTCAAACTCTTCTTCGTTGGCAGCATCCACAAACTGATGATAGGCAAAGTTGCCCACGTTGGCGGAAACCTTGAACACAGCGAAGATCTTGTATGTATGGTATTCATACAATGTGTTGAAGGTAATCAGGCTGTTGTTCTCCCAGGCGGATTTGTTGGTGTAGGCGCTCAAAGCGGCGAACATGCTGCCATCTTTCATGCAGTGACCGAACAGGGTAATGTTGTCGCTGGGTTTGTTGATGTCAGCAGCTTCCCAGGCGTAGATGGCACCCCATTCGCTGGCTTCCTTGTCGAAGTTCCGCTTCAGGTAGAAGTTGGGCTCATCGGGGGTCTGGAGCACGGGGTAATCGATCTTGGTACCCTCCATCTTGATCCAGCCCACGGTGTCGTCGTTCTGATTGTAAATCTCCTCATAACCGGCGATCATCACAGGCTCCCCGGATTCCGTGGTGGCGGCAGTGGTTTCCTCTGTGGCGGCGGTGGTGGAAGATGTGGTGGAAGCGGCAGTGGTACCTGCGGCAATGCTGGCAAGCTGGTCATTGCGGTCGGCCTGCTGCTTTCCCTGGATTACATATCTGAGAACGAAGAATCCGCTGACAGCGAAAACAACCAGTAAAATGGCGACAATTCCAAAAAATAGTGGCTTCTTCATAAATTCTATCCCTCCTTGCCATATTATAGTGTACATGGCAAACTCTGTCAAGGCTGGTAATGTTTAAGAAAAGTTTAGCTTTACCAGGACATGTAGTACATATTCAAAGCATCACGCATGTCGAAGTAATTGGGAAGGTTCCGCCAGCCGCTGGACACGGTGGCATTGCCGCTGGAGACCACCCGGGTGTTGGGCAGGGCCTGCCGCATTTCCCAGGCGCTGCCGCCGCCCCGGAAAATCATCCACAGATTTTTCAGCCAGGTCATCTGACCGATGGGGGTCACATCCGCGCCTGTATTTCCGATGTTCAGATCCTCCAGGGCGGTGCAGCCCACCAGAGGACTGAAATCCCGCACCGGACTCCAGTCCAGTTCCAGGAAAATCAGATTCTTGCAGGTGCTCAGAGGGGTGATGTCCTGCACTTCGGTGTGGGCCAGGATCAGGTATTTCAGGTTGGGCATATACTCCACGAAGCTGACATCCTTTACGCCCATATGTCCCACATCCACGGCAATCACGTCCTCGCAGTAGCGAAGATTCACCGTGGAGTCATCCCGGATATAGCCGACCCCATCCCGGCTGGGCATGAAGGAGGTGGTGTCGGTCCGGGTGGGCAGCTTTTCGCCGCAGCGGACAATCCAAACCACCTTGTACTGATCCCGCATTTCCTCCCGGAAGGCGGCAATTTCCTCGTTGTCAATGCCGCACTCTCCCAGGAATACCCGGGCGCTGCCGGGGAAATAGGCCATACCCTCTTTCACCTGTTCCAGACTTTCGATGTGCGCATCGGACAGGTCTACCTCTTCTTCTCCCAGGGGGATCACCCTTCCGCAGATCTCCTGCTCCCAGGTGACTTCCACCTCGGACAGGGAATCCCGCAGAGCGATCAGGCTCTCTGCGCTGGCCTCCGGCAGCACCAGATGGACGCTTTCCAGCTCCGGCAGTAGGGACAGAAGGTTCAGGGAATCATCATCCGCACCGGAGATCGTGATCTCTTTGGCGGAATCCGAAATTCTTTGCCCGCCGATGGAAATGCAGAAATACAGGCCGTTTTCATGACAGTATTCCTGAAGCTGGGACAGCCCGTCCATCTGCCCGCCGCCCCGGACCACCACGGTGGTCAGCTGGGGCAGGTAGGTCAGCAGGGGAATCTGGGTGGGATCAATGCTGTCCAGATACACCTCTTTCGCACTCTGACGGCAGGCGGTGCTGCCCAGGGTGACGGTATAGCGGACGTTGACCTCCGGCCGCCGTTCCTGCAGAGCAATCAGCAGGTCATAGTCGGTGCAGCCGTCGGCGTTGACGGTCTCCAGCATGGGAAAATAGTCCAGCGTCTCCACATCCTCCTGGGTCAGGCTGGTGAGGGTGATCTGGGTGGTTTCCTCGGGGTACGCCGTTCCCTGGAAGGGAACATTCCACTGGATGTCACAGCCGGGGAACTGCTTTCGGAGCTTTTCGTAATGTTTGATGCTGACATCCTGCCCCCGCAGATCCAGCTGGGTACTCTCCCGGGGATACAGATGGAAGTCCACAATGGCAAATCGCATCCAGGTCCATATTACGCCGGCAACCGCTGCCACGACAACCATGGACGCGATCAGACCGACGGCTAGTTTCTTCTTGGTAGTCAAAGCAAAACGCCTCCTGTGACTGGAAAAACTTCTGAAAGAAGTGCTTTTGGGTATATTATGGGGATGACTTCTCCATAAGTCAAGGATAACTTGTCAAAAAAGAACAATTCCGCGGGAGAGTCTTCACGCATAAAAAAGGGGCGCCGCCAAGCGCACCCCAACACTACCATTCTAACATAGTAGGAAAGTGTTGTCAACATTTTACCTGGTATAAAATGGGGAATTCTCTGTTTTGCCTGGTTTTTATAAAACATATTTGGCCTGTTTTCCGTCTTGCAATCCAGAGAAAAACAGGCTATCATATAGTTACAAAGAGGTGATACCAATGTTCTAGTTCACCCCAGATTCCCATGAAAAACGGAATCGAAAGACCCGCCTTCCGATCCCACTTCCGATAACATAAATTTCTAGGAAACGATAATACAGGAATTGATACGGAAGCAATACAAACTTGTAAGGAAGCGGTGTCTAATTTATAGAAAGCGAGGTTAACCAATGATTGACCCCATCTGTTCTGAGGAATAACCCCCGACGGTTACAGTGATTTCGGTAACAGGTCGGGGGTTATTCCTTTGCCTTTTTCAGAAGCCTATGGCTTCCAGAAGGGGATCAGCGGTTTTGGGATTGCTGGGGTCCGGGTCCGGAGGAACCTGGACCACTTCGTCGCAGTTGCGCACCCGCAGCACGGTTTCTCCCGCCTGATTCAGTGTGCAGAATCCCATGACCCGGACCACTTCCCCGGAGCGCACCTGGTCAGCCAGCTGGTTGACCCCGTAGGCACCGGACAGGATAAAACTGGGGATTTCCACCGTGGCCCGATCTCCCCGGATATCCTGGAGGACAAACCGGCGGACACCCTTTCCGTCTGACGTGTACTCCACGGATACCACCGTCCCTTCCAGCTGCATCAGTTCATCGCCATGGACCTGGTAGTTCATGGCGGTTTCTATTGACAGGGTTTTGGGAACGTAGCGGTAGAATTCTTCCTGCAGAAGGCTGCACTCCGTCAGTTCCAGGGTGGGAACCCCGTTTTCCCGGCACAGGACTCCGGTAACTGCCAGCGGGGAGCCGATCTGAATGTCGGACTGGGTCACGCCGGTGACCATGATTCCACCGGTCCCATCCTGGAGGTACAGTGTACCGGGGAAGGCGGTGTTGGGGTTGGCGGTTCCGGCGGTGACATAGCCCTGAATTTTCAGGCAGGTTCCTGCCACGGCCTGCCGGGCTTCCGCAATGGCCAGCTGGGAGATTGACTGCTGCCCGGGCTGGCAATACAGACTCAGCTGATCCTGATAGCACCGGGCCTGACCATCAATGGTTCCGGTGATCTGGGCCTGAATCTCGGTCAGTCCAGGTTCCTCCAGGGTCACTTGGGCCTGGAAGGTAGCGGTGTCCGTCACCGGTTCCTGGACGTCGGAATGATACAGCAGATCCTCAGAAGTGCTGAATTCCACGGATTCCACCAGAAAAGGCTCCCATTCCTGATTGGTCAGAGTCACGGACAGCTCCACCGGCACACCGGAGGAAACCTGCTGGGAATCGGCCTGAAAATCCGAGATGCCCACATCCTGATAGGTTTCCGTCCATACCGGCGCAGTCAGGGCGGTATCTCCGTCCTCCTGGGTAATCCGCAGGAAATAATAGGTATACCCGGCGGGCAGGGACAAGGTCAGGGCCTCTCCCTGAAAAACGGACTGGGCCACCACGACCCCGCCGTCTGCAATCACCTCCACCTGGGCAGGGCCATGGTCGTCGGGGTCATCCAGTACAACCTGGGCCGTCAGCGTGTCTGCCTGGGACAGAATCGAGCCCATCAGATTCCCGTTTACCCAGTAGCCGATGGACAGGTCTGAATCCTCCGTGGCATAAACCCGGCGCTGGCGGATGGCTTCAAACAGGCTTTCCTCCGTCAGGGCATCCGCCGCAATGGCGGTGCGGAGGGTGTCGGAGGTGCCCCAGTCCCCGGCGTGATTGTTCTGGCTGGCAGAGGGAGCCAGATGCCAGCCCTGGTCCAGGGCCTGAATATAGGCCGATTCTCCCTGGATCTCCCCGTCCCAGCCCACTTCCAGCAGATGAATCACCTGATCGTAGGAGGGAAGGTAGTGGGAAAAGGACTCAAAATCCCCATATCCGGTTTTGTCGGGGTGGTTGAACTGACTGATAGACTGGGGAACCTGGGTCAGGGCGGTGTAATATTCCTCCAGAGTGGGGAAGGGCTCCTGGGTTACCGCTTCCCATCCGGGGGTGCAGAAGGTGTTGATGTGTCCCAGGACGGCATCGGTGGGCCAGGTCATTTCGTAACCGTAAATCCCTACAAATGTTTCGTCTGTCACGGCAGCGGCAGCGGCTTTTCCTTCGGTCCAGGCCTGGCTCAGGCTGGAGCCGTCGGTGAGAATGCTGCCGGAGGCAGCGTTGTCAAACGCGCCGCTGTGATCGGTGATTCCATAGAAGTCCAGCCCGGGAACCTGGGCGGCGGAGGCAAAGGCCTGGGATACGGTTCCCACGCCGTCGGAGACCTGGGTGTGACCGTGAAGCAGGCCAAAATAGATGTTGGGAAGGGGAACTTCAGCGGAAGGACCCTGTGAATCCTCCACCACCTGAATGGTGTCGGCATAGAACTGCTGGTCAATTACCACACCCCACACGTTGATGGTGGCACCTGGGGAGGCGGAAACCGGAGCGGAGGAACTGTAGGGGAGGGAATAGCCGTCCTGGAGCAGAACGCCCTCCCCCAGGGTGATCTGTGACAAGGCCACCCGGAGATTTTCCGGTGCCTGGGCCAGGGTGGAAGAAACTGCGGGGAGCGGGGCAGTCCCCTCCACCGTCCAGGATTCACCGAAAAAGCTGCCGATGGGACGACCGGTAATGGTTATCAAATCTCCTGCGTTCAGGGGTGCAGCCAGGGAAAAGCTAACCCGCATTCCGCCGGTATCATCCTGAATTACGATCTGGGGCCCTTCGGTGAAGACCACGATTCCTCTGACCGTTACCGAAGTGCTGCCTGCGGGCAGCGCCAGCGCCTGGGCAACGGTGAGGGGAGCGGACTCCTGAGATTCAGCGGGAGAACCCTCCTCCGGGCTTTCCGGAGCCTGGGACGGAGCGTCGACGGAAGGGAAGGTCGGAGACAAGGCGGGCTCCGAGGGTGTTTCAGGGAGGGAAACGTCTTCCGGGTTGGTGGGTGCGGCGGTGGACTCCTGGGGAACCGGTTCGGAGGAAGGCTCGGTGGATTCCTGGGGAGGAACGTCGGGGAGAGGCGGTTGGGAGGATGCGGGCACGGAAGACTCTGGGAAGGACTCCGGAGCCGATGGGGAAGACGCAGTCTCCTGCGCGCTCAGGGAATCCCCGTCGGGGAGAGACTGGGCGGAGACGGCAAATGCCGGCCCGGGACACAACATCGCCGTGATCAGTACAAACAGTACGGGTAAAATGGATGCTTTGCCGCGTTTCATGGATAATACCTCTGCTTTCTCTCTTTTTCGCTTGTCGCCTCATAAATTTTTTATGACAAAATACTGCGGTGCAACTTCTATTGAGTTTTTGGAGAGACAAGCGGGAACAGGCGGACGGTGAAAAAGGCTGCCGAACCGAAACCGGAAGGCCGCCACAAAAGAAACCGGCGCACCTCAAAAGGTGCGCCGGTTTCAGTTCATATACTAGAATTTGGGGCGCGGATTTCCGCGCCCTCGCTGAAGGTATGTGAAATCTTAGCAGCAGCCGCAGCCGTTGTCGTTGTTGAAGCAGCCGTTGCCGCAGCCGTTGTTGCTGCTGGTGCTGCCGCAGCCGTTGCCGCAATAGCAGAACAGCAGGAGCAGAATTACAATCCACCACCAGTTGTTGCCGATGCAGCCGCACAGACCGTTGTTGTTACCGCACATAGGAATACCTCCGAAATTTGTTTTCTGAGCTTCACCGCTCATTCCATGGTATTCTCCCGGCGGGAAAATGTGCGCCGGATTTCCGGCGGATGCGGGCGATGTTTACAGCGTCCGCAGAGCGTCCACCAGAGCGGTCTTTCCGGCGGTCTTCTCGTCCTTCTGCTTGATCACCCGGGCAGGGCAGCCTGCCACCACGGTGTTGGGGGCCACGTCGGATACCACCACGGCTCCCGCAGCCACTACGGCATCGTGTCCGATGCGGCAGCCTTCAATCACCACGGCGTTGGCGCCGATGAGCACGTTGTCTTCCACAATCACCGGGGTTGCGGAGGCGGGCTCCACCACGCCGGCCAGCACCGCACCGGCGCCCACATGGCAGTGTTTGCCCACGGTGGCCCGACCGCCCAGCACGGCGCCCATGTCGATCATGGTGCCTTCGCCGATGATGGCGCCGATGTTGATGACAGCACCCATCATAATCACGGCGTTGGCTCCGATTTCCACCTGCTCCCGGATGATGGCGCCCGGCTCAATCCGGGCGGGGATGTCCTTCAGATCCAGCAGGGGGATGGCGGAGTTGCGGCAGTCGTTTTCAATTTCCACGTGCTCAAAGGTGTTGGCCTTCAGAACGGGGGCCACATCCTTCCAGTCGCCGAAGACAATTTTGCAGCCCGGGCCTGCAGGGAACTCCCGGCAGTTGGGGAAGGCAACCATGTCCTTTTCCCAGACGTAGACCTTTACCGGGGTTTTCTTCTCGGACGTGCGGATATATTCAATAATCTGTTGCGCATCCATGGCAAAACACTCCTCATTTTTGATACCTCATCATACCATCTTTTTCGGGGAAACACAAGTGGGAAATTGACACTGGACGGGATTTGACGTATAATAAACCAACCCCTATTTTCAGGAGGCAGTCCCCATGCAGATCCGTACCGACCGCCGGCAGCTCCACCGGATTCCGGAGCTGGACAAGTCTCTGCCCCAGACCCTGACATACCTGAAAAAGGCCCTGGAGGGCCTGAATTGTCGGGTATTTTCCCCCATGGAGGGGGCGCTGTGCGCCTGGTTTGACTTCGGGCGGGAAACGGCCATCGCCTTCCGGGCAGACATGGATGCCCTGCCCATTTCTGAGAAAACCGGGGCGGAATACGCGTCGCTGCACCCGGGCTGTATGCACGCCTGCGGCCACGACGGTCATATGGCCATCGTTCTGGAACTGGCCCGGCGGCTCAGCGAAAAGAAAACCCTGCCCCACAATGTGCTGCTGGTATTTCAGCCGGCGGAAGAGACCACCGGCGGCGCCAGAGACCTGTGCGAGACGGGTATTTTTGAAGCATACCGGGTGGAGTCCATCTTCGGGCTGCACCTGTGGCCGGGGCTTTCTCCCGGGGTGATTGCCAGCCGGGCGGGAGAACTGATGGCCCGCTCCTGCGAGGTGAATGTGGACATCTTTGGCAAGTCTGCCCACATTGCCAAGGCCCGGGAAGGCCGGGACGCGTTGGCGGCGGGGGTGGAATTTTACCGCCGGGCTGTGGAGATGGAAAAAAGCCTGCCGGAATCGGTGTTCCGGCTGCTGAAATTCGGAAAAATGGAGAGCGGCACGGTGCGCAATGCCTTGTCCGCCCACACCCATCTGGAAGGAAGCCTGCGGGCCTTTCAGGATGAGATTTTTGAAGGACTGCGGGAAGGATTGCGGAAAATCGGCCGGGAGATGGAGAAAGCCACCGGCTGCCGGGTGGAAATTTCCATGAATGACGGCTATCCGGCGGTGATGAATCCGGAAGCGCTGGCCCGGCGGGCGGAAGCGGCCGCTCCCTTTGCGAAGCTGGACGCCCCCAGCATGACGGCCGAGGACTTTTCCTGGTACCAGCGCCGGCTGCCTGGAATGTTTTTCTTTCTGGGGGTGGGGGACACCCCGGCCCTCCACGCCGATACCTTTGACTTTGACGATGCCCTGCTGAAAGCCGGGGCAGATTATTTTGAACAGTTGGCGGAGAATTTCCTATGATTGCTTTGAATCGGAATCTGGCTGGGCTGGAGCGCAGCGCCATCCGGGTGTATACCAATCTGGCGAACCAGACGCCGGGGTGCGTGAAGCTCACCATCGGAGAGCCGGACTTTGACACGCCCCAGGCCATCAAAGATGCTGCCTGGGAAGCCTTGAACCGGGGCCAGACCCACTATGCCCCCAACCAGGGCACCGCTGACCTGCGCCGGGCAGTGGCCCAGCGGGAGACCGCCCGGGGCAATCGGGTGACGGAAGACCAGGTGCTGATTACCATCGGCGCCTGCCAGGGCTTATTTACCGCGTTGCTGGGCATCCTGAATCCAGGGGAAGAAGTGATCGTCCCCACCCCGGGCTTCGGGCTGTACCAGACCATTACCACCATCGCCGGAGGAAAGACCGTTCCTCTGGATGTGAGCAAAACCAATTTTCAGATTGACCGGGCTGCCCTGGAAGCGGCCATCACCCCCCGGACCAAGGCCATCGTCCTGAACTCCCCCTGCAATCCCACCGGTGTGGTGTTCAGCCGGGAGAGCATGGCGGCGGTGAAGGATGCGGTGCTGGGAAAACCGATTTTCCTGATCTGCGACAATGTGTATGACCAGCTGCGCTATGTGCCGCAGGTCCCGGACCTGAGCCTGGATGAGCAGATGAAAGACCAGATGATCCTGTGTCAGAGCTTTTCCAAGCCCTATGCCATGACCGGCTGGCGGGTGGGATATCTGACCTGCCCGGCGTATGTGATGGACCGGCTGCTGCTGCTCAGCGCGGCGGAAATCACTGCAGTGCCCACCTTCGTCCAGGAGGCTGCACTGGCGGCCCTGGGCACGGATCCGACTCCCATGGTAGAGGTCTATAACCGGCGGCGGCAGTATGTGTGCGCCCGGCTGAAGGGGATGGGGCTGTCCTTCCCGGAGCCGGAGGGGGCGTTCTATGTCTTCCCGAAGATTTCGGAATTTGGAATGACATCCGCGGAATTCTGTACCCGGATGATCCGGGAAGCCAAAGTGGCGGCGGTCCCCGGCAGCTGCTTCGGGGCGGAGGGCTATCTCCGATTGTCCTACTGCTGTTCCGACCAGGATCTGAAAACCGGGCTGGATCGGATGGAAAGTTTTGTCCGCAGCCTGCGCCAGGAGGAAAGTCATGGATAAAAAGAAAATCCTGCTGCTGACCACCGGCGGCACCATTGCTTCCGTTCCCGGCGGGGATGGGCTGGTGCCCCAGCGCTCCCAGGTGATGGAGCGGGAACTGGAGCAGCTGCGCACCTACTATGACATTACGGTCCGGGATGTGATGTGTTTGGATTCCTCCAATATCCGCCCGGAGGAGTGGCAGATGATTGCCCGCCGGATTTTTGAGGACCGGGATGGGTTTGACGGCATTGTAGTCTCTCACGGCACCGACACCATGGCCTACACCGCCTCGGCGGTAACCTATATGCTGCCGGACATCGACCTGCCGGTGGTGTTTACCGGTTCCCAGCTGCCTTTGGCGGATATGCTCTCCGACGGGCCGGGAAACCTGCGCACTGCCTTCGCCATGGCGGCGGCGGGACATCCGGGGGTATTCCTGGCCTTTGACCGGAAGGTGATGCTGGGCTGCCGGGCGGTGAAGGTCCGGGCCTCGGGCTTTTCTGCCTTTGAAAGCGTCAACGCCAGCTACGCCGCCCGGGTCAGCAACCGGGGATTGGTGGTGGACCCCGGGGTCCTGTCCCGGCGGGGAGGAGAGCCCCGGCTGCTGGATGCCATCAGCCAGAACGTATTTCTGCTGAAGCTGACCCCCGGCCTGAATCCCGCCATTTTTGATATGCTGGGAGCCATGGGCTACCGGGGAATCGTGATTGAGGCCTTTGGCCTGGGAGGCATGAATGTGCTGCACCGGGGTCTGCGGGGCATCCGCCGGTGTGTGGAGGACGGTGTCAGCGTGGTGGTCACCACCCAGTGCCTGTACGACAGCGCCGACCTGGAAGTATACCAGGTGGGAACCAAGCTGCTGGAGCTGGGGGTAATCCAGGGCCGGGACATGACATCGGAGGCGGCGATGACCAAGCTGATGTGGGCCATCGGCCAGGGGCTGGAACCGGAGCAGATCCGGGAGCTGTTTGCCCGGAATCTGGCCGGAGAAATCACCATTTAACTGCCTTAACTGCAAACAAAAAGGAGAGAGTCTATGGATTCCATCTATGTAACCGGCCACCGCAATCCGGACACGGACTCCATTGTGGCGGCCATCGCCTATACCGCCCTGCGCAACGCCTGCGGCGACCGGGAATACCAGGCGGCCTGTCTGGGACAGGTTTCCGACGAGACCCAGATTGTGCTGGATCGGTTTGGCTTTGAACCGCCCAAACGGATCACCGACCTGTATAACCAGGTCCGGGACCTGGACTTTGACGCCCCGCCGGTGCTGAACGCCGGCGTCACCGTGGGCCGGGCCTGGGATGAACTGCAGGAGTACCCCTCCATTGCGGCAGTACCGGTGGCACGGGAGGACGGCACCCTGTACGGCATCTTGTCCCGGACGGACATTGCCAGCTACAATATGTCCGGCATCACCTCCGGCGTGCTGGAGGATGTGCCATTGTTCAACGTGCTGTCCGTGCTGGAGGGCAAGATTCTCAACGAGGCGGGTGATCTTACCGATACCATCGCCGGTGAGGTGACCATCGCCCTGCCCCAGAGCCGGGAGAACCTGATGTTCCAGAACAAGGAAAGCATCGTTCTGTGCGGCAACCAGCCGGATATGATCCGCCGGGCGCTGGAGCGGAATGTGAACTGTCTGGTGCTGTGCCAGGCGGAGCTGCCGGCTCAGTTCCGCAGCTTCCCCACGGCTACCTGCATTATCTCCACCCCCTTCGACGCCTACCGGGCGGCCCGGCTGATTTTCCTGTCCACTCCGGTGAGCCGGATCTGCAACACCGAGGGGCTGGTGTGCTTCCATCTGGATGACCGGGTGGACGATGTGCGGGAGATTGTGCTGAAATACCGGCATCCCAGTTACCCCATTCTGGACCCCCAGGAGCGGGTGGTGGGTATTCTGACCCGGTATCATCTGCTGCGCCCTCGGCGCAAACGGGTGGTTCTGGTGGACCACAACGAAGCCTCCCAGTCCGTGCCCGGCCTGGAAGAGGCGGAAATTCTGGAGATCATCGACCACCATCGTCTGGCGGATATCCAGACCAACAATCCCATCTACGTCCGCAATGAGCCGGTGGGCTCCACCAACACCATCATCGCCAGTATGTTCCAGGACCGGGGCCTGATGCCCTCGGCGGCCCTGGCGGGGATGATGGCAGCGGCGATCCTGTCCGATACGGTGATGTTCAAGTCTCCTACCTGCACCCCCCGGGACATCCGGACGGCGGAGCGGATGGCCCGGATTGCCAATGTCTCTCTGGACAAGCTGGGCAAGGAGATTTTCTCCGCTTCCGTGGATCATAAGACCCCGGAGGAGATCCTGTTCACCGACTACAAGGAGTTCCACATCGCGGGGCACTCCCTGGCAGTGGCCCAGCTGACCTGCGTGGACAGCGACAGCGTGCTGGAGCGGCGGCAGGATCTGCTGCGGCTGATGGAGAGTCATGCCAAGAAAAAGAATCTGGACCTGGTGGTGCTGATGCTCACCGACGTGCTGCTGGAAGGCACCCGGATTCTCTATGTGGGCGACGATGAGACCATCCGTCAGGCCTTCAATGTCACGCCCAAGGACCACAGCGCCTTCCTGCCCAAGGTCATGAGCCGGAAGAAGCAGGTGATTCCCATGCTGTCCGACCTGTGGGGCTAAGACAGCTGAGCGCCATTTTACTTTTGACTGTGTTTGTGCTATCATAAATTAGTTAAGAAAAATCCGAATTGGGAGGCTGCCATGGCGTTTGAACTGCTGCTGGGGAATGACCGGCTGAAACAAAATCTGGTGCAGAGTCTGGCCAAGGGCCACATCTCCCACTTCTATCTGCTTTCCGGCCCGGAAGGGTCTGGAAAGCATACCCTGGCCCGGCTGCTGGCAGCGGCGATTCTCTGCCGGGAGCCGGATGCCCCCTGCCTGCATTGCCAGGCGTGCCGGAAGGTAATGAGCGGCATGCACCCGGACTTCATTACCGTGGATGACCCGGAGAAGAAAACCGTCACCGTGGATCTGATCCGGCAAGCCAGGGCGGATATGTATGTCCAGCCCAACGAATCGGACTATAAAATCTACCTGTTCCCCCGGGCCCAGGATATGGGCCTTCCGGGACAGAACGCTCTGCTGAAGGTGCTGGAGGAACCGCCGAAATACGGGGTGTTCCTGCTGCTGACGGACAACCCGGAAAAACTGCTGCCCACGGTTCGTTCCCGATGCACGGAGCTTCGGCTTCAGGCGCTGCCCCAGAAACTGCTGCTGGAGCAGCTGGCCCGGGATTTTCCCCAGGCCCAGCCGGAGGACCTGACGGCTGCGGCGGCCCGCAGCGCAGGCTTTCTGGGCCAGGCCCGGAAGCTGCTGGAGGAGGGAACCACCCTGATGCCCGGCACCGAAGGGTTTTTGCAGGCGTTTTCCGCCCGGGACCCTCTGGGGCTGGTCCGGACCCTGGTGCCCCTGGAAAAAAGCAAACGGGACGCCCTGATTCCCCTGCTGGATCAGTGGCTGGAGCTGCTGGAAAGCGCCCTGGCCTGCCGCAGCGGTGTCCAGGCCCTGTCCCCCCACGCCCGGGCCCTGGCCCAGAGCTGCACCGCCGACCGGCTGTTCCAGGGGGTGCAGAGTCTGCGCAAAGCCCGGCTGTACGCGGACAGCAATGTGTCTCCCGCCGCCATCTGCGGCTATCTGGAGTGGGCGCTGCGCTGAAGTGCCGGTAAGAATGGAAGAAACGGCTTTTTGCCGATGGAATATAAGGAGAAGTGCCATGGAAGAAACAGCTGCCCTGTCCCAGCCGGAACTGGACACCCCGGTAGAGGTGGTGGACGTACAATTCCGTCCCGGACAGAAGATTTATTATTTCGACCCGGATGGGGCCCATTACGCCCCCGGGGATCATGTGATTATGGATACCGCCCGGGGGGCGGAGTACGGAACCTGCACCGGCGGCAACCACAAAATCCCGCCCAGGGACGTGGTGGCCCCTCTGCGGAAAATTCTGCGCAAAGCCACGGCGCAGGATGAGAAAATTGTGGCGGAGAACCGGGCCAAGGAAAAGAAGGCTTACGAGGTCTGCCTGGAGAAAATTGCCGACCACCAGCTGGATATGCAGCTGGTCAGCACGGAGGTTGCCTTTGACGGCAGCAAAATCCTGTTCTATTTCACCGCCGACGAGCGGGTGGATTTCCGGGAACTGGTGAAGAATCTGGCTTCCGTGTTCCACACCCGGATTGAGCTGCGGCAGATCGGCGTCCGGGACAAGGCGAAGATGGTGGGCGGACTGGGCATCTGCGGACGTCCCTTCTGCTGCGCCAGCTTCCTGGATGATTTCCAGCCGGTGTCCATCAAGATGGCCAAGACCCAGAACCTGAGCCTGAATCCAACCAAAATCTCCGGCACCTGCGGCCGGCTGATGTGCTGCCTGAAATATGAGCAGGACGCCTATGAGGACCTGCTTCGCACCAGCCCCAAGATGGACTCCTTTGTGGATACCCCGGAGGGCCGGGGAACGGTGGTGGAAGTGGATCTGCTCCGCCAGCGGGTGAAGGTCCGGATGGAGGAAAATCCGGAGACGGTTTCCCAGTTCCCCAATGGGGACATTGCGGTGCTGCGCAGCGGCAAGGCCCGGAAGAACGACCCGCCCATTCCGGCGGATTTGGCGCCCATTTCCGGCAAGGGAAAGCGGACGGAGAAGGCAGGACCCGAGGAGCAGCCGGTGCTGGCGCCCATCCGGTTCCGTTACAGTGCGGAGCAGGTGGTGGAGGACGGTCCGGCGGTTCATCCGGAGATCCCGGAAAACGCCCCGGAGGGAAAACCCCACGCATCCCGCCGCCGCCGGAGAAATCCGGAGGGACAGGCCAAGGCAAAGCCTGAGACTGCACCCCAGATGGAGCAGGCCCAGTCCGAGGGAGAGGCACACCGTCCAACCCGGCGCCGGCCCAACCGCCGCCGTAAACCGCCGAAGCCCACATCGGAAGGCTGAGAGGAAAGCAGATTAGAGAGATTAGAGATACATGAGAAAACTGCAATCTTTGCAAAAGTGGACCCTGTCTCCCGGTGTGTTTTTGATGGGAACGGCGGTCTATCAGGAATGGCTGCTCCATTTCTGGATTACCGAGGAATTTCAGTGGGGGCGGTTCGCTGCCCTCACAGCCTTTGCCCTGGCGCTGGGATGTACGCTGGCTTTTCTGGTCAGCTGGATTCCCGGCCCGAAGGCGGCAAAACGGACGGCGGTTACCCTGGCGGCGCTGCTGGGGATGGTGTGGCTGCTGGAGTATTTTATCTCCGACGCCTATCAGGTGTTCATGCCGCCGGTGACCATTTTCAACGGCGCGGGAGGGGTAGCCCAGGATTATCTGGGGTTGGTGCTGTCCCTGCTGGCGAGAAACATCTGGCGGATCGTATTGGTGATGCTGCCGGCCATTGGCTACGGCCTGTTTTTTCGGGGACGGAAAACCGGTTGGAAAGGCCGGGGGCTGTTTGCCGCCGGAATTGCCCTGTGCTGGGCATTGGGACTGGGAGCCGCTTTCGGCCTGACCCGGGATGCCGGGTGCTTCCAGGGCGCATACGTTTTTGACAGCACGGTCCGGGCCTACGGATTACATACCGGCCTGGTGCTGGAACTGCGCAGCGGAGCGGGGAGCAGCCAGGAGCCGGAGTTCATCCAGTCCGTGCCTCAGGTCACCCAACCGGAGGAAACCCAGCCGCAGGCATCAGAACAGCCGGAGAAAACGGAATATCCCCAGCAGGTGGTTTCGGGGCTGGACTTCGGGGAGCTGGCGGAAGCGGAGTCCAACCGGCATATTTCCGCCATTCATTCCTATGTGGACAGCCTGACTCCGGCCCGGCAGAACGACTATACCGGCCTGTTTGCCGGGAAAAATCTGATTCTCATTACGGCGGAGGCCCTGTGCAAGGAAGCCATCGACCCGGAGCTGACGCCCACGCTGTACCGTCTGGCTACCCAGGGTATCCAGTTTACAGACTACTATCAGCCGGCCTGGGGAGCCAGCACCATCTCCGGAGAATTCTCCAATGTGGTGGGCTTGGTGCCTGTTAACGGCGGCGCCTGCATGAAAGAGGTGACACAGCAGAACTTCTTCCTGACCATGGGCCACCAGCTTCAGAAGCAGGGCTACTGGAGCGCCGCTTATCACAACAACAGCCTGGATTTCTACGAGCGGAACAAAACCCATACCTATCTGGGCTATGACCGGTTCCTTGCCCTTTACGGCGGACTGGAACAGGTGCAGCCGGTGTGGCCGGAAAGCGACTGGGAGATGATGGTGGAGACGGTGCCCCAGTATCTGAACCAGGAACATTTCAGTGTGTACTACATGACGGTCAGCGGCCACAGCATCTACACCCTGAACGGGAACGCCATGGCCAAGAAAAATTACGACAAGGTGGCGGATCTGCCCTATTCGGAACCGGTGAAATGCTACCTGGCGGCCAACCTGGAGCTGGAAGCGGCCCTGACCTATCTGGTGGAGCAGCTGGAGGAGGCGGGAATCGCCGACGATACGGTGATCGCTATTTCCCCCGACCACTATCCCTACGGCCTGGAGAAGAGCAGCACCTGGCAGAACGACGGAAACCATCTGGCGGAGCTGTACGGGGTAGAGGACTACAACCACATTGTCCGGGATCACAGTGCCCTGATTATCTGGAGCGGCTGTCTGGAGGGGCAGAACATCACCGTGGATACCCCGGTGTTCAGTCTGGACCTGCTGCCCACCCTGCTGAACCTGTTCGGCATGGAGTATGATTCCCGGCTGCTGGTAGGACGGGATGTGTTCTCGGAGGAGATGCCTCTGGTGTTCTGGCCGGACTACAGCTGGAAGACGGAGCGGGGAATGTACGATGCCCAGTCCGGGAAGTATACGCCTCTGGACGGCCAGCCGGAGGACCCGGATTATCTGGAATACATCCGTTCCCTGGTTATCAACAAGATCAACTACTGCCGCTATGTGGCAGACCGGAACTATTTCAACTATGTGCTGGAGGCCCTTCCCTCCTGACGGAAGGCAGACTTCAATTAAAAAACCCCATTCCCAGGCGGGAATGGGGTTTTCGTATTGTGGGGAAGAATCAATAGCCCCGGGCGGCCATTTCCTCCGCAATTTCGATGGAACGGAGGACACTGTACTCGTCATACCGGGTGTCACCGGAGTCCGCCAGGAATACCAGCCGGACCTCCGGTTCCTCAAAGGTCACCTGGGAAGCCACCTGACTGATATTGCCCGCTGTGGCGGCGTTGATGTACAGACGGCACCGATCTCCGGGCAGGGTAAAGGTGGGATCGCTGACGCCGAAGGACAGCACAAAATCCGACGAGCCGCAGGTGGAAAGAAGCGTACTGGCGGCGGATTTCAACGCTTCGGTCTTGTCCCCTTCAAACAGGTAGGCGGTGGAGTTGGGAAAGCAGAAATCCGCCAGCATGACCTCGTTGAATCCCATGTTCTTCAGTTCCATCACCACCTGGGAAATCCAGGTTGTGGTGGAGGACTTGGTGGGGTCCAGCCAGTACATGCCGGCCTCATCCGCCCACAGACCGATTTTGCTGGGGAGGAACAGACCGCTGCTGACGTTATTCAGACCGAATTCCCGGTCCCGGAGGGAGCTGATCTGGGCGATGGTGTAAAGACCCTTGCTCATCATCTTGCTGACCAGGGCTTCATAGGCGGCGATGTCGGTGCTCTGGGAGATGGTGGCGCCGCTGAGCTTGGTGTTGTAGTAGAAGGAGCCGAAGGGACCCTTCATCTCGATCATCACCGGGGTGCCGGAAGACAGCCGCTCCACCTGGAGCAGTACATTGTCATAGTCCTCCTTCACCATGTCGCTGGTGATGTAATAACCGGAGAGCTGCTTCAGGTCATTGGTGGTATCGATGGCGTTGGCGCCTTCGTTGTAGAAGATGGACACATTGGCCTCTGCCACCGGGGGAATTGCCTCCTCTCCAACCACGTCGTTGGAGGACTGGCTGAAGTCCAGGAACGCGCTCTCGTCGGTGTAGACCACATAGCGCTGCAGCCACAGAACCCAGCACAGCCAGGCAGCGATGCCCACCAGCAACAGCACCAGCAGCACGGTGCCCACCCGGTTGAGAACCCGTTGGGTACGGTAGGGAATATTCATAAGGTCACTCCTTTAGTTTGCAAGTCTGGCCTGGACGCAGCGCCAGTCCTCTTTTTCCCGGGTGGCGGTGACGGTCAGTCCCGCCCGCTCCAGGGCGTCCAGAACCTCCGGCAGCCGAACGTCCAGAATGCCGGAGCAGATCAAGGTGCTGCGGGGGCTTAAAAACCGGGGCAGCACCGGGGCAAGGCCGATGATCACGTCCGCCACAATGTTCACCAGCACCAGATCATATTCTTCCCGGGCAAGCTTCGCCATCAGGGCTTTGTCTTCGGTGACGTTGCCGGTGAGGGCGGTGAATTCCGGGGCGGCGAAGCCGTTGTAGCCGGCGTTCTCCCGGGCGATGTCCTCGGCCTTGGGGTCGATGTCCACCCCGATTGCCTGGGCGGCCCCCAGCCGCAGGGCGGTGATGGACAAAATGCCGCTTCCGCTGCCCAGATCCAGGCACCGGAAACCGGGCGTCACTACCTGCTCCATGGCCTCCATCACCATCTGGGTGGAGGGGTGGGCGCCGGTGCCGAAGGTCAGACCGGGGTCCAGAATCACCTGTTTCCGGTCAGTGGGCTGGTCTGCCAGCCAGTAGGGCACCACCACCAGGGCCTGTCCGATCTCCTGAGGGGGATAATTCTCTTTCCAGCTTTCCTCCCAGTCGGTTTCCGCCAGGGGGGCCAGGGTCATGGGAAGCTCCAGTTCCCGGGCGGCCTGCTCCAGCCGGGCAAGGCCCGCTTTATCGGAATCCTCCAGGTACAGCTTGACCTGGGACAAGCCCTGAAGCCGCTCCTGGAGGGATTCGTCGATGTAGTCCCAGTAGGCCCGGTTTTCCTCCAGAAAGGTTTCAAATTCCTGCTGATCCTCAATTACCAGATCGGCAAAGCCCCGGGCGGTGAGGGCGGCGCACACAGAATCGATCCGCTCCGGTGCGGTATTGAGGGTGATTTCCAGCCAAGACAAGGAAGATTCCTCCTTCCATCATTGGGATTGCCTCTTATTCTAGCGCAAAACGAGAAAAATGACAACTGAAAAACTCTAAAATTTTTGTGTCCTACTTCCTATTTTGGAGAAAATGGTATATAATACCCTTTACATGACTATTCAAGGGAAAGGCTGGGAAAATCCTCCCGGCCTCCCGTTAGGAGCGGACTATGATACAGACCATTTCCCTTTTGCCCGGCGTGACCCTGCGCTGCTGCCGGGACAAGCGGTTCAAGCAAGGCTGCCTGAGTTTTCAGCTGGTCCGGCCCATGTGCCGGGAAGAGGCGGCGTACAATGCCCTGCTCCCGGCGGTGCTGCTCCGGGGCACCCGGCGGCACCCGGATCTGCGGGCCATCACGGAACATCTGGACACCCTCTACGGGGCCAGCGTCAGCGCCCTGGTGCGCCGGGTGGGAGACTACCAGACCACGGGCCTGTATTGCAGCTTTATGGACGACCGGTTTGCCCTGCCCGGGGATCGGGTGATGGCGCCGGTGGTGGCGTTCCTGGAGGAGCTGCTGCTGGACGTCCCGGTGGAAAACGGGGGCTTTCTGCCCGGCTTTGTGGAAAGCGAGAAGAAAAACCTGATTTCCACCATTGAATCCGAGCGCAACGACAAGCGGGTTTACGCCATGAGCCGCCTGCTGAAAATCCTCTGCCGGGAGGACAGCTTCGGCCTGCCCCGGCTGGGCGAGCCCCAGGAAGTGGAGGCCATCACCCCTCAAAGTCTGTGGGCGCATCATCAGAAGATCCTGAGAACCAGCGCCATCGAGATTTTCTACGTTGGCAGCGCTGGGTGTGAAACTGTGGCGGAGCTACTCCGTCCTCTGCTGAGCCGGCTGGAGCGGGATTACATCCCCCTGCCGCCTCAGACCGATCTGCGCAGCAGCCGGGGAGACGAGGTGGAGCGGATGGATGTGGCCCAGGGGAAGCTGTGCATGGGCTTCGTCACACCCATCACCAACCGGACTCCGGAGTTTGCATCCATGCAGGTGCTCAATGCCCTGTTTGGTGCGGGGATGACCAGTAAGCTGTTTGTAAATGTCCGGGAGAAACAGTCATTGTGCTACGCCATTGGCTCTGCTTACTATGGGGCCAAGGGCGTGATGACGGTATCCGCAGGAATTGACTTTGACAAGGAAGAGCAGACCCGCCGGGAAATTCTCCGGCAGCTGGATGCCTGCCGGGACGGACAGATCACACCCCAGGAGCTTCAGGCAGCCCAGCAGGCCATTGTCAGCAGTCTGCGGGCTACCCACGATTCCCCGGGAGCCGTGGAAGGGTACTACGCCACCGCTGCACTCAGCGGTTTGTCCCTGACGGTGGAGGACTATGAAAAGTCGGTGCTGGCGGTTACCGTGGAGGATGCCGTGGCGGCGGCCCGGCAGCTGGAGCTGGGAGCCACCTATTTCCTGAGAGGAGGGAGCCAATGAATCAAATCTATTACCCCGAACTGGACGAGACCATCTGCCGGGAAACCCTGGGCAATGGACTGCAGGTAGCGGTGATTCCCCGGAAGGGCTTTACCAAGAAGCTGGCCTATTTTGTCACGGATTACGGCTCCATTCACACGGACTTTCAGCTGGAGGGCCAGACCTTCCGTGCCCCGGCAGGCGTGGCCCACTATCTGGAACATAAGATGTTTGACATGCCGGGCGGCCGGGATGTAAGCGAAGAGTTTGCCGCACTGGGAGCGTCTACCAACGCCTTCACCAGCTACGACATGACCGCCTATTATTTCTCCTGCACGGACCATTTTGAAGCGTGTCTGCGGCTGCTGCTGGAATTTGTCAGCACCCCCTACTTCACCGAGGAAAGTGTGGAAAAGGAGCGGGGGATCATCGACCAGGAAATCGGCATGAACGAGGACGCTCCGGACAGCCGGGTGTTTGAGAATCTGGTTCAGTCCCTGTATCGGGAGCATCCGGTGCGGGTCCCCATCCTGGGTACTTCCACCACCATCCGGGAGATCACCCCCGAGGTGCTGAACCGGTGCCACCGGGCCTTCTACAGCCCGGAGAACATGCTGCTGTGCGTGGTGGGAGACGTGGAGCCGGAGGACGTTTGCCGGATTGCCGGTGAGGTGCTGGGCAGCATCCCTGGGCCGGCGGGGGAGAAGCTCCGGCCCTGGCAGGAGGATATGACCGCAGCGGAGCCGGAGATTGCCGTATCCATGGAAGTGGCCATGCCCATGTTCAACCTGGCGTTCAAATGCGAGAGCCTGGGCAAGGGAGAAAAAGCCATCCGCACGGAGATGGTGGCGGATCTGGCGGCGGAAGCCTTGTTCGGGGAATCCTCAGAGCTGTACCTGCGGCTGTATGAGCAGGGGTTGATTGATTCCTCCTTTGGCGGCGGCTTCGAGACCATTGACGGCTGCGCCATGCTGCTGTGCTCCGGAGATTCCCAGGACCCCCGGGCCGTCCGGGAGGCCATCCTGGCCCAGGGACGGGTGCTGTCGGAGCAGGGCGTGCCGGAAGAAACCTTCCAGCGGATGAAGCGCAGCGCTTTGGGCCGTCGGATCCGGAGCCTGGACAGTTTTGACGCCACCTGCTTCCGGGTCTGCGCCTACCATTTTTCTGATTTTGACTATTTCCGGTTCCCGGAGGTATACCGCAGCATCACCGCAGGAGAAATCCGGGACTTCCTGGACAGGGTGATCCGGCCGGAGCGGTGCAGCCTGTCGGTGGTGTATCCTCTTGAGAACGAAGGAGGGAACGAATCATGAATCCGCTGAATTACAGTTCCATCTCCTTTCCAGCCCTGGGGCTGGAAGTGAATCCACCCCGGGTCTGGACGCTGGGACCCCTGACCATCCATCTGTATGGCCTGGCCATTGCTCTGGGGCTGATTCTGGCGGTGCTGTACTGCACCCGCCGCAGCCGGGAGTTCGGTCTGACCCAGGATGACATTTTTGACGGCGTTCTGTGGGTGACCCCCTTTGCCATTGTCTGTGCCCGGCTGTATTACGTGATTTTTTCCTGGGAGGCCTACGCCGATAACCCCATTTCCATCCTGTACATCTGGGAGGGTGGTCTGGCCATTTACGGCGGTGTGCTGGGGGCCATTGTGGGCATTGCGGTGTATTGCCGGTTCCGGCATCTGAAGCTGGCCACGGTGCTGGATGTGGTGCTGCTGGGCTTTCTCATCGGTCAGGCGATGGGCCGCTGGGGCAATTTCTTCAACCGGGAGGCCTTCGGCGCTGCCACCGACGGGTGGTACCGGATGGGCCTGTACAACACCAGGACAGAAGCCTGGGAGTATTACCATCCCACCTTCCTGTATGAATCCCTGTGGAATCTGCTGGGGCTGGTGATCCTGCATTTTGCCTCCAAGCACCGCCGGTACGACGGTCAGGTGGCTCTGGGCTACGCGGCCTGGTACGGTCTGGGCCGGGCCATGATCGAGGGCCTGCGGGTGGACAGCCTGTACTGGGGCCCCTTCCGGGTCAGCCAGGTGCTGGCAGCCCTGAGCTGCCTGGCGGCGGTGAGCATTCTGCTGTGGCAGCAGTTCCGGCCTCACGATTCGGCAAAACTTTATGTAAACCAGGTCACAAAAACCGAATAACGGATGCGGGAAGGCGAATGCCTTCCCGTTTTTGCTTAAATTCCAAAAGTGTTTACAAAAGGCCCACTTTTCCTTTCAACGGAAATGTGGTAAGATAGGAAAAACGGGAGGTGAGCTTCTTGGGGAAATGTATCGTATTCTGCGCGGCGGAGTTTGACCGTCTGGCCTGCCCCATAGAGCCGGAAGACTATGTGATTGCCGCCGACGGCGGCCTGCAGCACACCCAGGCCCTGGGGATAGAACCCCAGGAGATTCTGGGGGACTTTGACTCTCTGGGCTACATCCCTCAGGACGCCCGGGTATTCCCGGTGGAGAAGGATGACACCGACGCCATGCTGGCGGCCCGGCGGGGGCTGGCCCTGGGGTTCCGGGAGTTTTTGTATTACGGCAGCCTGGACGGAAAACGGCTGGACCACACCGTGGCCAACTACCAGACTCTGCAGTATCTGGCGGACCACGGCGCCCGGGGGTATCTGGTGGGGCAGGATTTTCTGGTCACGGTGGTCAAGGAGGGGAGAATCTTCTTCCCGGAGGGGACGGAGGGAGTGATTTCTGTCTTCTGTCTGGGGGCGGATGCCCGGGGGGTCAGCCTCCGGGGACTTTACTACCCCCTGGAGGGTGGAACCCTCACCGCCGGATTCCCCCTGGGGGTGAGCAACCACTTTACCGGCGCTCCGGCGGAAATATCGGTGGAAGCAGGCAGTCTGCTGGTGATGTGGGAACGGAAAAACGGATTCCCCCAGTGGAAATGACACCCCGGGAGGTGGCGCAATGGAACAAAGACAGACCATAACCGTCCTGGAATCCTCCCCGGATCAGGGATTGACCCAGGAGCAGGTTCAGCAGCGCATTGCCGCCGGCTGGGTCAGCGGCACGCCCAGACCCACCGGAAAAAGCGAGAAAGAAATTCTGCTTTCCAATACCTTTACCTTTTTCAACCTGATTTTCGCCGTGCTGGCGGTGCTGCTGGTGCTCAGCCGGTCCTCGGTGATGAACATGGGATTTTTGCTGGTGGCGGTGATCAATACGGTCATCGGCATCATTCAGGAGATCCGGGCCAAGCGGGCGGTGGACCGGCTGACCCTGGTGGCGGCCCGACCGGTGACGGTGATCCGGGACGGACAGCGACAGCAGGTGGGGCCGGAGGCCCTGGTCCGGGATGACATCGCGGAATTCGGCCAAGGGGACCAGCTGTGCGCCGATGGCATTGTCTGCCAGGGAACCCTTTGGCTGGATGAATCCCTGATTTCCGGAGAAGCCGACGCAGTGGAACGGGGTGTGGGAGACACCGTCCGCTCCGGCAGCGTGGTGCTGGCAGGCCGGGGCCGGGTGCGGCTGACGGCGGTGGGGGAGGATGCTTTCGCTGCCCGGCTGTCCCGGGAGGCCAAGGACCATCCCAAGGCCCGGAAGTCGGAGATGATGCACTCCCTGGATAAGCTGATTCTGGTGGTGGGCATTGCCTTGGTGCCGGTGGGACTGGTTCTGTTTTACCAGGAGTTTTTCGTGCTGAACCTGGGGTTCCAGGGCAGCGTGGAGGGAACCGTGGCGGCACTGGTGGGGATGATTCCCGAGGGGCTGTATCTGCTGACCTCCATTGCCATGGCGGCTTCCGCCCTGAAACTCAGCCGGAGCAAGGTGCTGGTGCAGGACATGAGCTGCATGGAAGCTCTGGCCCGGGTGGATGTGCTGTGCGTGGACAAAACCGGCACCATCACCCAGCCGGAAATGCAGGTGGAAAATCTGATCCCCCTGTCCGGCAGTCAGCCGGAGTACCTGGAAGCGGCACTGGGGGCTCTGTACGGGGGACGGGAGCCGGATAATGCCACGGCCAGGGCCATCGGAGAACTGTTCCCCGACCCGCCGGACTGGCGGGAAAAGCGGCGGATTCCCTTCTCCCCGGAGACCAAGTGGAGCGGCGCACAATTTGAAACCGCCGGAGCCTTTGTGGTTGGCGCACCCAGCGCCATCCTGGGCGGGCGGATGGAGCAGCTGGGGCAGGATGTGGCCGACTGGACGGCCAAGGGCCGCCGGGTGCTGCTGCTGGCCCGGTATCAGGGGGAGCTTCGTCCGGGAAAACTGGATGAAGAGCAGGTAAAGCCCTTGGCCCTTCTGATTCTGAACAACCCCATCCGGGACACCGCCCGGGAGACCTTCGACTACTTTGTGCAGCAGGGGGTTTCTGTCCGGGTGATTTCCGGGGACGACCCCAGAACCGTCAGTGAGATTGCCGGCCAGGCGGGCATTCCGGGGGCAGAGCGCTGGGTGGACTGTACCAAACTGGACACTCCCCTGGATTACGCCCAGGCCGCGGCGGAGAAGGTGGTCTTCGGACGGGTGACCCCGCAGCAGAAGCGCCTGCTGGTGCAGGCGCTGCAGAACCAGGGACATACTGTGGCCATGACCGGCGACGGGGTCAACGATTTGCTGGCCATGAAGCAGGCGGACTGCTCCGTGGCCATGGCCTCCGGCGCTCAGGCCGCCAGCCAGCTGGCCAGTCTGGTGCTGCTGGAGTCGGATTTTTCCGCCATGCCCAAGATTGTGGCGGAGGGCCGCCGGGTGATCAACAACATCCAGCGGGCGGCAACGCTGTTTTTGGTGAAGAACATCTTTTCTCTGTTCCTGTCGGTGATCACCTTGTTCACCGATTGGCCCTATCCCTTGCAGCCCATGCATTTGACGGTAATTTCCGCCCTGACCATCGGCATTCCCTCGTTCTTCCTGGCCATGGAGCCCAACTACGACCGGGTCACCGGACATTTTCTCCGGGGCGTGCTGCGCCGGGCCTTCCCCGGCGGGCTGACCAATGTGTTTGCGGTGCTGGTGTGTCAGGCGTTTATGGATGTGTTTTCGCTCCCCGCCCCGGGGGTTGCCACGGTGTGCGCCGGAATCCTGGCCGTTGTGGGCATGATGGTTCTGTTTCAGGTGTGCAAGCCCTTTGACCGGTTCCGGAAAATCATCTGGGCGGCCATGCTGGTGGGATTGGTGGGGGTGTTTACCTTCCTGGGAGAGCTGTTTGAGCTCCACGCCGGAGGCACCGCCAATAAATTGGTGATGATGACCCTGCTGCTGATGACTCCCACGGTGTTTTTCGCCATGCAGCGGCTGTTCGACTGGGGAGACCGGGTATATGGCCGGGTCAGTCAATGGCGGAACCGAGGAAAGGAATGATCTGCGGTGGTAACCTATCAGCTGAAAAAATCCCCGGGCGTACCCCTGTATGAGGCGCTGTATCGGTGTCTCCGGGGGGACATTCTGGACGGAACCCTGAAGCCCGGGCAGAAACTGCCCAGCAAGCGGGCGCTGGCAGAGCATCTGGAAGTCAGCAAGATCACGGTGGAAACCGCCTACAACCAGCTGCTGGCGGAAGGGTACATCCGTTCTCAGGAAAAGGTGGGCTACTTTGTGGAGTCGGTGGAGCGGCAGACGCCCGCTCCGGTTCCGCCCCAGCTTGCCCCGCCGGAACCCAAGGGAGACTGGCTTCTGGATCTCACCGGCAGCGGCACGGAGCACTTCCCCTTTACGGTTTGGACCCGGCTCCAGCGGGAAGTGATGCTGGACTACGGGGAAAAGCTGCTGCTGCCCCTGCCCAATCAGGGGGTGGGGGAATTGCGCCGGGCCATTGCCCGGCATCTGACGGACTTCCGGGGAATGCAGGTGGACCCGGAAAACATTCTCATCGGAGCGGGAACGGATTTCCTGTATAACCTGCTGATTCAGCTGCTGGGTCGGGATCGGGTCTACGCCGTGGAGGAGCCGGGCTACAGCAAAATCCGGAAAATCTATGCCGCCGGCGGGGTGCGCTGCATCAGCGCTCCCATGGACGATCAGGGGGTTGAGCCCCAGGCGCTGGCCGGGGCGGATGTGCTGCACTGTTCTCCCTCCCACCATTTTCCCACGGGCCTGGTCACGCCGGTGAACCGACGGCAGGCTTTGCTTGCCTGGGCGGAGGAGGAAAAGTGGATCATCGAAGATGACTATGACTCGGAGTTCCGTTTTGACGCCCATCCCATGCCTGCCATGCAGTCCCTGGACCGGAAGGGCCGGGTGATCTATATGAACACCTTTTCCAAAACCCTGGCGCCCTCCATCCGGATCAGCTACATGGTGCTGCCTCCGGCTTTGATGGAACGCTTTCAGCGGCAGCTGGGCTTTTACAGCTGCACGGTGGCCAGCTTTGAGCAGTATACCCTGGCCCGGTTTCTGGACCGGGGTTACTTTGAAAAACACATCAACCGGATGCGGAAATTCTACCGCAGCCGGAGAAACGCCCTGGTTTCCCTGCTGGAAAACTGCCCCTTTGCCGGAAGACTTACCATTCTGGAGCAGGATGCGGGGCTGCACTTTCTGCTGAAAGTGGACACCCCCCGTTCCGATCGGGAGATGAAGGCGCTGCTTGCCTCCGCCGGGATTCGGGTTCATACCCTCAGCGAATACTACCACGACAGCGGGGAGGACCGTCATTGCCTGGTGGTAAATTACTCCGGTATCCGTATTGAAGCGGTAACGGAGGCCCTGGAACGGCTGGAAAAGATTATGTAAACAAAAAATCCCACTCCCGGCGGATTTTTCCTTGCCTTTTTCCCGGGGGAACGGTATAATAAAATGGTTAGAATGCGTGTGGAAGGGAGGGGTCAGCGATGGCCGCACAGCTTACATCCTACCGGGGCTGCCTGCTGGGCCTGGCGGTGGGGGATGCCATGGGCTACACTGTAGACAGCCGCAGCTGGCGGGAAATCCAGGAGGACTACGGTCCCAACGGCCTTTTGGGGTATGACCTGGTCAACGGCTATGCGGATGTGACCTCCTATACCCAGTTGGCGGCGTTTACCTGCAACGGACTGCTTTTCGGCATGACCCGGGGGCAGATGCTGGGAAAAATGGCCCCGTTCATCAAATATATCGGCCTGAGCAGCCGGGAGTGGGCGGCGTCCCAGCGGCCCTGGGGCCGTCCCAGCCGGAGCTATTGCTGGCTGCTGCGCCGTCCGGAGCTGTGCCGCCGGCACTGCATGGACACCCGGATGCTGGACACGTTGGGGCGGGAAAAACTGGGTACCCTGGAAATGCCCACCAACAGCTTTTCCACTCCCGGCGGGCTGACCAGTGCGGTGGGGGTGGGCCTGTTCTTCCATGAGGACCGGATGGACCAGGAGGAAATCGACCGGCTGGGTGCGGAAGCGGTAGCCCTGACCCACGGCAGTCCCACGGCGTTTTTGTCCGGCAGTGTGGTGACCCACATCATCAGCAAGCTGCTGATGGACCCTGGAATGGCTCTGAAGCCTTTGATTCTGGAGGCGGTGGAGGCCATGAAAGAGCAGTTCGGCCACCAGTACAGCCAGGCGTATGAAATCGGTACTCTGGTGCGCCACGCTGTGACCTATGCGGAGTCACCCAACCTGCGGCCGGTGGAGGTGATGGAACACCTGACCTGCGGCAGCGCCGCCCAGGTGCTGGCTGGGGCGGTATATGCCAGCCTGGCCTGCGAACAGGATTTTGACAGCGCCATGATTACGGCGGTGAATCATTCCGGCCGGAGCGCCGGGGTGGGAGCTCTGACCGGGGCCATCCTGGGCATCCGGCTGGGGGAGGAAGCCCTGCCGGAGTTCTACATCGAATGCCTGGAACCGGCGGAGGTACTGCGGGAGCTGGCGGATGATCTGCACACCGGCTGCCCTATGGAAATGGGCAATAAGCTCTTCGACCTGGACTGGGACTACAAGTATCTTCACGGCGGACAATAAAGTATATTTCCCCTCCTGCGGGCATAGGATTGTCCCAGCAGGAGGGGATTTTTGTGCGGAAACGGGATATTCTGATTCTTTTGGCGGCGGTGGCCGTGGCAGCAGCGGTGGCACTGACGGTGTTTGCCGGGAGCGCATTGCCCACCGGTTCCTGGGGCCTGAGCTTTCGGCAGGAAGGACAGGCCCCCATTGGCAACGCGGGGGTGGATCAGCTGAAACGCTACGACGCCATGTACATCGGCGATACCCAGGAAAAGGTGCTCTACCTGACCTTTGACGCCGGGTACGAAAATGGCTGCACCGCCCAGGTGCTGGACACCCTGAAGGCCCACAACGTGACGGCGGCTTTCTTTCTGGTGGGCAACTACATCCAGCGAAATGCCGATCTGGTCCGCCGGATGGCCCAGGAGGGGCACATTGTGGGAAACCACACCATGCACCACTACGATATGAGCAAGATATGCGACAAGGAAGCCTTTTCCAAGGAACTGAAGGACCTGGAAGACCTGTACCGGGAGACCACCGGGCAGGAACTGGCCAAATTTTACCGGCCGCCCCAGGGGATCTACAGCCCGGACAATCTGAAAATGGCCCAGGAACTGGGGTACAAAACCGTGTTCTGGAGTCTTGCCTATGTGGACTGGAACAACGATTCCCAGCCCACCCGGGCTCAGGCCTTTGCCAAGCTGCTGCCCCGGACCCACTGCGGGGCGGTGGTGCTGCTTCACTCCACCTCCCAGACCAACGCCCAGATTCTCGACGAACTTCTGACCTGCTGGGAGAAGGAGGGCTACCGGTTCGGTACTCTGACGGAATTGTTTGAGACGGCGTAAAAACACAGCCCCGGCGGATTTCCCGCCGGGGCTGTCTGTTAGATGCGGTTCATGGGGTTGGATTTGTCCTGGGCCAGCAGCAGATCGGTGATGATGTCGTTGCTTACCAGGTAGCCCTTGGGAGTCAGCACCCACCGGCCGGTGTCGGTCTGGGTGGCGTGGAAGAACCGGCGCTGCTTTTCCAGCACTTCTTCCAGGGGGGCAAAGGGCAGCAGGAACATCTTTTCGTATTCCTGGGCCTCGATGCCGATGTTGGTCCGCAGCCGGAGCATCAGGTATTCTCCCGCCCGCTCCCGCATGGGAATTTCCTGCAGATCTTCCATAATGTCCCCGCCGTCCCGGATTCCGGCGATGTAGGCCTGAAGATCCCGTTTCAGCGTGTAGCGTTTTCCGGCAAAGTCGGAACTGGCTCCGGGGCCGAAGCCCAGATATTCTCCGCCGGTCCAGTATTTCATATTGTGCTTGGAAATCAGGCCCTTGCGGCAGAAATTGGAGATTTCATACTGCCGGAAGCCCCGGCCCCGCAGGGTCTCCACCGCCGTCAGGTACATATCCGCCTGGGTGTCGTCGTCGGGCAGATTCAGCATATCCTTGTATTCGGCGAAGGGCGTGCCCTCTTCTACTTTCAAGGCGTAGCAGCTGATGTGCTCCGGGTTCAGCCGCAGCACGTTTTCCAGGGTTTCCTGCCAGTCCTGGAGACTCTGACCGGGCAGGCCGTACATCAGATCCAGGGACACGTTCCGGAAACCGGCCTTGCGGATTTTGTAATAGGCGGACACCGCCTGGGAGTAGGTGTGGGGACGGCCCAGTTTTTTGAGCATCTCGTCGTCATCGGACTGAACCCCCAGGCTGACCCGGTTGAAGCCCTCGGCACGGAGCCGGTGGAGCAGCCGGTCGGAGACGGAGTCCGGGTTGGCTTCGAAGGTGATTTCTGCATTGTTGTCCACATCGAAGTTCCGGCGGATGGTGGTGAGAATCACCGCCAGGCCGTCGGCACCGAAGAAGGAGGGGGTGCCGCCGCCAAAGTAGATGGAGTCCACCTTGTAGCCGGGGGCCAGATCCCCGGCTTCTTTGATGTGGTCGCATACTGCGTCCAGATAGCCGTCGATCAGCTTGTCATCCTTGGTGGCCAGGGAGTAAAAGTCGCAGTACTGGCATTTGCTGCGGCAGAAGGGCACGTGGATATACAGCCCCAGGGGGGTCTTGTTGGGGCGTTTGGTCAAAATGGGCATGAAGAAAAACCTCCCTTATCAGTCTTCGTCCAGTTTCAGCACGGCCATGAAGGCCTCGGAGGGCACGGACACGGTGCCGAAGGTGCGCATCCGTTTTTTGCCTTCCTTCTGCTTTTCCAGCAGCTTCTTCTTCCGGGTGATATCGCCGCCATAGCACTTGGCCAGCACGTCCTTGCGCAGGGCTTTGATGGTCTCCCGGGCGATGATCTTGCCGCCGATGGCGGCCTGCACCGGAATCTCAAACTGGGCACGGGGGATGTTTTCCTTCAGCTTTTCGCAGATCTTCCGGGCACGGGGATAGGCATTGTCCGCAAAGAGAATGAAGCTCAGTGCGTCCACAATGTCGCCGTTGAGCAGAATGTCCAGCTTCACCAGCCGGCTGGGCCGGTAGCCGATGAGTTCGTAGTCCAGGCTGCCGTAGCCCCGGGTCCGGGACTTCAGAGCGTCGAAGAAGTCATAGATGATTTCATTCAGGGGCATTTCGTAGTGCAGCTCCACCCGGCGGGCATCCAGGTACACCATGTCCTTGAATTCGCCCCGGCGCTGCTGGCACAGATCCATGATGTTGCCCACATATTCCTGAGGAGCGATCAGGTTCACCTTGGCGTAAGGCTCCTCCGCCAGCTGGATTTCCATGGGGTCGGGGTAGTCCAGAGGGGTGTAGACCAGCATTACTTCCCCGTTGGTCTTGGTCACCCGGTAGACCACGTTGGGGGCGGTGGTAATCAGGTCCAGGTTGTACTCCCGCTCCAGCCGCTCCTGGATGATCTCCATGTGCAGCAGTCCAAGGAAGCCGCAGCGGAAGCCGAAGCCCAGGGCGATGGAACTCTCCATTTCGTAGCTCATGGAGGCGTCGTTGAGCTTCAGCTTTTCCAGAGCATCCCGCAGGTCCTGATACTTGGCGCCGTCGGCGGGATAGATGCCGGAGAACACCATGGGCTGTACCGCCCGGTAGCCGGGCAGAGGCTCCTGGGCCGGATTCTCCACTCCGGTGATGGTGTCGCCTACCTGGGTGTCGGCCACGGTTTTGATGGAGGCGGTGATGTAGCCCACTTCGCCGGCCCCCAGGGCATCCCGGGGACACAAACCGTTCGGACTCATGGTGCCCACTTCCACCACCTTGTATTCCGCTCCGGTGGCCATCATTTTGATGTCCATGCCGGGCTTCACCGTGCCCTGCTTTACCCGGGTGTAGACGATGACGCCACGATAAGAGTCGTACTGACTGTCAAAGATCAGGGCCTGGAGAGGGCCGTCCCGGTCCCCCGCAGGGGCAGGCACGTCCCGGACGATCATTTCCAGCACGGAATGAATGTTAATGCCGTTTTTGGCAGAGATTTCCGGGGCCTCCTCGGCAGGGATGCCGATGATGTCCTCAATTTCCGCCTTCACCTCTGCCGGACGGGCGGAGGGCAGGTCAATTTTGTTGATGACCGGCAGAACTTCCAGACCGGCGTCAATGGCCAGGTAGGTGTTTGCCAGCGTCTGGGCCTCCACGCCCTGGGAGGCGTCCACCACCAGCACTGCCCCTTCGCAGGCGGCCAGGGAACGGGAGACTTCGTAGTTGAAGTCCACATGGCCCGGCGTGTCGATCAGGTTCAGGGCGTAGACTTCCCCGTTGTCGGCGGTATAGTTCAATGTAACAGCGGTGGCTTTGATGGTGATGCCCCGTTCCCGCTCCAGATCCATGGAGTCCAGCAGCTGTTCGGCCCGGGTCCGCTGATCGATGGCGTGACACTCTTCCAGCAGCCGGTCGGCCAGGGTGGACTTGCCGTGGTCAATGTGGGCGATAATGGAAAAATTGCGGATGTGCTGCAAATCAGTCATATGGGTTGCACCTCGTTGGGGAATGGATCTGCCGCCGGACTCTCAAAAAGCCCTCCGACGGAAGGGCAAACGTACACATTTTCTCAATTATAGCGAAATTTACATGAAAAGTAAACCGTATGTTTTTGAAAAAATAGGGGAAAACTGTCCGCGTAACAAGAAAAGCATTCCGAAAACACAGAAAATTCACAAATTAATCTGAAAAATACCCTTGTCAATCCGAAAAAAATGGGGTATAGTTTAACAGCATGACACCAAGATGCTGTTACATAGACAGAAGAGGGGATTTCTATGAGCACGACCAAGAAGACGCCGAAGGGAAATCTGGAAGATGTTTACGCCGCACTGCAGGCATTGATTGCCCAGGGCAAAAAGGACGGTATGATCCGTGCGGCGGACCTGAACGCTCAGCTGGAAAAGATGCAGCTGACGCCGGAGAAAATTGAAGAAGTTTATGACCGCTTTGAGTCCATGAATATTCAGATTGTCACAGCAGATCTGGAACTGGATCTGGGGGATGATGACCTGGGCATGGATGACGGGGATATTGACCTGTCCAGCCTGGAAGAAGAGGACCTGGTAGACCCGGTGGATCTGGCGGCGGAGTACAGCCTGGATGATCCGGTGCGGATGTACCTGAAGGAAATCGGACAGGTGAAGCTGCTGTCCGCCGAGGAAGAGGTGGAGCTGGCCAAGCGGATTGCCGCCGGAGACCAGGCCGCCAAGAACAAGCTGACCGAGGCCAACCTCCGGTTGGTGGTGTCCATCGCCAAAAAGTATTCCGGACGGGGACTGCATATCCTGGACCTGATTCAGGAGGGCAACACCGGCCTGATCCGTGCGGTGGACAAGTTTGACTGGACAAAGGGAAACAAATTCTCTACATATGCCACC
>DSLFC04101__coassemble_228_pt1 | contig 100385 bp, 85 predicted proteins | sample DSLFC04101__metabat2_low_PE_049 | metagenome-assembled genome bin DSLFC04101 | reverse complement strand
ATGCGCCGACAATACTTGGCGGGCGACTGCCCGGGAAGATAGGTAATGCCAACACAACAAGAAGAGTCAAGCGTAAGCTTGGCTCTTTTTTCTTGTGATTTTATCACGGAAAATAGGCGGAAACTGGGGTATACTGAGAAAAAAGAACAAAGGAGCATGAATTTTATGACGATTCAGAATTTGACAAATGAGACTTTTGCTCAGGAGATTCAAAGAAGTACTCCGATCCTGGTGGACTTTTGGGCTCCCTGGTGTGGATACTGCCGCCGGATTGGACCGGCATTGGAAAAGGTTGCCCAGCAAAGTCAGCATTACTCCGTCGCCAAGCTGAACATCGATGATTTCCCAGAGATTGCAGAAAAGGAAGGGGTAGAGGTAATCCCTACTCTGATTCTCTACCGGGATGGAAAAGCTCTGGGGCGCATTGTGGCGCCTGACTCCAAGGGAAAGATTGATGACTTTATTCGTGAAACTCTGGGAGGAACGGTATGAACGTTTATGATTTGATCATTGTGGGCGGTGGGCCCGGTGGATATACTGCGGCACTGTACGGCGCTCGGGCCGGTCTGCGAACCATTGTCTTGGAAAAATTGTCTCCAGGTGGCCAGATGGCACAAACCACGCAGGTAGATAACTACCCCGGGGTACAGCCCGGAGCGGATGGCTATTCTCTAGGAGAAACCATGCGCCAGGAAGCGGAGCACTTTGGAGCACAGACAGAACTGACTGAGGTACTATCCGTTCAATTAACGGAGTCTCCAAAACGGATTGAAACCAGTGATGGTGTTTTTTATGGAAAATCTGTGGTGATTGCTACCGGCGCTGGTCCCCGGGAGCTGGGAATTGACAGGGAGTGGGAGCTGACCGGCAGAGGTGTTCACTACTGCGCTTCCTGCGATGGAATGTTCTATCGTGGAAAAACGGTTGTGGTTGTGGGCGGTGGCAATACCGCTGCAGCGGATGCGCTGCTGTTGTCGCGAGTGGCAAAAAAAGTTTATCTTGTCCACAGACGGGATACTCTCCGGGCGACCAAAATCTATCATCAACCCCTGATGGAGGCGGACAATGTGGAGTTCCTCTGGAACAGTGCCGTAACAGAAATCCTGGGGGAGAATGGTGTTCAGGGGGTTGCTGTGAAAAATTTGCAGTCCGGAGAAGTAGCTGAGATTCCCTGTGATGGCCTGTTTGTCAGCATTGGCAGGAAACCAGCTACCGATCTGGTAAAGAACCGGCTGAATCTGGATGATGCGGGATATATCGTTGCGGACGAGACCACCCGGACCAATATCCCAGGGGTATTTGCAGTGGGTGATGTGCGCACCAAGGCAGTGCGTCAGATTGTTACAGCGGCGGCGGATGGTGCGGTTGCGGTCCACTTCGCCGAGGAATTCCTGGCACAGTCTTCAAAGGTGTGAAATCATTGACATATTGGGATTTCCCGTTATAATGGAATCAAAATCTGATTCGGGAGTGCATGCCATGAACCGGGAAAACAAGCGGAAGCAATTTGAAAAAGGCTATTACAAAACCCACGCCTGTGATGAAACCTTTACCTGCAAAAACTGCGGCAGAGTGGTGGTACCGGCGGGAGCCGGCAGTGATCACCGGAACCACTGTCCCAACTGCCTGTTCAGCCTTCATGTGGATGTGGAGCCGGGTGACCGGGAGTCGGACTGCGGAAGCCTGATGGAACCCATTTCGGTATGGGTCCGGGGCAAGGGAGAGTGGGCGATCATTCACCGCTGCCGCCGCTGCGGAGAACTATCCTCCAACCGGGTTCTGGCGGATGACAATCCCATGAAGCTGATGTCCATTGCCATGAAGCCCTTGGCCAATCCGCCTTTCCCCCTGGAACGGATCGAGGAGATGACGGCCCTGATGGGCGGCGAGGGAGAGCTTCCCGCCCAGTACCGGGCAAACCCGGAAGAATGACATAAATCGGCAGTGCCTTGTGGCGCTGCCGATTTGCTCTTTTACGGGGTATAGGTTTTGATGATCCCCTGGGCAATTTCCCGTTTTGGCAGGCACCGGTCCATGGCCTGGCGCTCAATGAAATGGTGGGCATCCTCCTCGGACATTTTCAGATGCTCGATCAGCACCCACTTGGCCCGGTTGATCAGCCGGATTTCCTCCATTTTTTCCTCCATGGAGGAGGCCTTTTCTTCCAGGCACCGCAGCCGTTCCCGGGCGGCACACATCCATTTCAGTCCCTGCTGAAGCATTTGGGAGGGGGTCGGTTTGGAGAGGGTGAACACACCATGGCTGATCACTTTGGCGTTGACTTCCTCGTAAACATCTCCCCGAACCAACAGCAGGACCGCACAATTGCTTCGGCGGGCTGTATCAATGGCAAACCGGGTGCCGAACTCATCTGGCAAAGGGGCGTTAATAATAACAAGGTCAAAAGACCGGCTGAGCATCTCCCGTCTGGCAGCGGCGGCGTTGCCAACCGTCAGCACCGGATAGTACTCCGATCCCGGGAGCATCTGGCTAACGGTTTCAAAAAACTTCTGGGTGGAGACCACCAGAACGCTGTAGGTTTGCTCCTGAAAGATCACAATGCTCCCTCCTCTGCGCAAATGTCAGTGGTACTTATTTAGCCAGAAAGTAGTCCAGCAGGCTCTGGGGCAGGTGAGCTTTCAGAAAGGCACTCTCTGCGGCGCACCGACATGCGGCGGGCAGGGAACCGGGGAGTGACTGCAGAGCGGAGGTATCATGCTGGGTGGCAGTGAACAGATTGACATTCAGCGCTCCGGACAGGGGCATTTGCTGCTGCAGTCCTTCCAGCCCGGCCCAGATCAGCAGCGCAAAGGCCAAATATGGGTTGGCGGTGCAGTCCGGAGACCGCAGCTCCACCCGCTGGTATTCCCCGAAAGCGGCGGGAATCCGGATGAGCATGGAACGGTTGTTGCTGGACCAGCAGATGTATTTGGGGGCCTTGTGGGAGCCCAGACGGCGATAGGACTGCTCACTGGGATTGAGAAACAAGGTAATATCCGGAATCCGGTTCAGGATACCGGCCAACATATGCTTCATCTGCTGGGGCTGCTGCCCTTGGACGGAGATATTGATATGAAATCCGCTGCCGGGAGCGCCGGGCAGGGGCTTGGGGGAGAAATCGGCGCACAAGCCATTGCGTGCCGAAATGGTCTTTACAACGGTGCGGAAGGTGACGGCGTTGTCTGCGGCGGTGAGAGCGTCGGAGTAGCGGAAGTCAATTTCGTTCTGCCCGGGACCCTCCTCGTGGTGGGAAGATTCCGGCTGAATGCCCATTTTCTCCAGGGTGAGGCAGATTTCCCGGCGGACATTTTCACACTTATCCTCGGGGGAGACATCCATATAGGTGGCCTGATCATAGGGAATTTTGGTGGCCTCGCCCTGCTCGTCCAGTTTGAACAGGTAAAATTCCATTTCCGAGCCGAAGGAAAACGTAAATCCGGCGTCGGCGGCATCCTGAATGGCCCGTTTCAGAATGCTCCGGGTGTCCAGGGGGAATAGGGTGCCGTCCGGGAAGGTGACGGTGCAGAACATCCGCACCACCCGGCCATGTTCCGGTCGCCAGGGCAGTACCATGATGGTAGCAGGGTCCGGATGGAGAAACAGGTCGGACTGAGCTTCATCGCCAAAACCCACAATGGCGGAACCGTCGATGGAAATGCCATATTTGAAAGCCCGCTCCAGCTCCTGAGGCATGATGGAGATATTCTTGGGGTGACCCAGGCAGTCACAGAAGGCCAGACGGATGAACTTCACATCCTCTTCCTGGATGTATTGCATAACTTCCTGCGGTGTGTAATTCATGTAGCAACCTGCTTTCTTATGGTGTTTGCCAGGCGGCGAAAGGAAAACCGGATCATCCGGGCGGCCATCTGCCGGAAAATAAATACGAAAAGAGCAAAGACCGACACCACCAACATCCCCGGGTGTGAACGTCTTTGCCCACAGCTACAGTATATGCGATTGGCTGGCCTTTGTCAATCTACCTAAAGGAAAAAACTTTTTTTGTGCAGGGTGTTGACAAATGAAAAAACCTGGTGTAGAATGCGTGCCATAAGACAAAGGCGTCTTTGAGCAATGGGCTCAAGGGCGCCTTTTCTGTTTTTATTTGCTTTTCAGAGAAGGAGCGAGGATTATGGGAACTGTGTCGGATTATTTCGGCTGCCTGGTGTTTGACGATCGGGAAATGAAGGCCAACCTAAGCGCAGACGTGTACCAGTCTCTGCGGAACACCATTGACCATGGTGCGAAGCTGGATCTTACCGTTGCCAATGCGGTGGCGTCTGCAATGAAGGACTGGGCGGTGGCCCGGGGGGCTACCCACTTTACCCACTGGTTCCAGCCCCTGACGGGAATCACGGCGGAGAAGCACGACAGCTTTATCACGCCCGCCCCGGACGGCGGCGTGATCATGGACTTTTCCGGTAAGGAGCTGATTAAGGGCGAGCCGGATGCCAGTTCCTTCCCCTCCGGCGGCCTTCGCGCCACTTTTGAAGCCCGGGGATACACCGCCTGGGACCCCACTTCCTACGCTTTTATCAAGGGAAAGACCCTGTGCATCCCCACAGCATTCTGTTCCTACGGCGGTGAGGCCCTGGACAAGAAAACCCCGCTGCTGCGCTCCATGGAGGCGCTGAATCGGCAGGCTCTTCGGATTCTGAAGTTGTTTGGAAATACGGATGTGAAATGTGTCCGCACCTGCGTGGGCCCGGAGCAGGAGTATTTCCTGATTCCCCGGGAACTGTATGAGAAGCGGAAGGATCTGATCTATACCGGCCGTACTCTGTTCGGCGCCAAGCCCCCCAAGGGTCAGGAGATGGACGATCACTATTTCGGCGTGATCAAGCCTCGGGTGGCGGCGTACATGGCGGATCTGAATGAAGAACTGTGGAAGTTGGGGATCCTGGCCAAGACGGAACACAACGAGGTGGCTCCGTCCCAGCATGAACTGGCACCCATCTATACCACCACCAACGTTGCCACGGACCACAACCAGCTGACCATGGAAATCATGCAGAAGGTGGCGGCCAAACATGGCCTGGTGTGCCTGCTTCATGAAAAACCCTTTGCCGGGGTCAACGGCTCCGGCAAGCACAACAACTGGTCTCTTGCAACGGATACCGGTATGAACCTGCTCTCTCCCGGCGAGACCCCCTACGAAAACGCCCAGTTCCTGCTGTTCCTGTGCGCGGTGATCAAGGCGGTGGACGACTATCAGGATCTGCTTCGGCTGAGCGTTGCCACGGCAGGCAATGACCATCGGCTGGGCGCCAACGAGGCCCCTCCTGCGGTGGTATCCATTTTCCTGGGAGAGGAACTGACCGCCATTCTCAGCGCCATTGAGAATGACCAGCCCTATCAGGGAACTCACAAAACCACCATGAAGCTGGGAGTGGATGTACTGCCCCGGTTCGCCCGGGACACCACCGACCGCAACCGGACTTCGCCCTTTGCTTTCACCGGAAACAAATTTGAGTTCCGGATGCTGGGGTCCTCCAATTCCATTGCCTGCGCCAACATGATGCTCAATGCGGCGGTGGCGGAATCTCTGAAAATTTACGCTGACCGGCTGGAGAACGCGGAGGACTTTGAGACAGCGCTGCACGAGATGATTAAAAAGACCATCAAGGATCACAAGCGGATCTTGTTTAATGGAAACGGCTATGACGGCGCCTGGATCAAAGAAGCTGTGGAGGTGCGCGGACTGTCCAACTATCCTACCACGCCGGATTGTATGCCACATTTGCTGGACGAGAAAAACGTCAGGATGCTGACCAGCCATAAGGTATTTTCCAAGGCAGAACTGGAATCCCGGTGCGAGATTATGCTGGAGAACTACTGTAAGACGGTAATCATTGAGGCAAATACCATGGTAGACATGGCCAGAAAGCAGATTCTTCCCGCAATGGAGGGATACACCGCTCAGCTGGCAGACAACATTTCCCGGAAGCGCGTGGTGTCTGCGGAGATCGCCTGCCGCTACGAAATGGGTCTTTTGCGGAAACTGTCTGTTCTGACTGATCAGATTGCCGGAAAAACAGAGGAGTTGGAAACCGCAGTGCTGGAATTGGGAGATTGCACCGACATCATAGAAGAATCCCAGAGAATCCGGGATGAGATTCTGGGCAAAATGGCGGCACTGCGTGCGGTTGCAGATGAGGCGGAAACCCAGATGCCGGAAACGTTCTGGCCCTTCCCGACTTATGGAGAACTGCTTTTTGGAGTTCGGTAAAATAGATTGTTCCCTTTTTCTGTGCGCTGCCGCCTGTGGGGTGGCGGCGGCGCACAGAGCTAGTTTCAGCATTGCCTGTCAGGAAAGATATTTCATTTTTTCACATTATGTTAGGATTGTGGAATCGATAATCCCGTATTTTTGTATGAAAACCTCTTGTTTTGCTTTTGGGGATTTGGTATAATATCGGGAGCGGAGCGCGTTAAGCCTTGGGCTCTTCTGCGCTGTGCAGCTGCTGCCGGGTTTCCCGTGACCAGGGATGCCCGAGCCGGTTAAAACGCGGATACTTCCTCCCAAATCCTGAAAGCTTTCCCGCCGCACATATATTTTGCGTCGGCGGGGCAAGTGCGGTTTCCGTTCTCCTGCTGTGGGCAGAGAGAGGAGAACAGCCGATCATTCCAACGGAATTACGGCTGGGAGAAGGAGGAGAGTACCATGTGTTCCATCATTGGCTATTGCGGCGCTGTTGCCGATTTGGAAGCCTTTCAGAAAGGCTTTGCCCGTACCCATTCCCGAGGCCCTGATGATACCCGTATTGTTCCGGCAGGTCAGGGCCTTTTTGGTTTTCACCGTCTGGCCATCATGGGCCTGCATCCGGAGGGAATGCAGCCGTTCATCCTGAATGGAAACATTTTGGTATGCAACGGGGAAATCTATGGGTTTGAGAAGTTCCGCCGGGCGCTGGAAGGGGAGTACACCTTCGTCAGCCAGTCTGACTGCGAAGTGCTTCTGCCCCTGTATGAGAAGTACGGAACGGATATGTTTGCCATGCTGGATGCGGAATTTGCCTGCATCCTGTATGATGCCCGGACCGGCTCCTACATCGCGGCCCGGGACCCCATCGGTATCCGACCGCTGTATTACGGCTATGATGCCAATGGCACTATTGTTTTTGCCAGTGAGCCCAAAAACCTGGTGGGAATCACCCCGCGGATTCTGCCCTTTCCGCCCGGGCACTATTACCGGGACGGGGAGTTCGTCTGCTATTGTGATATTGCCCGGGTGGACCGGGTGGTGGAGGATGATCTGGACACCATCTGCCGCAACATCCGCACCAAGCTGATCGCCGGTGTGCGCAAACGTCTGGTGGCTGACGCCAAGGTGGGATTTCTCCTCAGCGGTGGTCTGGACTCTTCTCTGGTGTGCGCCATCGCCGCCCGGGAGAGCGAAAAGCCCATCCGCACCTTCGCCATCGGCATGAGCGAAGATGCCATTGACCTGAAGTATGCCAGACAGGTTGCCGACTATATCGGCAGCGACCACACCGAGGTCATTATCCGCAGGGAGGATGTGCTGGCGGCGCTGGAGCCGGTGGTGGAGCTGCTGGGAACCTTTGACATTACCACGATTCGTGCCAGCATCGGCATGTATCTGGTGTGTAAATACATTCACGAGAATACCGACATCCGTGTGCTGCTCACCGGGGAAATTTCCGATGAACTGTTTGGGTACAAGTATACAGATTTTGCCCCGTCGGCTCAGGCATTTCAGGAGGAAGCGGAGAAACGGATTCGTGAGCTGCACATGTACGACGTACTCCGGGCCGACCGGTGTATCAGCGTCAACTCACTGGAGGCCAGAGTTCCTTTTGGAGATCTGGACTTTGTAAAGTATGTGATGGCCGTGAATCCCCAGCGAAAACTGAACCGCTACGGCAAGGGAAAGTATCTCCTGCGCCGGGCGTTTGAAGGGGATTATCTGCCCCCGGAGATTCTCTGGCGGGAGAAGGCGGCCTTCTCCGACGCCGTGGGACACTCCTTGGTGGATCACCTGAAAGCCTACGCCGAATCGCTGTACACGGATGAACAGTTGGAACAAAAGCGGAAGCAATACCAGCACGCCCAGCCTTTTACAAAGGAATCCCTGCTGTACCGGGAGATCTTTGAAACCTATTACCCGGGACAGAGCCAGATGATTGTGGATTTCTGGATGCCCAACAAATCCTGGGAAGGCTGCAACGTGGACGATCCCTCCGCCCGTGTGCTGTCCAACTATGGTGACAGTGGAAAGTAGTAAAACTCTTGCCGTTTTCTGACCGGAAACGAAAACCCCACCTGGGAAGATTGCGGCGGCAAGTTTTAAATAAATACTTTTTGGAGGATAACAACATGGAAAAGCTGCAACAGCTCTACGAAGGAAAGGCAAAGAAAGTTTTTGCTACCGATGATCCGGAACTTTTGATCGTGGAGTACAAGGATGATGCAACGGCTTTCAACGGCTTGAAAAAGGGAACCATTCAGGGCAAGGGTGTTATCAACAATCAGATGAGCAACCGGCTGATGGCAAAACTGGAAACCGCCGGCGTGCCTACCCACTATGTCAAGGAACTGAACCAGCGGGAAACCCTGGTCAAGAAGGTTCAGATCGTTCCTCTGGAGGTTATTATCCGCAACATCGCTGCCGGCTCCTTCTCCAAGCGCTACGGTGTGGAGGAAGGCGTTGTGTTTGAGCAGCCGACCATTGAATTTTCCTATAAGAATGATGAGCTGGGTGACCCGCTGATCAATACCTACCATGCGCTGGCTTTGAAGCTGGCTACTCCCGATGAGATTGAAACCATCAAGAAGTATGCCTTCCAGGTCAACGACTTCCTGCGTGCCTTCTGGAAGGCCTGCGGTGTGACCCTGGTGGACTTCAAGCTGGAGTTCGGCCGCCTGAGCGACGGCACCATCGTGCTGGCCGATGAAATCAGCCCCGATACCTGCCGCCTGTGGGACTCCAAGACCGGCGAGAAGCTGGACAAGGACCGTTTCCGCCGGGATCTGGGCGGCGTGGAAGAAGCCTACGCAGAGATCATGAATCGTTTGGAAACCCACCTGTAAGGAGAGAATTCGTCATGCAAAATTGTGCGATTGTCGGCATCAACTGGGGCGACGAAGGCAAGGGCCGCATGGTGGACCTGCTGACCCAGGATTTTGATGTGGTAGTTCGCTATCAGGGCGGCGGCAACGCGGGACACACGGTTATGAATGAGTACGGCAAGTTTGCCCTGCATCTGCTGCCTTCCGGCATTTTTCGCCCGGGCGTGGTAAACATCCTGGGCAACGGCGTGGCGCTGGACCCGGAGAACCTGTGGAAAGAGATGGAAGAGGTGACGGCCAAGGGAGTGCCCCTGACTCCGGAAAATCTGAAGATCAGCGACCGGGCCTCTCTGTTGATGCCCTGGCACCGGGATCTGGACGGCCTGGAGGAAGCCCGGCTGAAGGATAAGAAGTTCGGTTCCACCAAGCAGGGCATTGCCCCGTTCTATTCCGACAAGTATCAGAAAAAGACGGTCCTGGCGGGAGAACTTCTCCATCCTCAGCACCTGCGGGAGCATCTGAAGGACCTGCTGGAGTGGAAGAACCTGACCCTGACCAAGGTGTACGGCGCCCCTGCCGTGACCATGGATGATTTGGAAGTCTGGCTGGAGACCTACTGCGAAAAGATCAAGCCCTATATCTGTGACACCGGTGCCTTCCTCCGGGATGCCCAGAAGGCGGGCAAGAAGATCCTGTTCGAGGCCCAGCTGGGCGCTCTGCGGGACCTGGATTACGGTATTCATCCCTACACCACTTCTTCCAATGCCATTGCGGCCTATGCCCCGGTGGGCTCTGGTCTGCCCTCGGCCAAGCTGGACGCCGTGGTGGGCGTGGTAAAGGCGTATTCCAGCTGCGTGGGAGAAGGACCCTTCACCTGCGAGATGTTCGGCGCTGAAGCGGAAGCCCTGCGGGAAGCCGGAGCGGAGTACGGTGCAAAAACCGGACGGCCCCGCCGGGTAGGCCCGCTGGACATTGTGGCCACCCGCTACGGCGTTCAGGTTCAGGGCGCCACCAATATTGCCCTGACCAAGCTGGATGTGCTGAGCTATATGGACCAGATTCCGGTATGCGCCCACTATGAGCTGGACGGAAAGGTAATGGATGAATTCCCGTTCCCGGCGCTGCTGGCGGAAGCCAAGCCGGTAATGGAGTACAAAGAGGGCTGGAAATGCGACATTTCCGGCGTGAGAACCTGGGAAGATCTGCCCCAGGCGGCCAAGGACTATGTAACTTATGTGGAGGAGCAGATTGGCTGCCACATTGGCTACGTGTCCGTGGGTCCCGAGCGGGACAGCATCATTTTGCGATAAGGAGATATAGATGAAAGACCATTATGAATCTCCCCTGAGTTCCCGCTATGCGTCGGAATATATGCTTCGGCTGTTTTCCGCGGATACCCGGATTCAGACCTGGAGAAAGCTTTGGATTGCTCTGGCAAGAGCCGAGCATGAGCTGGGCCTGCCGGTGACGGCGGAACAGGTGGCGGAACTGGAAGCCCATGTGACGGACATCGATTACGAGTGCGCCGCCGCCCGGGAAAAGGAAGTTCGCCATGACGTGATGGCCCATGTCTACACCTACGGCAAGGCCGCCCCCTCCGCCGCTGGCATCATCCACCTGGGCGCCACCAGCTGCTATGTCACTGACAACGCCGATCTGGTGATTTACCGTCAGGGCCTGGAATATCTGCGGGGTGAACTGAAAAAAGTCATGGCGAACCTTGCCAAGTTTGCCGATGCCTATAAGGCCATGCCTACCCTGGGCTATACTCACTATCAGCCGGCCCAGCTGGTGACCGTGGGCAAGCGGGCTACTTTGTGGCTTCAGGATCTGGCGGCGGATCTGGAAGAACTGGAGTTCGTCATTTCCAACATGAAGTTCCTGGGCTGCCGGGGCACCACCGGCACCGAGGCCAGCTTCCTGGATCTGTTTGATGGCGACACTGCCAAGATTGACGAAATGAACCGCCGGATCAGCGCCGAGTTTGGATTCGCTCAGTGCTTTGATGTCTGCGGCCAGACCTACCCCCGGAAGGTGGACAGCCGGATTCTCAACTGCCTGTCTTCCATCGCCCAAAGCTGCTACCGGATGGCCAACGACATCCGTCTGCTTCAGCACGACCGGCAGGTGGAGGAGCCCTTTGAAAAGAATCAGATCGGGTCTTCTGCCATGGCCTACAAGCGCAACCCCATGCGCTCTGAGCGGATCTGCTCTTTGTCCCGGTACCTGATGGCCGACGCCATGAACGCCCCCATGACCGCCTCTACCCAGTGGTTGGAGCGTACCCTGGATGACTCCGCCAACCGGCGGATCTCCCTGCCGGAAGGTTTCCTGTGCGCCGACGCTATTTTGCGTCTGGCTCAGAATGTCACCGATGGCCTGCACGTCAATGAGAAGATCGTGGAGAAGACCGTGCGGGAGTACCTGCCCTTCATCGCCACAGAAAATCTGATGATGGAGGCCGTAAAGCGGGGTGGCGACCGGCAGCAGATTCACGAAATCATCCGGGAGTGCTCCATGGATGCCACGGCAAAGATGAAAGCCGGAGAGAGCTGGGACCTGCTGGCGGATTTGGCTGCCCATCCGGAATTTGGCATGACCAAAGCTGAGATGGAGTCTGTGCTGGACCCGGCTCTGTATATCGGACGCTGCCCGGAGCAGGTTACCCGATATTTGAAAAAATTGGCGCCGGTGCTGGAGGGCGTCATTGGCGATACCGCCCAAATTGACCTGTAATAAGGAGGAACGGCATGGAAGAAAAGATTCTAGTCCTGGACTTCGGCGGTCAGTACAATCAGCTGATTGCCCGCCGGGTTCGTGAACAGCATGTCTATGCGGAGATCAAGCCGTACAATAAAATAACCCCCGAGGCCATTGTGGCGGAAGGATATCAGGGTATCATTTTCACCGGCGGACCCAACAGCGTCTACGATGAAAAGTCCCCTCATTATGACCCCAGGATTCTGGAACTGGGAATTCCCATTCTGGGTATCTGCTACGGCGCCCAGCTGATGGCTTACATGGCCGGCGGCCGGGTGGACAGCGCCGAGAATTCCAGCGAGTACGGAAAAACCGTGGTCAACACCCGTCCCAACGCCTTCTGGCGGGATGTGCCGGAGACCAGCATCTGCTGGATGAGCCACACAGACTATATTTCCGAAGTACCTGCCCGGTTCCAGACCATCGCCTACACGGACAAGTGCCCCTGCGCAGCCATGTGCGACGAGAGCCGGAAGCTTTACGCCGTCCAGTTCCACCCCGAGGTCACCCACACCCAGTACGGCAAGCAGATGCTGCGCAACTTCCTGTTTGACGTCTGCGGCTGCAAGGGCGAGTGGAAGATGGAGGGCTTCGTAGAGCAGTCCATCGCCCGGTACAAAGAGACCCTGGCGGGGAAGAAGGTCCTGCTGGCCCTGTCCGGCGGCGTGGATTCCTCTGTGGCGGCGGTGCTGCTGCACAAGGCCATCGGCAAGAACCTGACCTGCGTCTTCGTGGACCACGGCCTGCTTCGGAAAGATGAAGGCGACTTCGTCGAGCAGACCTTCCGGGGCCAGTTCGACATGAACCTGATCCGGGTCAATGCTCAGGAGCGGTTCCTGACCAAGCTGGCGGGGGTTACCGAGCCGGAGCGCAAGCGCAAAATCATCGGTGAAGAGTTCATCCGGGTGTTTGAGGAGGAAGCCAAAAAGATTGGCAAGGTGAATGTGCTGGTCCAGGGCACCATCTATCCCGACGTGATTGAGAGTGGTGCGGGAGACGCTTCCACCATCAAGAGCCACCACAATGTGGGCGGCCTGCCGGACGTGATTGATTTTGATGAAATTCTGGAGCCCCTGCGGGACCTGTTCAAGGATGAGGTCCGGGAGGTGGGCACCCAGCTGGGCATTCCCCACGCTCTGGTCTGGCGGCAGCCGTTCCCCGGCCCCGGCTTGGCGGTTCGGGTGATCGGTGAGATTACCTGGGAGAAACTGGAAGTCCTGCGGGAGGCCGACGCCATTTTCCGGGAGGAACTGGAAAAGGCCGGTGCGGTTTCCAACCAGTATTTTGCTGTGCTTACCGATGTGCGCAGCGTGGGCGTCATGGGTGATGCCCGCACTTACGGACGGACCATTGCCCTGCGGGCGGTGACCACCGATGACTTTATGACGGCGGAATGGACCCGGCTGCCCTTCGAGGTGCTGGAGCGTTCCAGCAGCCGGATCACCAATGAGGTTCCCGGCATCAGCCGTGTGGTTTACGACATCACCAGCAAACCCCCGGCCACGGTGGAATGGGAATAAGATAATTCGATATTGGCATCTGAGGGAACGGCAGGAAAACCTGCCGTTCCCGGGGGGTGCATTTTTTTGATGCCATTTTTCGGGCGGATTTATCTTTTTTGATTTTATTTTTATATTTTCTAACATTGCTTTCTCTTTCAATGAGATAGCCCGGAACTGGGAGGTAACCTATGTGCGGAATTGTGGGCTATACAGGAAACCAGAGCGCGGCTCCGCTGCTGCTGGAAGGACTGAAAAAACTGGAATACCGGGGCTATGACTCCGCGGGCATTGCGGTTACGGAAGACCACTCCATTCACATCAGCAAAGTGACAGGACGGATCGCAAATCTGTGCAAAAAGACAGAGGACGGCCGCCTGACTCCCGGTACCACAGGCATCGGACACACCCGCTGGGCCACCCATGGGGCACCCACCGAACCCAATGCCCATCCTCATGCCAGCAATGACGGCCGATTTGCGGTGGTGCATAATGGAATCATCGAGAATTATGTGGAACTGCGTCAGGAGCTGACCCGGGAGGGCTATCGGTTCGAAAGTGAAACGGATACGGAAGTGATTGTCCACCTGGTGGAAATGTATTACGCCGGTGATTTTAAAAAGGCGGTGATGAAGGCTTCCAACCGACTTCGGGGATCTTATGCAATGGGCATTGTGTGCGCCGATGAACCGGAGCGGATTTTTGTGGTGCGGGAAGCAAGCCCCCTGATCCTGGGAGTGGGAATCGGGGAGAATTACTTTGCCTCCGATGTTACCGCCATGGTGGCCTATACCAGAAATGTGATTTATCTGGAAGACGGGGAATTTGCAGAATTGACCCCGGATTTCATTCGGATATACGACTGCTCCGGACGGGAGATCAGCAAACCTGTCAGCCGGATCACCTGGGATATCCAGGCGGCGGAGAAGGGCGGTTATGAGCATTTTATGCTCAAGGAAATCATGGAACAGCCCCGGGCGGCAAAGGCAACCATCACGCCCAGAATTCAGGGCGGGGAAGTGGTGCTGGAGGGACTGGAACTGGATCTGACCGGCATTCAAAAAATCCTGATTACTGCCTGCGGTTCGGCGTATTATGCCGGGTGCGCTGGAAAGTATACCATTGAAAAGCTCTGCCATCTCCCGGTGCAGACGGAGCTTGCCAGTGAACTGCGGTATTCCGACCCCCTGGTAGATGAGCACACCTTGCTGATTGTGCTGTCCCAGTCCGGGGAAACGGCGGATACCATTGCCGCCATGAAGGAATGCCGGAGCCGGGGGGCCAAAATTCTCGCCATTGTAAACGTAGTGGGCAGTACCATCGCCAAGCTGGCGGACTGCACCCTCTATACCTGGGCAGGTCCGGAAATTGCAGTGGCCACCACCAAAGGCTATACCACCCAGCTGTTGGTGCTGTACTTGTTTGCTCTATACGTAGCAAAGCGGCGCAATACGCTGGAGCCGGGACAGTACCGCAGGCTGATCGGGGAACTGAAGGGCCTGCCCAAGCTGATGCAGCAGGCTTTGGACATGAATCCCCGGATTCCCAGGTTGGCGAAGAAATATCACAAGGCACAATCCATGTTCTTCATCGGCCGAAATACGGACTATGCCGTTGCCCTGGAGGGGGCACTTAAAATGAAAGAAATTTCCTACATTCATGCGGAGTCCTATGCTGCCGGGGAATTGAAGCATGGGACCATCGCCTTGATCCAGGAAAAGCAGCCGGTAATTGCCCTGTGCTGCAATCCTTCGGTGACGGAAAAGACCATGAGCAACATTGTGGAGGTCAAGGCCCGGGGAGCAGAAGTTCTGGCAGTGGCGGAGCGGGGAAATCAGAAAATTGTGTCTCTGGCGGATGATATGATCTACGTTCCCAAGGTGGATACCCTGCTGGCGGCCTGCGTGGAGATTATTCCGCTGCAGCTGCTGGCTTACTATGTGGCAAGGGAGAATGGCTGTGATATTGACAAACCCAAAAATCTGGCAAAATCCGTGACAGTAGAATAAGGAGAGGGAAGCATTATGAGCAAATATATTTTTGTGACCGGCGGTGTGGTGTCTGGACTGGGCAAGGGAATCACCGCGGCGTCGCTGGGCCGCCTGCTGAAAGCCCGGGGACTGAAAGTTGCTGCCCAGAAACTGGACCCGTATATTAATGTGGACCCAGGCACCATGAGTCCTTATCAGCATGGCGAAGTGTACGTCACAGAGGATGGGGCGGAAACCGATCTGGACCTGGGACACTATGAGCGGTTCATTGACGAGGATCTGAACCAGTATTCCAACCTGACCACGGGAAAGGTTTACTGGAATGTGCTGAACAAGGAGCGCCGGGGTGAGTATCTGGGCTCCACAGTTCAGGTCATTCCCCATATCACCAACGAAATCAAGGAGTTTGTGTACCGGGTGGGCAAAAAAACCAATGCGGATGTGGTCATCACAGAGATCGGCGGCACCATCGGTGACATTGAGTCCCAGCCTTTTCTGGAAGCGGTCCGGCAGATCTCCCTGGAAGTTGGAAAGGAAAACAGTCTGTTCATCCATGTGACTCTGGTGCCTTTCCTGCGGGGCTCCGATGAACACAAGTCCAAGCCCACCCAGCACTCGGTAAAAGAACTGCGGGGCATGGGTATCAACCCGGATATCATTGTGCTGCGGTGCGACGAACCGCTGGAACCGGATATTTTCCGGAAGATCAGCCTGTTCTGCAACGTCAAGCCGGACTGCGTCATTGAAAACATCACCCTGCCGGTGCTGTACGAAGCCCCGCTGATGCTGGAAAAGGCCAACTTGTCGGGCATTGTCTGCCGGGAACTGGGCTTTACCACACCGGAGCCGGATCTGGAGGACTGGAAACAGATGGTGGAGAACATCCATAACCGGACGGAAACGGTTACCATCGGCCTGGTGGGGAAATATGTGAAGCTGCACGATGCCTATCTGTCTGTAGCGGAGGCCCTGCGCCACGGTGGATATGGTCTGAACGCGGTGGTGAACATTCGCTGGATTGACTCCGAAACCCTCGCGGAGGAGAACGTGGACCAGGAATTGGGAAAACTGGATGGAATCCTGGTGCCCGGCGGGTTCGGAGGCCGTGGCATCGAGGGCATGATCCTGGCGGCCCGGTATGCCCGGGAGCGGAAGCTGCCCTATTTTGGAATCTGCCTGGGGATGCAGATTGCGGTGATTGAGTATGCCCGAAATGTGGCGGGGCTGGCCGGGGCCAATTCCGGTGAATTTGATCCTCAGGGCAGCTGCAAGGTCATCGACTTTATGCCCGGACAGAGCGAGGAAGTGAACAAGGGCGGAACTCTGCGGCTGGGGGCCTATCCCTGCGTGATTGCCCCGGGAACCACCATGGCCCGGTGTTATGGAAAGGAAACCATTCAGGAGCGCCATCGTCACCGGTATGAATTCAACAATGATTACCGCCAGACTTTGGTGGATGCGGGGCTGGTGCTCAGCGGCACCTCTCCCGATGGCCGTCTGGTGGAAACAGTGGAGATCGGAGACCGGCCTTTTTATGTGGGCGTCCAGTTCCATCCGGAATTCAAGAGCCGGCCCAACAAGCCCCACCCCTTGTTTGCCGGTTTTGTTAAGGCCAGCCTGGACCATTCCAAAGAATGCCGATAAATGTAAAAACAGACACAGGTTATACGTCTGTGTCTGTTTTACGTATTATGCTTTTGGCTTGCGCCGGCTGAAGTACCGGAAGCCCCAGATTCCCACCACAACAGCCGCCAGGGGAAGAAGGGTGAAAAAAGCGTCCAAGACAGCGCTGTCCGGATGGGTGATGAAAATGGCGGTAGGGCCATCTGCACCGCCGATGATTCCCACGGAAGTGGTTTCCGGCTGGAGGTTCGCCCACAGCCGCAGCCCCCAGTACATCAGCTGGGGGAGCAGGGAGGAAAACAGGCGTATTCCGCCGTAGAGGGCCAGGACAGCGAACACATACCGCCAGGGACTTTTCCGATAGGCAAATTCCTTCATTTGTTCATTCAGATCCGCCGCCGCCTTTTTGGGGGAACCAAATTCTGCATAAATCTCCTCATCGCCCTGTCCGGCCTCCCGCCGGGCGGCGATGGAACTGGCAAAGTCACTCATCACCCGGGCTTTGACTTCCGGCGGCAGATTCAGCCGCCGCTCAATGGCATTGACATACCGTTTCATTTTCTTTTCTGCTTCTGTCATGACAGTATTCCTCCCTGTAAAATACCAGCTACGGTTTGCTGAAAATCCTGCCAGATCCCCTGGCGGCGCCGGTCTTCCTGAATACCCTCCGGAGTGGGTTCATAGATTTTTTTAGGGGCTGTCCGACCCTCCCCCTGACTCCATACCGCATGAATCAATCCCTCATCTTCCAGCCGGTACAAAATAGGGTAGAGGGTGCCTTCCTTCAGGGTAAACAGTCCCTGGGAGTGCTCCTTCAAATAGGTCAGAAGTTCATAGCCGTAGCGGGGACGGACGCACACCAAGTGCAGAACCAGCATATCCAAGACCCCCTTTTTCAGCTGTTGGGAAAAGCGATCTTCCACTGCTTCACCTCCTGAAAGTATTTAGCATTGCTAAGTATTAGTAATATACAACAGGTGGGACGAAATGTCAAGTATTACTTCCAACCAGGGAATAACGGTAAGAATTCCCAGAGATTGGACATGGTTTGTTCATAATTTGGACATAAAAAGTTTTTTATTTATTTAGAATATTCCTGTAAAATGATGGTGAATATGGGTTAAGGTGAGGTAGTATGAATATTTTTCTGACGCTGGCATACCTGTTTTTCATTGGCTCTTTGCTGGGCTGGTGTCTGGAACTTTTGTGGCGGAACCTGATGCTGAAAAAGGACAAATGGATTAACCCCGGTTTCTGCACCGGGCCGTATCTTCCAATTTACGGCTTTGGACTGTGCGTGCTGTACTTACTGGCTTCTCTGGAAAATTACGAATGGATTACCAACCCTTTTTGGAACAAGGCGGTGCTGTTCCTGGCCATGGCTGTGGGTATGACCCTGATTGAGTATGTGGCCGGTCTGTTCTGCCTGAAGTTCCTGAAGGTCCGTCTGTGGGACTACTCCAACCTGTGGGGAAATGTGCAGGGCATCATCTGTCCGGCTTTCTCTGCCGCATGGGCTGTTCTGGGGGCACTGTATTACTTTCTGATTCATCCCCACATCCTGGAGGGACTGGAATGGCTGTCCCAGAATCTGGCGTTTTCCTTCTTCATTGGCGTATTCTTCGGAGTATTTGCCGTGGACGTGGCCCATTCTGCCCAGTTGGTTGCGAAGCTGAAGCATTTTGCCGAGGAGTACACCGTTGTCCTTGCTTATGAGGAAATCAAAGCACACATCCGGCGTGCCCACTTGAAGAACGCGATGAAATATCACTTCTTTACGCCGTTCCGCACCCAATACCCCCTCACTGTATACCTCAGAGAGATCCTGGAGTCCAAACGGAAATCCAAGAAGTGATCTTGCTCTGTCTTGTTTCTTTGGCCGGGCGGATGAAGCCCGGCCAATTCTGGAGGAATGATACAAATGAAAACCTATCGCGCTGGAATTGACATTGGCTCCACAACGGTGAAGCTTGTCGTTCTGGACCAAGACGGTACCATCGCGTATGGAGACTACCGTCGCCACCACGCCCACACCCAGGGAACGCTGAAATCCCTGCTGGTGGAAGCAAAGCAGAAGCTTGGCCCCTGCGAGCTTCAGGTGAAAATCACCGGCTCCGGCGCCATCAATCTGGCCAAGGCCCTGAACCTGGAGTTTGTCCAGGAGGTGGTGGCTGTGGCAACAGCCCTGCAGCACGAGGCGCCCCAGACGGATGTGGCCATCGAGCTGGGCGGTGAGGACGCCAAAATCATTTACTTTACCGGAGGCCTGGAGGAACGGATGAACGGCGTGTGCGCCGGCGGCACCGGTTCCTTTATCGACCAGATGGCGGCGCTGCTGCAAACCGATGCCAGCGGCCTGAACGAGGCCGCCAAATCCTACAAGCAGATTCACCCCATTGCGGCCCGGTGTGGCGTGTTCGCCAAAACCGATATTCAGCCTCTGATCAATGACGGCGCTACCAAGGCAGACCTGGCAGCGTCCATTTTCCAGGCTGTGGTGAACCAGACCATTTCCGGCCTGGCCTGCGGCAAGCCCATCCGGGGGTGTGTTGCCTTCCTGGGCGGCCCGCTGCATTTCCTGACCGAGCTGAAGCAGGCATTTATCCGCACTTTAAAGCTGACGGATGAAACTACGGTGGACCCGGAGAATTCCCATTTGTTTGCCGCCATGGGTGCGGCAATGGAGGCCAGGGATCAGAAGGGAGTTGCCATCGACAGCCTGATTTCCACCCTGGAATCCGGTGTAAAGGCATCCTTCGAAATGCCCCGGCTGGAGCCGCTGTTCCGCAGCCAGGAGGAATACCAGGCCTTCTGTGACCGGCATAACCAGGCGGTTGTGGGCAAGCAGGAACTGGCGGGATATTCCGGAAACTGCTATTTGGGCATCGATGCCGGTTCCACCACCACCAAGATGGTGGTGATCGGCGAGGATGGCCAGCTGCTCCACTCTTTTTATGCCGGCAACCAAGGAAACCCTGTTCTGACCGCCCAGTTTGCTTTGGGAGAGCTGAAACGGGTGCTGCCGGAGTCCGCCAAGCTGGTCCGGGGCTGCTCCACGGGATATGGTGAGTCGCTGATGAAAGCGGCGTTTTCTCTGGACGAGGGCGTGGTAGAGACCATTGCCCACTGTACGGCCGCTTCCTTCTTCAATCCGGAGGTGGATTGTGTCCTGGACATCGGCGGTCAGGATATGAAGTGCATCAAGCTGAAAAACGGGACGGTGGACACCATTTTGCTGAATGAAGCCTGCTCTTCCGGCTGTGGTTCTTTCATTGAGAACTTCGCCACCAGTCTGGGCTATACTGCTCCGGAGTTTGCAAAGGAAGCCTTGTTTGCCAAGGCGCCTGTGGATCTGGGCACCCGTTGCACCGTGTTTATGAATTCAAATGTGAAGCAGGCCCAGAAGGAAGGGGCGCCGGTTTCGGATATTTCCGCCGGACTTGCCTACTCTGTCATCAAGAATGCCCTGTACAAGGTGATCAAGCTGGCCTCCCCGGAGGATCTGGGGCGGCACATCGTGGTTCAGGGCGGCACCTTCCATAACCAAGCCGTGCTCCGGGCTTTTGAAAAAATTGCCGGCGTGGAGTCCACCTGCCCGGATATCTCCGGCCTGATGGGCGCCTTTGGCGCGGCACTGATTGCCAGAAGCCATTACCATGGACAGCAGTCAACGATGCTGCCCCTGGAAGAGATGCTGAAGCTGAATTATAAGACGACCAACGTCCGCTGCGGCGGCTGTTCCAACAACTGCATGCTGACGGTGAACACTTTCTCCGGCGGACGCCGCCATATCAGCGGAAACCGCTGTGAGCGGGGCGCCGGCGGCGGAAAGGGAAAGCAGTCGGCCACCAATCTGGTGCTGTATAAGCGTAAGCGGATCTTTGATTATCCTCCCCTGGAGGAGAAAGATGCTCCCCGGGGTGTCATCGGCATCCCCCGGGTCCTGAACATCTACGAGAACTATCCCTTCTGGGCTACGTTCTTCAAGCAGCTGGGCTTCCGGGTGATTCTGTCGCCCTTCTCGGACCGGAAGATTTACGAGCTGGGCATGGAGTCCATCCCTTCGGAGTCGGAGTGCTACCCCGCCAAGCTGTCCCATGGTCATGTTCAGTGGCTGGTCAACCAGGGCGTGAGAAACATTTTCCATCCCTGTGTGTTCTACGAGCACCAGGAAAACCGGGATGCCCAGAACCACTATAACTGTCCCATTGTGGTTTCCTATGCGGAAAATTTGAAGAACAATGTGGAGGCCATTGCCGACGGCACCATTCACTACATACGGCCCTTTATCGCCTTTACGACGGAACAGACGGCCGCTGACCGGCTGGTGAAAACTGCCGCGGAAGAATGGGGCATTCCGGAGAAGGAAGTGCGTCAGGCAGTTCATGCCGCCTGGCAGGAGCAGTTTGCCGCCAAGGAGGACATCCGGGCGGCAGGCCGAAAGGCGCTGGCGGAGATGGAGGCCAACCATGGCCGTGGCATAGTTCTGTCCGGCCGTCCCTATCATATCGACCCGGAGATCAATCATGGCATTCCTGAGTTGATCGCCTCTTACGGTCTGACCGTGTTTACCGAGGACAGCCTGCCGGTGACGGACCATGAGGAGCGTCCCCTGCGGGTGGTGGATCAGTGGGTGTACCATTCCCGGATGTATTCCGCCGCGGAATTCGTTTCCAAACGGGATGATCTGGAGCTGGTGCAGCTGAACTCCTTCGGCTGCGGCCTAGATGCGGTGACCACCGATCAGATTGCGGAAATCCTGGAAAAGAGCAACAAGCTTTATACCCTGCTGAAAATTGACGAGGTAAACAATCTGGGCGCTGTGCGGATTCGGATTCGCAGTCTGCTGGCGGCCATGGATATGCGTCAGGAAAAGCAGATCCTGGCCAAGCCCGCCCCCCAGAAGTATCAGCGGGTGGAATTTACCAAGAGGATGTACCAGGAGGGTTATACCCTGCTGGTGCCCCAGATGAGCCCCATTCATTTTGATTTCCTGGAACCGGTGATGCGCAAGCACGGCTACCATGTGGTGCTGTTGGACAACGACAACCGGACCGCCATTGATACCGGACTGAAATTTGTCAATAATGATGCCTGCTTCCCCTCCATTACCGTGGTGGGACAGATCATGCAGGCGGTGCTTTCCGGCAAATACGATACGGACCGTCTTGCCATTGTGATGACCCAGACCGGCGGCTGCTGCCGGGCCAGCAACTATGTGGCGTTTATCCGCCGGGCTCTGGAAAAGGCTGGATTGTCCCACATTCCTGTAATTTCCCTGAATATGAACGGAATGGAGAAAAACGAGGGCTTCAAACTGGCTCCCGGTGCCCTGCTGGATTTGTTCCAGGCGGTGGTGTATGGGGATCTGCTGATGCGCTGCCTGTACCGGGTCCGGCCCTATGAGCTGGCGCCGGGAAGCGCCAATGCGCTGCACGAGAAGTGGAAGAACCAGTGCATTCAGGCCCTGACCGGCAAGCATCCCATGCGCCTCTACCGCCGCTATTGCCAGGAGATTGTGAAGGATTTTGACACCCTTCCTCTGAATGAGAATCTGCGCAAGCCCCGGGTTGGTGTGGTAGGTGAGATTCTGGTGAAATATATGCCCCTGGCCAATAACCACCTTGTGGACCTGCTGGAGCGGGAGGGCGCCGAGGCAGTGGTGCCGGATCTGATGGATTTCCTGAATTATTGCATTTATAACGGGAAGTATAAAACAGAATTCCTGGGTGCCAAGAAGATTGGCGCGTCCCTGGCGGAGGGCGCGCTGAGGCTGATTTATGTCCTGCGCAAGCCTGCCATTGATGCGTTGAAAAAGAGCCGGCGATTTGACGCGCCGGTGCCCATCCGGGAACTGGCAGAGGTTACCAAACCTTTCTTGTCCCTGGGCAATCAATACGGAGAAGGCTGGTTCCTGACCGGCGAAATGGTGGAACTGCTCCAGTCCGGGACGCCCAACATTGTGTGCATCCAGCCCTTTGCCTGTCTTCCCAATCATGTTGTGGGCAAGGGTGTGATCAAGGTGCTGAAGAAACACTATCCCCAAGCAAATATCGCGGCGGTTGACTATGATCCCGGTGCTTCGGAGGTCAATCAGCTGAACCGAATCAAGCTGATGCTTTCTGCGGCAAAGAAGGCCGTGCAGACTGCTGAGGTATAATCAACAGACAGCGGCAGCTGAAATTCCAATTCAGAGAGGAGAGACGTTATGGCAAAAGAGCGCAAAAAGGACCGGATAAAAAGGGTGTTTTACCAGAATAAAACCACGCTGAGCGTATACTTGTTTCTGCGGGCACTGATTATCCTGGCAATGATCCGCGCGATTTTTCTTCGGGAATACCAGAGCGTATTCCTTTGTGCCCTGTCTTTGTTCCTGATGATTTTGCCCAGCATAATTTCCAAGCGCCTGGAAATTGAACTTCCCAGCACTTTGGAAATCATAATTCTGCTGTTCATATTTGCAGCAGAAATTTTGGGCGAATTAAGCAGCTTCTACGTTCGGGTGGCTCATTGGGATACGATGTTGCATACCATCAACGGCTTCCTTTGCGCTGACATCGGTTTTGCCCTGGTGGATATGATGAACCGGAGTGAGCGGTTTTCCTTTCAGCTGTCTCCGGTGTATCTGGCAATTGTGGCGTTCTGCTTCTCTATGACGGTGGGAGTGCTGTGGGAGTTTTTCGAGTTCAGCGGGGACTGCCTGCTGGGTCTGGATATGCAGAAGGATACGGTGGTCAACGCCATCAATACTGTAGAGCTGGACGAGACTCTGAAAAACCAGGTTGTGCGCATCAAGGACATTACGGATGTGATTGTGGTCCATTCTGACGGAAGCCAGCAGGCTCTGGGCCTGGGCGGGTATCTGGATATTGGCCTGCACGACACCATGAAGGACCTGTTCGTGAATCTGATCGGTGCGGTTGTCTTCTCGGTTATTGGCTTCTTCTATGTCAAGCAGAAAGGGAAAGGAAAGATGGCTTCCCGGTTCATTCCCCGGGTGATCACGCAAAAGGACAAGGAATAATAATCTGCCCTCCCGGATTCGGGAGGGCAAAAAAATACCGGTTCTCTGTAAGGAGAACCGGTATTTGTGTTGGGACTTATTCCACGGTAGGATCGTAGTTTACAATGATGTCATGCTCCCGCAGACTGGACACATCGCTGATCTGATTGCCGAACACGTTGACCTGAACCAGCCGGTAGCAATCGGCCAGGGCGTCAATGTTGGTCAGCAGGTTGTAGTCCATATACACATAGGTCAGGGACTGCATTTTCTTCAGCACATCAATGTTGCTCAGCGCATTGTAGGAACCGTCAATGGTCTGCAGGGGACAGCCCTCGGGCCAATCCGGCAGGGACTCCACCTGGTTAGAGGAGAACAGGAAGCTTTCCAGTTTTGTCAGGGTGCTCAGGGCCGAGATATCGGAAATACTGTTGCTGGAAATATCCAGATAGGTCAGCTCCGTACAGCTACCCAGGGCAGACACATCGGTCAATGCGTTGGATTCCAGATTCAGATGGGTCAGCAGCGTGCTGCCGGACAGTGTGCCAACCTGATCAATCTGGTTGTTGCCTGCCTCCAGCCAGTTCAGCTTGACACAGCTGGCCAGGGGGGACAGGTCCGTGATAGCGTTGTAATTCAGGCTGAGCTTTTCCAGATTCACCAGAGGTTTCAGGGACTCCAGGCCGATTACGGCGTTGTGATCCAGATTGATTTCTTTCAGCCCGGTCATTCCCTCCAGAGCTTCCAGATTCCGGACGGTGTTGTTGCTCAGATCCAAATAGGTCAGGTGAGTGGCACCGGCCAGATTGGCGATGGTACTCAGACTGCAATCCTTCAGCGTCAGGGAGGACAGCTGAGGAAGTTCTGCCAGAATGGACAGGTCATCAGAAGGGAAGGAAGACCCGGACAGATCCAAGGTGGTCAAACTGGTCAGTTCAGAAAGACAGGAGAGCGAGTCAATACTGCGGTTCTGAATGGTGAGCGTTGTCAGATTGGGCATCAGGCTGACATCCTCAATGACAGAAGCGTTTTCCGGCACAGTAAACTCTTGAATGTCCCACAGCTGATTGGTATAGATTGTCTCTTCTGTTCCCGCCATAATAGCGGTGCGGATGGCGGACTCCATAGCGGGGTCGGTGAAGGTAACTTCCTCAATAACACCGGTAACGGTGTAGTTCAGCACAGCCAGAGGACTGACAAGACCGCTCTGACTGACACCCACCGCAAGAATGGCGGTTTCGCCAGCGGGAAGAGTGATGGGTTCGCTGTAACTGGGCTGGGAGATGGTGGGATAATTCCCATCCAGGGTGTAAAAAATGGCGTCACCGGTGGAAGTGAGTGTAACATCCACATATTTGCTGTAATAGCCAGGAGTGTAATCCGGCGTTGGAGTGGAGGGACGCTGTGCCTCAATTTCGGCTTTTACTTCCGGATCGGAAATGTTTTCCAACAGGTTAACAGCGTCCAGAATCTTATCCTGTTCCACAAAAACCGCACTGAGGGCGGTATACAGTTCCGCCGTGGGGGAAGAAGCAATGGCTCTGGTCAGGGTCACCTCCGCCTTGGTGTAATTTCCGGAATCTCGGTACTGATTGGCAAGCTCAATGGCAACGCCCTCCTCCTGGCTGGAGAATTCGTATGCCATGTCATAGAAAAGGGAAGACAGCTGGGAATTCCCGTGCAGATCCTGGAATCTGGCCTGACTGAGCAAGGTGTCCCGGGTGAACTCCCGGTCATAGACGAACAGGTACCACACAATACTGGCGCAAATAAAGAGCAGCAAAATCAGAGGTACCAGAATTCTGGTAGCTTTTTTCATAGAAAAATACTCCATTTCGAGAAAATCTCCCTGAATTATACAACATATACAGTATAAAGTCAAGTAAGGTAACAATATTATTACAAATGTGCCGTGACCTGGAGGTAAAGAAGGAGTAAAATCAGTCGTTGACATCATCGGAGAACCTCAGGTTTTGAACAATGACTGATTTTCTACTGCAGACGAAAAATAAACTAAGTCCACAGTATGGAGACAACCCTCCCTCATATATGGTCATTATGCACAGAATGAATGTTAAAAATGTGTGAATAACACTTCACAAAATAGACATTTTCACAAAAATTGCAGTCTGAAAACCTTTTGCTTGCAAATTATGGTAATCTCCGTTATAATGTTTTCATTATCTTGCACGAAATTTTCGGCTTATAGCAACGGAATTCGACACGGCCTTTGGAAGCTGCGATGAAAATCTGCAAGATCCACACCGGATATATGCACCGCCTTGCGCTGCACTCGCCGGTATGAACATGAGGGCTTTTACTTGGAAAGAGTAAATGTCATAAAAACTTAGAGGGAGGATTTTTCAAAATGAAAAAGCTCAACAAGATCCTGTGCATGCTTCTTGCTTTGGCTATGGTTTTCGCCCTGGTCGCCTGCGGCGGAACCGGTGACACCACCGAGACAGAAGCCCAGGGCGAAACCGGCAGCGCCGCTGCCGCTGTGGACTACAAGATCGGTATCATCACCGGCACTGTGTCCCAGGGTGAAGAGGAATACCAGGCAGCTCAGAAGATGAAGGAGAAGTACGGCGACATGATCGTCACCGCTACCTACCCCGACAACTTCTCCACCGAGACCGAGCAGACCATCGCTACCGTGACCAACATGGCTGCTGACCCGGATGTGAAGGCTATTGTCTTCGTGCAGGCTGTTCCCGGCGCTACTGCTGCTATCAACAAGGTCAAGGAAACCCGTGACGACATCCTGTTCATCACCGGTGTCTGCGCGGAAGATCCCGCTGTTATCGCTGCTGCTGCTGATATCTGCATGCTGGTGGACGAAATTGCCATGGGCACCACCGTTGTGGACCAGGCTGCCAAGCAGGGCGCCAAGACCTTTGTGCACATCTCCTTCGAGCGGCACCTGGGTTACGCTACGATCTCTGCTCGTCAGCAGCTGTTCAAAGAGCGCTGCGCAGAACTGGGCATTGAGTATGTTGAAGCCACTGCTCCCGATCCCACTGGTGATGCTGGCGTTACCGGCGCTCAGGCGTGGGTGACCGAGAACATCAAGGTTTATGTTGATCAGTACGGCAAGGACACCGCTTTCTTCTGCACCAACTGCTCCATGCAGGTTCCTCTGATCCAGCAGGTTGCAGAGCTGGGTGCTATCTATCCCCAGCAGTGCTGCCCGTCTCCCTACCACGGCTATCCTTCTGCCTTTAACATCTCCACCGAAGGCCACGAGGGTGATGTTCCCTACATGCTGGAGCAGATCAAGGCCAAGGTTGCGGAGTATGGTAACTCCGGTCGTATGTCCACTTGGGAAGTACCTGTGAACATGATGATGATCGAAGCCGGTGTTGAGTACGCCATCAAGTGGATTGAAGGCGACATCACCGAACGCTGCGACGAAGAGGCTCTGCTGGCTGAGATGAAGTTGATCGCCGGCGACGCCACCACCATTTCTCATTACTCCGATGCAAACGGTGAGCTGGACAACTTCTTCCTGATCCTGTGCCCCTTCTACGATTTCTAATTCTGAAGGGTACCGTCTCCGAACCTAACAGTTAATGGATCAATGCGCTCATCGGTCTTGATCGGTGAGCGCATTTTCCATAGCGGGGCAAGTATGCAGGCGGCAAAACAGCTGCCATCGAACGTACAGCATAAGCGCTGAACGATTTGCGCATATGCCGCCGTGACGTGATGTGTCAATCGTTCAGTGCTTATCATAGAGGGGATAAAGAATGGATAACGAATATGTATTGAAAATGGAGGACATCTCCAAAGAGTATTTTGGCAACAAGGTACTGAAGGGTGTCCAGCTGAAAATCAGACCTGGTGAAATCCACGCGCTGATGGGTGAAAATGGCGCCGGCAAATCCACTTTGATGAACATTCTGTTTGGTATGCCGGTGATCCACAGTACTGGTGGATACGGCGGAACCATCGAATTTGATGGAAAACCTGTTAAAATCGATAATCCGCGTATGGCTATGGAGCTGGGCATCGGTATGGTGCACCAGGAATTCATGCTGATTCCAGGTTTTACGGTAACGGAGAATGTCAAGCTGGGCCGGGAAATTACCACTCCAACTGTGGCCAGTTCCATTTTTGGAAAGTCTCTGGAGCGGTTGGACAAGAAAAAAATGGCAGCCGATACCCGGAAAGCTCTGGATACCATCGGTCTGGGCATTGAGGAGTATGCCAAGGTGGCGGGAATGCCCGTTGGCTATATGCAGTTTATTGAGATTGCCCGGGAAATTGACAAGACCGGCATCAAACTGCTGATTTTTGACGAACCCACTGCGGTTCTGACCGAATCGGAAGCGGATCGCCTGCTGGAGACCATGCGGGTCATCGCATCCAAGGGTATTGCCATTATTTTCATTACCCACCGGATCAACGAGGTGATTGAGGTCACCGATTCCATGACCATCCTCCGGGATGGCACCTTTGTGGATCGCCTGGAAACCAAAAACACCACTGCGGCCCGGATTGCGGAACTGATGATCGGACGCCAGGTGGAAAAACTGGTGGAACAGACCGGCGAGGACAACCGGAAGATCCGTGATGAAGACATTCTGCTGAGTCTGAAGGACTTCTATGTGGAAATGCCTGGTGAGCGGGTTCGGGGCATCGATCTGAATCTGCGCCGGGGGGAGATCCTGGGCATCGGCGGTCTGGCCGGTCAGGGCAAAGTTGGCGTTCCCAACGGTATTCTGGGACTCTACCCCAGTACCGGCGAGATCGTGTTTGACGGACAGAAGGTGGAGCCTTCCAAGCTGGGCGATGCCCTGAAAAAGGGAATTGCCTTCGTCTCCGAAGACCGCCGTGGTGTAGGTCTGCTGCTGGGTGAATCCATTTTGCAGAACATTGTGTTTACTGCCATGCAGATTCAAGGCAAGTTCCTGAAGAAAATCGGCCCCATCAGCCAGTTCGATGCCAAGACTGCACGTGAACATGCCTTGGAAATGATTCAGGCGCTGGACATCCGGTGTACCGGACCGGACCAGTATGCAGGCCGCTTGTCCGGCGGCAATCAGCAGAAGGTATGTCTGGCCCGGGCCATTACCATGGAACCCAAATTGCTGATTGTTTCGGAACCCACCCGCGGCATTGACATCGGCGCCAAAAAGCTGGTGTTGGAGATGCTGGCAAAGATGAACCGGGAGCAGGGGATGACCATCATTATGGTCAGCTCCGAGCTGAACGAACTGCGCAGCCTCTGCGATCGGATTGCCATTGTTTCTGATGGCAAGCTAACCGGCATCTTTGGGCCGGATGCTTCCGATGCAGAGTATGGTCTGGCAATGTCCGGTGTTATGGAAGGAGATAAGCACAATGACTAAGGAAAAACTGAAAAAGACAATGGATGTCATTGGCTGGCCCAGACTGATTGTGTTCCTGTTCTTTGCGGCCATCGTTCTGACAGCCTATTTGAACGACATTGACGTCCCCTCTTATTTCTCTTCCACACTGAAATACTGGGGTATGTGGGGCGTTCTGGTCCTGGCCATGGTGCCCTCCATCAAATGCGGTATCGGCCCCAACTTCGGTGTCAGCCTGGGCGTCTGCAGCGGGTTGCTTGGCATTCTGCTTGCCATTGAATTTCAGGTTGCTGCCACGGTTGATGCAGTTATGCCGGGCTTTGGCCCCTGGGCCTCTCTGGTGTTTGCTCTGGTGGTGTCCATTTTGGTGGCCTGGCTGGTCGGCATCGGATATGGCAAACTGTTGAACCTGGTGAAGGGCAGCGAAATGACCGTTACCACCTATGTTGGCTACTCTGTTATTTATCTGATGTGTATTGTCTGGTTCCGTGCCCCCTTCAGCAGCGGCGAGATCATCTGGCCTCTGGGCGGTGTTGGCGTCCGAAATCAGGTAGCCATGGAATCCAGCTTTGGCTATCTGCTCAGCGACTTCCTGGGCTTTAACATCGGAAGCCTGTACATTCCCACCGGAATCATCCTGTTTGTGCTGGGCTGCTGCCTGATTGTGCACCTGTATTTCCGCTCCAGGACCGGCATCGCCATCACGGCGGTGGGTGCCAATCCCACCTTTGCCCGGGCCAGCGGCATTGATGTGGATAAAATGCGGGTAAAGGGCATTGCTCTGTCCACCATTCTGGGCGCTGTTGGCATTGTGGTCTATACCCAGGGCTTCGGCTACCTGCAGGCTTACACGGCGCCCCTTCAGATGGGCTTTATCTGCGTGGCCTCCGTTCTGATCGGCGGCGCCACCACCACCAAGGCAACTATCCTCCATGTGATCATCGGCGCATTCCTGTACCAGGGTCTGGTGATTTTCACACCTCCTGTTTCCAACAAGCTGCTGGCCGGTACGGATATTTCCGATACCATGCGTCAGATCATCCAGAACGGTGTTATTCTCTACGCTCTGGCGAAAGCAAAAGGAGGTTCTTCCAATGAGTAATTCCCCTCTGAGCAAGAAAAAAGCTCTGGATAGCCTCAAGCGCTTTGTGTTTGATAATAAGGTTATCCTGTTGTTTGTGGTTTTGAGCATTGCCTGTATTCTGATTTCCGAGACCAATCTGTCCTACGTGGCAGGAGAGGTTTTCTCCCGCTTCGGTCGGAACACCTGCATTGTGCTGGCGCTGGTCATTCCCTGTATGGCAGGTCTGGGCATGAACTTCGGTATTGTGGTAGGCGCCATTGCCGCTCAGATTTCCATTTTCTGGGTAGTTCACTGGGGCTTCACCGGGATTACCGGCCTGCTGCTGTGTGTGCTGATGTCCACCCCGCTGGCTATTCTCTTCGGATGGCTGCAGGGAAAACTGTTCAACAAGACCAAAGGCGCGGAAATGATCACCGGTCTGGTGCTGGGCTTCTTCGCTGCTGGTCTGTACCGTCTGTTCACCCTGTACATCATGGGCGGCATCATTCCTTACGATGACCCCAACCTGCTCCCCCGTGGATTCGGCCTGAGAAACGCTTTTGATCTGACTGGAAACCTGAAATATTCCCTGGATGACATCAGCTTCCTGACCACCGCAGCCGTGCTGAGTGTGGTGTATATGATTGCCACGCTGGTGATCGCACTGCATGACAAGAAAACAGGCAAACAGGTTAGCCCCAAGTCCCTGACCTGCAAGCTGGTCGGCGGCGTTGTGGTTCTGGTTCTCAGCTTTGTCCTGAGAGTGGTGCCTGTAGCCAATGAAATGCTGGGTGGAACCCGGGTGCTGCTGTCTGACACCATTTTGCTGGGCGGTATCGGCGTGTTGGTTTACGTTGCCGTTGTGTTGCTGTGGAAGCGTCCCCAGAAGGGCAGCCAGGAGCTGCGCACCAGCTTGAACCTGGGCATCTTGGCCCTGGTGGTTCTGATTTCCAATTTTATTCCCGCTCTGAATACAGTTTACCGTTCCATCCGGCTTCCTGCCATGACTTATGCTGTGATCTGCCTGTTCGCGTTCTTCAATACCTGGATTCTGGACACCCGGTTGGGCCAGAATATGCGCACGGTTGGACAGAGCCGGGCGGTTGCCACTTCGGCGGGTCTGAACGTGGACAAGATTCGGATTATTGCCACCTGTATCTCCACCGTCCTGGCTGCCTGGGGTCAGCTGATCTTCCTGCAGAACCTGGGTACCTTCAACACGGTGCAGCAGCAGGATAACGTGGGCCTGTACGCTGTCGCAGCCATTCTGGTTGGTGGAGCCAATGTGCAGAAGGCCAATAATAAGCAGGCGATTGTGGGCGTGTTCCTGTTCCACACCCTGTTTGTGGTTTCTCCGCTGGCAGCAACCAAGCTGGTGGGCGATTCCGCCATCAGCGAGTACATCCGGATGTTCTTCTCCTATGGCGTTATCGCAGTTTCTCTGGCACTGCACGCCTGGAAGTCCTCCGGAGTCAAGAAGGCAAAGTAAGAAAGTAAAAAAGTACCGAAGCATTGCTTCGGTACTTTTTTCAGACTGTCGCAAAACCCCTTCGGGGCTTTGCGGCAAGTTTTTGCAGTCTGCTGCGCGCATAATTTGCCCCCCCGCCGGGGGGACAAATTCCACGCTTGCAGCCTGAGAAGTGTTTTCTGCCAGATACACGCCCCGGCAGAAAACTTTTTGGATTTTATTTGCCGCCACGGGCGGCAAACTCTGTGAGACTTTTTGTCATTTGTGGGAGAGCTGGTCGTTCAGATAGACAATGGCTTCCCGGTATCCATCCAGGCCGTGGCCCTTGATGGTTTTGCAGCAGGCCAATCCGGCGTAGGAGACCTGCCGAAAGGCTTCCCGGCTGTCCACATCGGAGATGTGGACTTCCACAGCAGGCAGACCGACTGCCTTCAGCGCATCCAGAATCGCCACTGAGGTGTGGGTGTAGGCTGCCGGATTGATGACAATGCCATCCACCTTGCCATAAGCCCATTGAATTTTGTCCACCAAATCTCCTTCGTGGTTGGATTGATACTGTTCAATTTCCAGACCCAGTTCCTGCGCTGTTTTGTCCAGTAGTTGCAGTAAATCACGGAACGTATTTTTTCCGTAGACGTCTGGCTCCCGAATCCCAAGGAAATTGATATTCGGACCGTTGATGACCAGTATTTTCATTTCTCAGCCTCCCATAGCCCAATGATTTCTGCAGCGGTTTTTTCCGGCGGGGTGTTGTTGTCCACCACATAGTCGGCAAAGCTTTTGTACAAATTTTTTCTGGCTTTGTAGAGATCCTCCAGCCGGTTTTGCTGGGACAAAGGCCGCCCGTCAGTGGGCAGAAGGGACAGCTCCCGCTGAAGCCAGAAAATCGTACCGTTTTGGTGCAGAAGGGGATAATTCCGGGGCTGGGTCACACAGCCGCCTCCGGTGGAGAGTATCAGGCCGGACTGCTTTCCGTATTGGGCCAGAATCCGGCTTTCCCAATCCCGGAATCCGGCCTCGCCTTCCTGGGAGAAGATGTCAGGAATGGTTTTCCCTGCAGATTGAACGATCTGAGAATCCAGATCCACCAGTTCCCTGCCAAGCTTTTTTGCCAACAGGCTCCCAATGGTGGTTTTGCCGCATCCCGGCATCCCGATCAGTATGATATTCTCCATCTGCCGGGATAGTTTGCGGTGAATCCGAGTGATTTCCTGGTCAGAGATTTTTTTCCCCGTAAAGCATTCCGCCGCCTCTTTGGCCTGGGCGACCAACATCCAGAGTCCATTTTCATGGGGTAGACCAAGGACCTCCGCATCCAGCAGAAGTTGGGTCCGGGCGGGATTGTAGATCACATCCAGAACCCCCTCCAGACGGGGAAAGTCTTTCAGATTCAACGGAGCCGTGCCGGTATTGGGGTACATTCCCACCGGGGTAGTGTTGACAATAACAGAAGCGTCCTCATGCAGATACAAGTTTCCGTAGTGATTCTGCCCGCTGCGGGAGATGATCACTACCGCTGCTCCCAGATCCTCCAACGCCTTTACTGCCGTGTTGGAGGTCCCGCCGCTGCCCAGCACCAGAACCTTTTTCCCGGAGACGGAAATCCCACTGTGGTGGACCAGGGAGGTGAAGCCATAATAGTCGGTGTTATGACCAAACAGACTGCCGTCTTCCCGGCGGATGATGGTATTCACAGAACCCATCTTTTTAGCGGCGGGGGAGAGCTCATCCAGGAAAGGAATCACATCTTTCTTATAAGGGATGGTCACATTCAGACCGGCGTAGGTTCCGTTTCGGACAAAGTCCTCCAGTTCCTCCGGCTCTTTTTCAAAAATCCGGTATTCATAGCTTCCCAGTTCCCTGTGAATCTGGGGGGAGTAACTGTGCCCCAGCTTTCTTCCCAATAGCCCGCAGATCATCACACGACCTCGCTGTAGCTGCCCAGATATTTGAATTCCTCACAAAGTTCATCCAATTCGCACATCAGCTGGATGTACTCCTCAGAGTAGATGGAGGTCTCCAGGTCGAAATAGAACATGAATTCAAACTCCCGGTCGGGAATGGGGCGGGATTCCAGTTTGGTTACGTTGATGCCCAGGGTGTAGAGCCGGGCCAGGACCTTGTACAGGGCGCCTGGTTTGTGGTTCAGAATCATCATGATGCTGGTCTTGTCTGCACCGGGATAAATCTCCAGATTTTTGCTGATGCAGATGAACCGGGTCCGGTTGTTTCCCTTGTCCTGAACGTTGGAAGCCAGGCACTCCAGCCCATACAGTTCGGCGCAGGCCCGGCTGGACAGGGCAGCGACGTCCTTTCGTCCGGACTTGGAGACCATCTCCGAAGCCAGAGCGGTGTTGCCCACCGGAATGATATTGACGCCGGGCAGCCCCTGGAGGAAATCGCCGCACTGGCTGATGGCCTGCTCATGGGAATAGATTTCTTTGATGTCTTCCAGCCGGGTTCCGGGATTGACCAGCAGGTTGTGGTCCACTTTCAGGCGGAAGGTGCGGACAATGGAAAAATTGTGCTGAATCATCAGGTCGTATACCTTGTTCACAGAGCCGGCAGTAGAATTTTCAATGGGAAGAATGCCATAGGGGCACATTCCCTGCTCAATGGCGTCAAAAACCGCCTCGAAAGTTTTGAAATAGAAGATGAAAGGGTTTTTGAAGATCTTCTCACAGGCAATCTGGGAGTAGGCACCCTCCACGCCCTGGCAGGCCACCATGGGGGCCTGGGGGAACAGCTTGGGGGTGCTTTCAATCGCTTGGGTGATCCGGTGATACAGGGGGCTCAGAGTCCCAATGTGCTTGCTTTGGTAGCTGCGGCTCAGCTCAAACAGCATGGAATACAGCACCCGAGTATAATTTGCCATCTCCGGGCCAGCCTTTTCTGCCACTTCCTGAAGCTTTTCCCGTTCCCGGGCGGGGACAAAGATGGGGGCGCCGGTCTGCTTTTTCACTTCCGCGATTTTGGCGGCGATGTCCATCCGGGCACCGAACAGAGAAACCAGAGAGTCGTCAATTTTGTCAATTTCCTGGCGAAGTTCTGCAAGATCCATGATTATTTCCTCCTGTTTGTCTGGGTGTTGCCCAGCAGCATATCAAAAATGGCAATGGCTGCGGCGGCCTCCGCAACTGGAACGGCCCTCGGAACGATGCAGGGGTCGTGGCGGCCCTTCACCGTCAGCTCCTGGGGACAGTTCCGGGAGAGACTCACACTGGCCTGGGGCCGGGCGATGGAAGGGGTGGGTTTCACGGCAATTCGGAAGATAACGGGCATGGCATTGGTGATTCCGCCCAGAATGCCGCCGCAGTGGTTGGATGTGGTTCGGACCACCCCGTCTTCGATGGTAAAGGGGTCGTTGCATTGGCTGCCACGCATCCCGGCCACGGCAAAGCCGTCTCCGAAGGAAACACCTTTTACGGCGGGAATGCCGTAAAGAATCTGGGCCAGTTTGCTTTCCACACCGCCGAACATGGGTTCTCCCAATCCGGCGGGAAGTCCGGTGACCACGCACTCAATCACCCCGCCCACGCTGTCTCCATCTTTCCGCGCCTGGGCGATGGCCTGGCGCATGGCTTCTCCCACTCTGGGATTTACCACTGGAAAATCAGGTCCAATGGCAGGAATTTCCGGAACACAGGGGTCCAGGGGATCGTCGGTTTCGTCGCATCCGGCGATGGAGAGAATCCGTCCGCCGATGGCAATGCCATTCAGAGCAAGCCACTGTTTGCACAGTCCGCCGGCAATGCACAGGGGGGCGGTAAGCCGTCCCGAGAAGTGCCCGCCTCCGGCGGCGTCCTGAAATCCGCCGTATTTCATCTGGGCGGTGTAGTCTGCATGTCCGGGCCGGGGACAGTCTTTCAGATTTGCATAGTCCCCGGAGCGGGTGTTGCGGTTATAGATGGCGGCGGCGATAGGGGCGCCGCAGGTAAAGCCGTCCAGAATTCCGGAGAGGAACTCCGGCCGGTCTTCTTCTTTCCGGGGAGTGGACCAATCATTCTGTCCCGGGGCGCGGCGGTTGAGAAAGGTCTGAAGTGCCTCCAGATCTACCGGCAGCCCGGCGGGAATTCCGTCCAGCACCATCCCCACAGCCGGGCCATGGGACTGTCCGAAAATGGACAATTTTAAAGATTCACCATAGGTACTGCTCATACGTTCCTCCTAACCGGCGGTATTCCGCCCAGAATTGGGGATCGGATTTTTCTACGCATTCCGCCCCCAGAATGGTCACCGGACCGGTGCAGACGGTGGCGGCAATGGCGGCGGACATGGCGATCCGGTGGTCATTGGCGCTGTCTACCGTGCCCCCGGTCAGGGGAGCGGGAAAGACGGTGAGAGAGTCCTCATCGGATTCCGCCCTGGCCCCCAGGGCGTTCAGCGTGGCGCACACAGTCGCCACCCGGTCGGACTCCTTCAGCCGGAGACGGCGGATGTGACGGAACACTGCCCCGTGCCGGGCGGCAGCCACAACCGCCAGAATGGGCACCAGGTCCGGGATATCTCCGGCGTCGATTTCACAATGGTTTTCCAGTTGGGGCAGAATCTGGGCCACAGCCCGATCCCCCTGAGGAGAATCGACGGCCAGATTTTCTACTGTCACTGGATTGCCCAGGGCCTGAGCGGCCAGAAAGAAGGCGGCGTTGCTCCAGTCTCCTTCAATTTCCACCGTACCCGGAGTGTGAAAGGGCTGACCGCCGGTTACCTGGAAATGATCTGTGGGACAGCCGAATCGGGCCATAGCCTGCCGGGTCATGTCTACGTAGGGACGGGACTGGAGCTGGCCGGTGATCTGAATCCGGGACACACCGGGGATCAGGGCGGCGGCGAACAGAAGGCCTGTGATGAACTGGCTGGAAATTCCTCCGTCTACCTGATATCCCCCCGGTTTCAGCTTCCCCTGGCAGCGGATGGTGTCAGGGGTGGGACGGGACAAGCGGCAGCCCATCCGCTCCATTTCCTCCCACAGGGGAGATAGGGGCCGCTGGGCCAGTCTTCCTTCCAGCATAAACGTGGTGTCCACTCCCAGCGCTCCAACCACCGGAAGCAAAAACCGCAAAGTGGAGCCGCTGTCCCGGCAGGGCAGGACGGCCTGGGCGGGGATGGCCTGGGCGGGATGAATTTCGTAGCCGTCCTCTGTCCGGTGAATGTCCGCCCCCAGCGCAGTCAGGCACTGGGCGGTGGCCTGAATATCCCGGTTGGTCTGGGAACACACAAGACGGGTGGGCGCTTGGGCAAAGGCGGCACAGATCAGCATTCTGTGAGCCTGGGATTTGGATGGAATGGCCCTGGTTTTTCCGGAAAGAAGACCGGGCGTGATTCGGATGTTCATATTATAGACCTGCCTGTAAAATGGATTGCAGCTGGGAAACCGGGGTGGGGGAGACAACGCACCTGCCAATGGCCTCCGGCAGAATCAGGTTGACAGTTCCGCCGCTGCGCTTTTTGTCGGACAGCAGATAGGGAAGCAGAGCCTCGGCGGTATATTGGGTTTGGACGGGAAGACCAAAGGCTTTCAGTACAGAGGCGATCCGGGCTGCATCCGCTTCTGAGCAGATGCCCATGGACGCACTGGCCCGGGCAATAATGGCAAGGCCGATGGCCACGGATTTTCCATGGGACAGGGTGAATCGGCTGTGCGCTTCCACGGCGTGACCAAAGGTGTGGCCCAGATTCAGCTTCATCCGGCTGCCGGTATCCTTTTCATCTTCCGTGACCACATCCCGTTTCAGTGCCACACACCGGGCAATGACAGCTTCCCGGTCAAAGTCCAGGCCAGAAGTTTCCAATTGCGAGAACAGTTCCGGGTCATAAAGAACGCCGTATTTGGTGACCTCTGCACAGCCGTCCCGGAAAATGTCCTCCGGAAGGGTATCCAGGGCGTCCAGATCGCACAGGACCAGACTGGGCTGGTAGAATGCCCCTGCCAGATTCTTACCGGCGGGAAGGTCGATGGCGGTTTTTCCGCCCACGGAGGAGTCCACCGCCGCCAGCAGGGTGGTGGGAATCTGAACAAACCGGATGCCCCGGAGGTAGCAGGCGGCGGCGAAACCCGCCAGATCGCCCACCACCCCGCCGCCCAGGGCGACGAGCAGGTCGCTTCGGCTGAGACCGGCCTGGGCCAGGGCATTCAGCAGCTTCAAAAAGGTTTCACCGTTTTTGCTTTCCTCTCCGGCGGGGAATACAAAGGAGGAGACAGCATATCCCGCCGCTTTCAGGCTGGCTTCGGCAGCGCCGCCATACAGGGGATAGACCTGGGTGTCGCTGACCAGGAAGACTTTTTCCACTTTTCCCAAGCCCCGGACGGCTTCCCCAAGGGCGGCCAGCAGTCCGTGACCGATGCGGATGTCGTAGGTCCGGGAGGCGGACACGGTAATGGTTTTCATCCGTCCACTTCCTCCTTCCGCTTCTTTCCTTCTTCCAGCAATTCCACCAGCCGGTCAAAATCTCCGTCCGCCACGGCCTGACGGTAGGCGTTCAGGCTGTTCAGATAGGTGTCCAGCTCAAACAGTACATTCTCCCGGTTCTCCAGAAACAATTCTGCCCACATGGGGGCGTTCAGCCAGGCCACCCGGGTCAGATCCTTATAGCTTCCGGCGGAGAAACCCTTGTGATTCAGAGCGGTGGGGGACTTGATGTAGGCGTTGCTGAGAATGTGGGGCATCTGGGAGGTGAAGGCAATCATTTTGTCGTGATCTTCGGCGGTGGTCACGGAGAAGGACCCGAAGCCGCAGGGCTTCAGCGCTTCTTTCACCCGTTCCAGCAGGGAAATATCATCAAATACCGGGGGAACCAGTACCATAGGTGCGCCCCGGAACAGGGTGGCCCGGCTATATTTGAATCCGGAGAACTGGGTGCCGGCCATAGGATGACCGCCCACGAAGGTGAATCCGTATTTCTCTGCCAGGGGGAAGCACCGGGCGCAGACCTCCCGCTTGATGCCGCAGCAGTCCAGCACCAAAGCACTGGGGGAAATCTGCGGGGCATGATTTTCCAGCCAGGAGGCGCTGCCGTCGGGGTAAATGGCCAGCAGAATCAACTCGCACTGAGCAATCCGTTCCTCGTCCAGAGGGGCGTGTACCGCCCCGGAGAGAATGGCAAAGGACAGAATCTGTTCGTCAGCTTCCTGGGCGTAGACGGTATGACCTTCCAGGGCGTATGCCCGGGCCAGGGACCCACCGATCAACCCCAAACCTAAAATTCCTACTTTCATACAATCGCCTCACGGATTCGCCGGACTTTCCGGCTCAGTTCATCAAACTGGGGCGGAGTCAGGGACTGAGCACCGTCACACAAAGCACAGGAGGGGTTGTTATGAACCTCCACCATGATGGCGTCCGCACCGCTGGCAGCGGCGGCATAGGCCATGGGTGCCACCAGATTGGCCTTGCCGGTGGCGTGACTGGGGTCCACCACTACCGGCAGATGGGTCAGGTTGTGCAGTACCGGCACGGCGGACAGATCCAGGGTATTGCGGGTGGCGGTCTCAAAAGTGCGGATGCCCCGCTCACACAGGATGATCTGCTCGTTGCCCTCGCTCATAATGTATTCCGCACTCATCAGCAGTTCCTGCAGGGTGTTGGCCAGACCTCGCTTGAGGAGGATGGGCTTTTTGGTTTTGCCCAGTTCCTTCAGCAGGTCAAAATTCTGCATATTCCGGGCGCCTACCTGAATGATGTCCACATCGGCGAACAGATCCAGGGTGGAGATGTTCATAATCTCAGTGACAATGGGAAGTCCTGTGGCTTCCTTGGCCTTCAGAAGAAGCTTGATGCCTTCGCCCTTCATGCCCTGGAAGGCATAGGGGGAGGTGCGGGGTTTGAAAGCGCCGCCACGGAGGATATTGGCGCCGGACTCTTTGACTGCCTGAGCCACTTCAATGATCTGCTCTTCGGATTCCACGGAGCAGGGGCCGGCAATCATGGCAAAGTAACCGCCGCCGATGCGGACATTGCCTACCTCCACGATGGTGTCCTTGGGGTGGAATTTCCGGTTGGCCTGTTTGAATGGCTCGGAAACCCGCTTGACGGTTTCCACCATATCCAGACTTTTCAGCAATTCCATATCCACCCGGCTGGTATCTCCGATCAGTCCCAGCACGGTGACCTCTGCGCCTTCGGAAATGTGAACGTCCAGATTCATGCGCTTCAGCCAATCGACCAGATGCTGCATTTGTTCCTGGGTGGTACCGTGTTTGAGAATGGCGATCATAGAAAACATCTCCTGAATAAAAAAGTAGCGCCGCACGGCAATTCGTGCGGCGCTCGGTTTTTGAAATCATCCGGCTTCTGAAAATCTCTGCAGCACAAATCGCTATTACTTTTTACGGAAGAAAAAGTAATAGTAGCCAAAGAAAAACTGTGCGGCAGCGTGGGAAACGATCATAGAAAAAGTCTCCTTGTTCAGTAGCTGCGGACATTATACCACGGGTGGTGGAATTTTGCAAGAGCCAATTTTATTTTGTCGGAAAATTCGAAAAGGGATTGCGCCGGTCAGACGCAACCCCCTGGGAAAAAACGATTGTTCAGCAAAGGCCAGATCCATTCCGCCAGGAACGGCTGGAGAAAAAACATCACGCAGAAGGTGAGCATACACACCCGGCGCACCTCCTGGACGGACCACTTGGGGGTGATTCCCGGGGCCAGGGCCAGAACGACCCGGGCAGCACACCAGCCCAGAAGGGTTCCGGCGGTGTTGGTGATCAGATCGTTGATATCCGTGGCCCGCAGGGTGAAAATCTGCAGAAGCTCAATGGAAAGAGAAAACAGCAGCCCAAACACCGCTGTCCGCCAGAGCTTCCGGAAAGTCTGACAGAACAGGGGAAGCAGCAGTCCCAGCGGGGTGAACAGTATCACGTTCAGCAAACTGGTTACATAGTCGGAAAACATGTAGGCGAAGGGTTCCAGATTCAAATTCAAGCTGAACCGGATGTAGGTAATGCTGGGCAGCCCCACCACCGAGTCCACCGCCGCCAGATAAACAGAGAACAGCAGATATCCTGCTGTTCTCCTCCAGCTCAGACCATAACACATCCGCAGCGCCAGAAACAGCGGCACCAGAATCAAGGCAGCGATTCCGGCTTCCACGCATGTGAAGGGAAGTCTATGCATATTGGGTGCCCGTTCTCAGAAAGCGGGCTTGGGCAGCAGCACGGAAACCACGCTGCAGCAGGCAGTCAGGGCAAACCGGGCATCGGTATGGATGTCTGCCTCGTGCCGCTCGTATTCTTTGTGATAGCTGTAAACGGCGTCCATAATGGTCCGGGCAAACCGGGGATTGACCTGAGGATCTTCCTCCAGATAGCGCAGGAAATGTTCCTGCAGCTTGACCTCGTATACCCGATGATCCATCAGATTGGTGGGGAAAGTATCGTTGTGGGCGGAAGTGAAGGCGTCGGTGGTGTAGTGAATCAGCTTACCCAAAGTGTAAAAATCGAACAGATTCAGGGAAGTTTTTCCCTCCAGCCGCTGGGAAATCCGGCGCATGAACCGACGGGCGTTGCGGTAGTTGTGACCCCGCAGCCACTGAAAGCGAAGAGAGCCTTTCAGGTATGTAATAGGATTGCGGTCCGGCTCCACACAGCCGATGAGGAACGCCCGAATATAGTGCTTCGGTACATCCTGCATATAGTGCTCCGTCAGATACTGCCCCAGGCAGCGGTGGCTTTTTCCACGCATGAGGTTGCCCCTTTCAATCGCATTTGACCGAATTATAACACATTTCACCCGGCAATTTGTTAACAACCAAGAAAATCATTGACACGCACAAAAACACCGGGGAAGAATTGGGCATTCTTTGGTAATAACCGCAAAAGCCGCCCCGAAGGGCGGCTTTCTTCCGGTAAAGGGGACTTAATTTGCAATGGTAAAGGGAAGCTGTGCCACAGCCATGCCGTCGAAATAGATGCGAAGCTTGTAATCGCCGGCGGATTGAGGTGCCTTCGGCAGGGTCAGTTCACAGAAGTGGTAGTCGCCTGCATACCAGAGCTCTTTCCAATAGGTATCTGTCTCGCTGACCAGATCGGGAATGACGTTGCCATAAGCGTCCTGAATCACATACAGGATGTTCAGCTCATATCCGGGCAGGTAGAAATCCTTGGTCCCGTGGAGAACCACCGAAATTCCGTCTCCGGGGGAGAACTGATCGGTGAAGTCCGAACTGCTCACGGTGTCTCCACGCCAGTTTACATCTGTCGGTGTCTTCAGCAGGGATGCCTCAATATCCTGAGCGGTAAGACCGTTTCCTTCGTATTCTTCCGCCTCCGGCACGGTGTAAGTGTATACATTGTTGAAAATGGAGGTTCCATCTGCCGCCTCGATGGTAAACTGATACTTGGCATCCGGCACCATGGGACTGATTTCTGCAGAGGCCTTGCTGCACTTTACCACGTTGGGAACGGTGCTGCCGTCAATGCTGTACATCAGCAGCCAGCCGTCCTCCGGAGCGTCACCGGAATATTCCCAGTGAACCTTCAAAGTATCCAGATCCGGATCTTCTTCATTATCCACGGTGAACTGGGTAATGTTGATGGGATTGGCGGTAATGCTGCCCCGGGCAGGCTGGGTCATGCCGGCGGCGGTGACTTCCACGGTGTAGCTGTAGCTGGGGTCCACACCGGTAAACTGGGCCTGGGTATCGGTGACGTTCTGCTGCTGGTCGTAGCCGCCGTCACTGTAGCAGCGCACATTCCAGGAATTCACCACCACTCCGCCGGGGGCATTCCAGTGAATGGTGATGTCCCCTTCTCCGTCAGAGGAGATGGTGAGATTTTCCGCCACAATCAACCGGGAAGCCATATATTCCAGAGAGGTCTGGCCACTGAGAGACAAGCTGTCTCCCGCATCCAGGGTGAAGGTGTAAACCTTGCCGATGGTCAGACCGGAAACGGTGACCGAGTGATCGGAGAAGGACAGCACCTGTTCTTCCTCGCCCTCCGCAACGTAACTCAGCTTCCATTCTTCCGGTTCCTCACCTTCTACCGTGAAGTTCAGTACCACGGAGCCGTCCTCGTTGCCGGCAGCGGTAGTGAAGGAGAGAATGCTGGTGGTTGTATCGGTGGTAAAGACATCGGAAGTTTTTCCCGTGAGGGCGTGGAACCCGTCCACTTCCAGCTGAATTTTATACAGGGTATCCGGGGTCAGACCGGTGAACACTGCCTGGTTGTTGACAACAGGCTGGGTGAAGGTGGCGCCGTAAACATCGGAGCAGACAACACTGAGCAGCGAGTTGTCTGCGTCCGTATCGATGGTCACCGTCAGCTCGTGCTTGGTGCCGTCCACCTCCAGATCCCGGATGGTCTGCAGGTACAGATTCTGGTAATACCAGTAGCTTCCGGCGCTGAGTCCGGAGAGTGCCAGCAGGAAAATCAGCAGGGAAATCAGCTTTTTCCGGAATTTTTTCCCCTTCTGCGAGGCGAAAGCGCCGGCCTTTTTCTTCTGCTCTTCTTTATCCGCTTCTGGGTCATCCATCAGCGGGTCCACGGGGATGCTGGCGTCCTCTGCTTCCGGGTCATCCTCTTTGGCAAAAGCAAAGGGATCCGGGGGATCGGGAATCTCCGGCAGAACCACCCCGCCGGGCGTTTCATGGGCAATCAGATCGTCCGCTTTGGAAAGAATCCGGGACAGCTCGTCGGACATCTCATGGGGCAGCAAGTCATCACCGTCGGCACTGTCGGGCAGGGTTTCGTCCTCCGGAAGCTCGACCCCGGGGTGCTCGTCAGAATCTTCGGCGGGATTCTCTGGCTGTTCTGCCTCTCCGGCCTCCGGCTTTTCCCCTTCATCCTCCGGCTCACCTTCCGGAGACGACGGTTCTTCTCCGGAGGAGGAAGATTCCGTCGCATCCTCCTGAGAGCCTTCCGCAGACGGGGCATTATCCGATTCCGAGGAAGCGGGTTCCGCAGGCTTGGGCGGAACAATGGGCGGATTTTCCTCCGGGTCAATCTCCAGGGGCGTATACGGGGTAATGGGGGTATCGTTGACGGTATTGCGCTGCAAATAAGTGGCCAAGGCATGGCCCATTTCCTCCGGATCTTTCCAACGGGCTTCCGGATCGGGATGAATTGCCCGCAAAATGATCTCCGCCAGCTCGTAGTCGGCATTCAGGGGAGAGGGAAGGGGCTCTTCCGGGGCGCTGCCGTGGAAGGGCAGCTGACCATCATTATACAGCTGGTACAAAATCATGCCCACAGCATAGGTATCCGCCGTGAGATTGAGGGGATTCATGGGGTCCCGCAGTTCCGGCGGGGTGTAGTCGCTGCGATACCGGTCAGGAATGGCAGCGTATTTCATGGCGTCCAGGGAAATGAAACCCAGATCGCCGATGCGGTATTCTTTCTTGTCCGAGAGGTAAATATTGCTGGGCTTCAAATCCACATACAGCGCCCCGGCCTGACGGCACACGGCCAGCGCGGAGCAGAGATCCAGTCCCAGGTTAATGGCCTCCAAATGGGTTACGGGGTTTCCCCGTACATATTTCTCCAGGGAACGCTTATAGCTGCCCACCAGATAAATCTCAAAGCCCAGACGATGCTTGGCGATGGGTTCCATCTGCCAGCCGTCGTAGGACAAAAAACCGTCCAGCTTGGACAGGGTTTTCAGAAGTTCCGCCTCTTTGAGGATTCCTTCTCCTGTTTCCCGGAAGTAATTCATGGCATCCGCAGGATCTTTATAAGCGCCAGCCAGCAGAAGGGCGTCCATCTGGGCCTGAGAGGCGGGGACGGAGATGATTTTTACGATGTACTTTTTATCGGTATTTTCCTTTATCGCGGGACAGCAGATAATGCCGTCGTGGCTGCTCATGGGACTTCCCATGGAGAAGCCGTCCAGCAAAGGAGAGATGAGTCTGGGTTCTGGCAAAGAGATCGCCTCCTTTATCCAGTCTATCATAAAATATAAATCCCCAAAAAGCAACACTTTTGTAGTTGTATTCTATGGAAAATCGTGTTATAATGTCAAACGATAATGGTACCGTTGTGTACTGGAGGTAACAAAATGAGTAAGATAATTTGCGACGTGTGCGGGACCAGCTACCCCGACACAGCAGAGCAGTGCCCGATTTGCGGGTGCTCCCGGGATGCCGCTGCGGATATGCTCCGGGAGGATACCTTCCTGGACACCGATCTGGATTCCGGCCGGAACACTTCCCAGAAGCGGAAGGAAATTTTTGACTTTGACGAGGTAAACAGCGCCAAGGGCAGATCAGCCCGGCAGACTCCCACCTTTAATGACGAGGAAGAGGAGTATGAGGAAGGGGGCGGTGGCAGCAATACGCTGGTGGTCGTTCTTCTGACGGTGCTGATTGCGGTTTTGCTGATGGCGGCGGCTTTCCTGTTCTTCCGGTTTTTCCTGCCCAATATGGGTGGCTCTGATAAGACTCCCTCTGAGACGGTTTCTCAGACAGCCCCCGTGTTCACCACGGAGTCGGATTCCATCCCCTGTACCGGCTTGATTGTGACCAGCAGCACCGAAGCAGTGCTGCGTCAGGCTGGCGACAGGTTCCTGATTCATGTGCTCTCTGAGCCTGCCGACACCACCGACACCATCTACTATACTTCTGTGGACGAGAGCATCGCCACCGTTACGGAGGATGGCAGAATTGAAGCCGTGTCGGAGGGTGAGACCCAGATCCTGATTACCTGCGGCGATCAGCAGACCTCCGTGAAGGTGATAGTTAGCGGTGAAGAGGAGACGGTGCCTGCCACCACTGCGGAGACAGTAGCTGAAACGGTTGGGACGGAAACCCAGCCTGAGGAAGCCGGCCAGGAGGACTCTCAGGACACTTCCTCTTCCGGAAGCTCCGATGGACTGAAGGATGTGACGCTGAAGCTGAAAAAGACGGACGTCATGCTGGGCGTGTACTATGAATTCCAGCTGCTTCTGGACTGCGATCTGGAGCAGGACGAGGTGGAGTGGAGTTCGGAGCATCCTCATATTGCCACTGTGGACGAGTATGGCAATGTCAAGGCGATCAAGGCCGGAACCACTTCCATCACCGCCAAGTACGGCGATCAGGAAGTTTCCTGCATTGTGCGCTGTAACTGAGACTGAAAAACATATGACAATGCGGCTGCTCGGGTTGAGCAGCCGCATTGTTTCTTATTCCTTTTCCAGGAAGCCCTTCCCCCGAAACAGGAAGGAAATACACCACAGACCGGCCAAAGCGATCACGGTATAAATCAGACGGCTGAACAGAGAACCGGAGCCGCCGAACAGCCAGGCCACCAGGTCAAACTGAAAAATTCCCACCAATCCCCAGTTTACACAACCGACGATGGACAGAATCAGCGCAATGGTATCCATAGATCTTAACCTCCATTTCAAGTTCCGGATGCCATTAGGATGTACAGGTTTTTGTTTTTTATCAGGTTTTCGATTGCAAAATGAAAAAATTCAGGATATAATGGGGGACAAGAAACAGAAGGAAGGTTGGAACCATGACAACACTGTACGAGGCGGCCTATGCCAAGCTGAACCTGACCCTGGATGTGCTGGGAAAGCGGGAGGACGGCTATCACGATTTGCAAAGTGTAATGCAGACCATTTCCATCCGGGACGATATTGAGATTGACGTAGGAACCGGAAAACCCTGGCGGCTGCTGTGCAGCGATGAAACTCTGCCCACAGATGAACGTAACCTGGCATGGAAGGCGGCGGATGTATTCTGCCGGACCATGAACCGGGACCCTGATGGACTGGAGATCCGGATTGTCAAACGGATTCCCTCTGGAGCGGGTATGGGCGGCGGAAGCGCCGATGCCGCGGCGGTGCTGCGGGCGCTGAACCGGCACTACGGGGAGCCCCTTTCCGTTCTGGCGCTGGCAGAGCTGGGCGCCCAGGTGGGCAGTGACGTTCCCTTCTGTGTGCTGGGCGGAACCGCCATGGTGGAGGGCAGAGGAGAACGGCTGCGCAAGCTTCCCAATATGCCCGACTGCATTTTCGTGGTGTGTAAGCCGGATTTCAGTGTTTCTACCCCGGAGCTGTACGAAAAGATTGACCGGGTGGCGATTCCCCAGCGTCCGGACAACCGGGCTATGGAAACCGCCCTGCTGGCCGGAGATCTGGGAGCGGTGGCGGAGAACCTGTGCAATGTTTTTGATCCGGTTGTCACTTCGGAGCATCTGGAACTGAACTATATCAAATCCATTTGCCACAGCTATGGCGCCCTGAACCAGCAGATGACCGGCTCCGGATCGGCGGTGTTCGCTATATTGCCCAACTTTGAGTACGCTGCGGTGGTGTGCAATATGCTGAAGGACAATTATCCCAAGGTTTTTATTGCCAAACCGGTATAAAATCCCAGAATGCCGTCCATACTGGAAGTATTTCCGTATGGACGGTGTTTTTTATGGCTAAAATAGGAAAGCGAATATTTCTTTGTCTGTGTTTGGCGGCGGCAGTCTGGTGCGGAACGCTGCTGGCGGACCGGCAGCTGCTGAATGACGAGCTGATCCGCTTTCATGTGGTGGCGGACTCCGATGACCCGGAGGATCAGCAGGTGAAGCTTCTGGTGCGGGACGCAGTGGTGGAAAGCCTGTCGGAAGATTTGAGCCGGCTGGCAGATGTAGAGCAGGCAAAAGCCTACTTACAGGAGAATCTTCCCAAAATCCAGCAAATCGCCAACCAGACCCTGGCAGCAGCCGGGGTGGAAGAAGAGGCGGTGGTGAGCCTGTGCCGGGAGGCATTTCAGACCCGGGTATACGATACCTTTACCCTTCCGGCGGGGGTTTATGAGTCCTTGCGGATTGTGATTGGGGAGGGAGAGGGGCACAACTGGTGGTGCGTGGTTTTTCCCACCCTGTGCCTTCCTGCTACGTCCGAAGGCTTTGCCGAGACGGCCCAGACAGCGGGCTTTCCCGATTCCTTGTGTGGGGCGCTGACAGGGGAGGAGGAATATACCTTGCGTTTTTACGCCCTGGATGCCCTGGGAGAATTGGAGAATCTTTTCTTCCGGCAATAATTTCCCGCTATCTATCCCGGCGGGTTTGTGGTATTGTATATAGAAAAAGAGAAAGAGGAGGATTTGCCATGCTGCGCTTGCTGATCGGTCGGGATTGGACGGCAAACCGGGATGAAATCATCGGTCGGATTGCCCGGGATGTGGCCAACCGACGGGAAAACCGGGTGCTGATGGTGCCGGAACTGGTGAGCCATGAGATGGAGCGCCGGCTCTGCCAGGCGGCGGGAGACACTGCCAGCCGGTATGCGGAGGTGCTGTCTTTTACCCGGCTGGCCCGCCGGGTGGCGGACAGCATGGGCAGCGGCGCCATCGCATGCCTGGATGAAGGCGGACGGGTGGTGGCCATGGCGGCGGCTGCCCGTCAGCTGAGCAGCCGCCTGAAGGCTTACGCTGCTGTGGAAACCAAGCCGGACTTCCTGTCCGGGGTCATCGACTGCATAGACGAATTCAAACGCTGCTGTATTTCCGCTGGGGACCTGGCTGTGGCGGCGGCCCAGACCGAAGGAAGCCTTGCCCAGAAACTGGAGGAGCTTTCCCTGCTGATGGAGAGCTACGACAGTCTGTGCAGCCGGGGCAAACGGGACCCCCGGGATCAGATGACCTGGCTGCTGGAACAGCTGGAGCAAGGCACCTACGCCCGGGAGCATACGTTTTACATAGATGGATTCCCGGATTTTACCCGTCAGAACCTGATGATTCTGGAGCATCTGATTGAGAATTCGCCGGAGGTGACAGTGAGCCTCAACTGTGACCAGCCGGACTCTGCACTGCTTGCCTTTGAAAAGGCGGGACAGACAGCCCGGGAACTGCTGCAATTTGCCCGGCGGAAGGAAATTCCTGTGGAAGTGGAGACGGTGAAGCCCCACCCCACGCCTTTGGCACCGGTACGGAGTCGGCTGTTTCAGGGCAGCATTTCTCCGGGAGAGGCCCGGGAATGCCTGACGGTGTGCCGGGCGGAATCGGCATATCAGGCCTGTATGCACTGTGCCGAGCAGGTGATGGAGCTGGTCTCCCGGGGCTGCCGGTATCGGGACATTACTTTGGTGTGTACGGATCTGACCACCTATCAGCCTTTGGTGGATTTGGTGTTTCACCGGTTCCATATTCCGGTGTACCGGTCCGGTCGGGAGGATATTCTGCAAAAAAACGTGATTTCCACGGTTCTTACGGGAATTGAGGCGGTTCTGGGCGGTTTTGAACAGCGCAGTGTGCTGCGGTATCTGCGTTCGGCCCTGTCGCCCCTGGACCCGGACACCTGCGACCAGGTGGAGAACTATGCCATCATCTGGGGCATCCGGGGCAATCAGTGGGCAAACGACTGGACCAATCACCCTGAGGGACTGTCCGGAGACTGGAATGATGATGCCCGGAATCAGCTGGCGGATCTGAATGCGGCCCGGGAACTTGCGATTTGGCCCCTGAAGCGGATGCAGCAGGGCTTCCGTGAGGGAAGAACCCTGGCAGACCAGATTGGCGCCGTGTACGGATTTCTTCAGGACTTGAATCTGGAACAGCGGCTGTCGGACATGGCCCTGGAAATGGACCAAGCGGGAGAAAACCGGGAGGCGCAGATTCTCAATCAGCTGTGGGAAATCCTGCTTTCCGCGCTGGAGCAGATGTATGATGTCCTGGGACAGACTCAATGGGAGCCGGAGCATTTTTCCCGGCTGCTGCGGCTGCTGCTGAGCCAATACACTGTGGGTACCATTCCGCCGGTGCTGGATGCGGTGCAGATGGGACAGGTCAGCGCCATGCGGTGCCATCAGGAGAAGTGTCTTCTGGTGCTGGGCGCAGAGGAAGGAAAACTGCCCGGCTATTCCGGCTCTACCGGTGTGCTCACCGACCAGGAGCGGGTGACGTTGCGGAATTTAGGGGTACCCCTGACCGGCGGCGCCATGGAGGGCATCCAGTCGGAGTTCGGCGAAATTTACGGCGTATTCTGCGGTGCGATGGAGCATATCTGGGTGTACAGTGCCTCGGACCAGCCATCCTTTGTCTACCGCCGTTTGCTGGAACTGGCAGGGGCTGAGCAGACGGTTTCCGAGAGCCTGGGCTTTGCCTGTGCGGACGCCCGGGAGGCCGGGGCTTATCTGGCCCGGTGGGGAGAAAAAGAAACCGCCCGGAGCCTGGGGGTGGAAAATTTCTACCAGGAGGCGGTGGAAAAGCGGGACTATACCCTGGGAACGGTCGCAGCGGAGCAGATCCGGGGCCTTTACGGCAACACGTTGAATCTGTCTGCTTCTCAGATTGACCGGCAGGCAGAGTGCCGGCTGTCCTATTTCCTGCGTTATGGAATGCGGGCCAAGGAACGCAAGGAAATCACAGTGGACCCGGCGGAGTTCGGAAGCTTTGTCCATGCGGTGCTGGAAAATACCGCCCGGTGTATCCGGGATATGGGGGGATTCCATCAGGTCTCTCTGGAGCAGACCCAGGAGCTGGCCCACCGGTTCAGTGAGGAGTACGCCGCCCAGCGGTTTTCCCAGCTGGACTCTCAGCGGATGACTTACCTGTTCCAACGGAACCTGGGGGAACTGGACATGGTGATTCAGGAACTGTGGCAGGAGCTGAGTCAGGCGCTGTTTGAGCCGGTGGAATTTGAGCTGGCTTTTGGCGGTGATGGAAAGCTGCCACCCATTGCCATCCCCAACGGAAAGATCAACGCCCTGCTCCGGGGCTTTGTGGACCGGGTAGATGTGTGGGATACCGGGGTTTGCCGGTATTTCCGGGTGGTGGACTACAAGACGGGTAAAAAAGATTTTGACTACTGCGACGTGTTCAACGGGGTGGGCCTTCAGATGCTGCTGTACCTGTTCGCCCTGCGGGACAGCGGGGGTGAGGTGCTGGGAGATAAGCCGGTTGCTGCCGGCGTCCAGTATTTCCCGGCCCGTGCCCCTTACCTCCCGGTGGAGGGCCGTGTGGATGCCCAGTCTGCTCAGGCCCAGCGTAAGCCCACCTGGCGGCGGAAGGGACTGCTGCTGGAAGATGAATCGGTTCTGCAGGCCATGGAGCCGGGAGAGGACCCACAGCGGATGAGCTATTCCATCCGGAAGGACGGCACCCTGGTTGGAGATCTGGCGAACCGGGAGCAGCTGAAGCTTCTGCGGGAGTACGTTTTTCAGGTGCTGGCGGGACTGGTGGAGGACATCGCCTCCGGCAACGTGGAGCCGAATCCCTACACCCGGGGAACCAGCCACAGCGCCTGTGACTTCTGCCCCTACGGCACCGTGTGCCACAAGGAGCAGGTGGAGGGCCGCCGGAACTACAAGACCATGACCGCCCAGCGGTTCTGGGAGGAAATCGAGAAAGAGAGGAATCGCCATGGCAGATAAGCTGACGCCGGAACAGTCCCAGGCAGTGCATGACCGGGGAGGAAGACTGCTGGTTTCCGCGGCGGCTGGGTCTGGAAAGACCAAGGTGCTGGTGGACCGGCTGTTGACCTACCTGACGGACGTACAGAATCCGGCCAATCTGGATGAATTTCTCATTATTACCTATACCAAAGCCGCAGCGTCGGAGCTGCGGGGAAAAATTGCCGCCAAGCTGACGGAGCGGATTGCCCAGGAGCCGGAGAACCGGCACCTGCAAAAACAGATGCAGCGGCTGTTCCTGACCAAAATTTCTACGGTTCACGGTTTTTGCGGAGACTTGCTCCGGGAATACGCCTACCGGCTGGATCTGCCGGCAGATTTCCGGGTGGCGGATGAAAGCGAGTGCCGGGAGATCCGGGACCTGGTGATGAAGGACCTGCTGGATCAGGCCTATGCCCAGGCGGACGGGGATTTCCGGGCCTTTGCCGATACCCAGGGCCTGGGACGGGATGACCGGCTGGTGCCGGAACTGGTGGAAAAGGTCTACGACAGTGCACGGTGCCACCTGAATCCCGAGGGGTGGCTGGATGGGTGCATTCAGGCAGCCCAGACCCAGCAGAAAACCGATGCCGCCGATACAGTCTGGGGAGCCTATCTGTTGGAAGATCTGAAAGACTACCTGTCCTGCCAGATTGGGGTTTTCCGCCGGTGCCGGGAACTTCTGAGTTTTGAAGAGGGGATGGAAAAGCCGGAGGCCAACATTGCTTCCACCCTGACCCAGCTGGAACAGCTCTTTGCCAGCCAGACCTGGGACGAGGTGGTTCGGCAGCGGAATGTGGATTTTGGGCGGCTGACTTTCCCACGGAAAAATGCCAATCCGGAACTGACTGACCGGGTAAAAGCAGCCAGAGCCGCCTGCAAAAAGGGCCTGGAGCGGAAACTGCAAAACTTTACCGACGATTCCCGGCAGCTGCTGGAGGATCTGCAAACTTCAGCGGCGGGAATCCGGGGATTGGTTTCTCTGGTAAGAGATTTTGACCGGGCCTATGCGGCGGCGAAGCGCAGCCGCCGGGTGCTGGACTTCAGCGACCTGGAACACCGGACGCTGGATCTGCTGCTGGGAAAAAACCGAAGCAGCCCTACCGCTGCGGCAGCGGAAATCGCCGCTCGGTTCCGGGAGATTCTGGTGGACGAGTATCAGGACTCCAACGGCGTCCAGGACGCTATTTTTATGACGCTGTCGGAAAAGCGAAAGAACGGCTTTCTGGTGGGGGATGTGAAGCAGTCCATCTACCAGTTTCGTCTGGCCGACCCGGGAATTTTCCTGGAAAAATACCGGGACTATGTCCCGGCGGATCAAGCTGTTCCCGGGCAGGGCAGAAAGGTGCTGCTCAGCCGGAATTTCCGGTCTGGCGGCGAGGTGATTGCTGCGGTAAACGATGTGTTCACTGCCTGTATGCGCCCGAAAGTGGGAGGACTTCACTATACCCGCTCGGAAATGCTGCAGGAGGGAATCCCTCACATTCCGCTGGGAACCCCGGGAGCGGAACTGTACGCCATCCCGGTTCGGGAAAACACCTACCAGGAAGAAGCGGATTTTGTGGCGGACCGGATTCAGACCATGCTCCGGGAGGGCACCCCGGTGCGCCAGGATGGACAGCTGCGTCCGGTGGAGCCGGAGGATATCGTGATCCTGCTCCGCTCCCCGGGAAGCGCCGGGGCCATTTTCCAGCGGGCACTGGAAGCCCGGGGAATCCGCTGCACCTCCGGCGGCAGCACCAACCTGATGCAGACGGCGGAAATTGGTACCCTCTGGTCGTTTTTGCAGATTATCCAGAATCCCCGGCAGGATATTCCTCTGATCGCCGCATTGGCAAGTCCCTTGTTCGATTTTACGGCGGATGATCTGGCATCCTTCCGGGCTGCCCGGAAAACCGGCACAGTGTACGATGCCCTGTGCGCCGATCCAAGCCCCAAAGCCCAGAATTTCCTGAAAATCCTGAGACAGCTTCGCTGGGAAGCCCGTCAGAAGCCGCTGACCGCTCTGCTGGAAAGCTGCTTTGCCCTGACCCGGATGGACAGCATTTACGCCGCCATGCCCGGCGGCGAGGCCAAACGGGCCAATCTGCGGCTGTTCTATGAATTGGCGGTGGGCTATGAGCAGGGGAGCCTCCGGGATTTGTCCCAGTTCCTGGACTATCTTCAGACCCTGGAAAGCCGGGGCCTGGCGGCAGATGGGGCCGCTCCAGCCGGATGCGTTACCATTATGAGCATCCACAAATCCAAAGGACTGGAGTTCCCGGTGGTGTTTCTGAGCAATCTCTCCCGGAAGTTCAACCAGGAGAGCCTGCGCAGCCAGATTCTCTGCGACAAAACTCTGGGCCTGGGACTGTCCGCTGTGGACCAGGAAAACCGGGTGCGCTACCCGACCCTTGCAAAACGGGCCATCGCCGTGAAAATGGCAGCGGAAAGCGTATCCGAGGAAATGCGGGTGCTGTATGTGGCTATGACCCGGGCCAAGGACCGGCTGATCATGACCTATGCCTCCCAGACCCTGGAAAAGGACCTGCAGGAGATTGCCCTGCGCCGGGATTTTGACGGGGGAGAACTGCTGTGCCGGGAGTCCATCTGCCTGGGGGACTGGGTGCTGCTGACGGTCATGGGTAAAACAGAGGCCGGGGCACTTCACGCGCTGGGCGGACGGCCGGAGCAGACCAGATTGAGCGACTGCCCCTGGAAGATTGAAACGTGTCAGGCGCCGGAGTCCCAGACGGTTCTGGCGGTGGAGGATGCTCCCCGGGAGTCCCTTTCCCCGGAGAATCTTCACCGGCTGGCCCAGGCGTTGGCATTCCAATACCCCCATCAGCAAGCCACCCGGACGCCCTCCAAGCAGACTGCCACGGAGCGAAAGGGCCGGGAAAAGGACGAGGAAGCGGCGGAGGACACCCAGGAACCAAAACCGGTTCGCCGGACCTGGCGGAAGGCCGACTTCTCTGCCGCTGGGCCTCGAGGCAAGGTCTATGGCAGCGCCATTCACGCTGCCCTGCAATATATGGACTACCGGTCTGGGGCTTCGGTTCAGGAGATTTCCCGGGAAATCCAGCGCTTGGCAGAGGAAAAATTCCTGACCCAGGAGCAGGCAGATCTGATCAACTGCGAGACTCTGGCCCGGTTCTTTGCCACACCCATCGGACAGAAGCTTCGCAACGGCACGCCCTACCTGCGGGAGTTCAAATTCTCCATTTTGGAGGATGCTGGAACGTTTGGTCCAGAGTTGGAAGGAGAGCAGATTCTCCTTCAGGGCGTGGTGGACTGCGCCCTGCTGGAGCCAGAGGGGATCACGGTGCTGGACTTCAAAACCGATGGAGTAACGGAGGAAAGCCTTGCCCGTGCGCTGGAAAAGTACCGCCCCCAGGTGCAGACCTATGGAAGAGCCCTGAGTCGGATCTATGAAATGCCGGTGATCCACCAATACCTGTATTTCTTTCATCTGAATCGCTTTGTGGAAGTGTAAGTGCAAAAAAGACCGGGCCGTCTGTCAAAGGCGGCCCGGCGTTTTGCTTCAGCGGCAGTTCTTCTCCTCGGTCTGGCTGCTGGTGCGCTTCAGATTCTGGTTCTGGGTCTGGTTGGTGTTGGAATTCTGCTTCTTGTTCTCGTTATTCATGGTTATAATCCTCCATACGATTGTTGCGGTTTGCCCGCTACCTTAGCTTACCCAGCTTTTCAAGATTTATCCTTGACCCTGAAAATAAGACTGGCGATCAGACCTGCCAGAATGGCAGTGGCGATTCCGCCGGCGGAGGCTTTCAGTCCACCGGTGATAATGCCCAGAAACCCGTCCTCCTGGACAGCCTCCCGGACGCCCTGGGCCAGAGTATTGCCGAAGCCGGTGAGGGGGACGGTGGCCCCGGCTCCGGCGAAGTCCACCAGCGGAGGGTAAAGACCCAAAGCTCCCAGCAGTACCCCCATCACCACATAGCTGACCAGAATCCGGGCAGGAGTCAGTTTGGTTTTGTCAATGAGAATCTGCCCGATCAGGCACAGGATGCCGCCCACCACAAATGCTTTCAAATAGTCCATCTCAGTTTCCTCCTTGAATGCAGACGGCGTGGCACACGCCGGGAATGGGCAGTCCCTGCTGGGTGGAGGTGGGGGAGAGCAGTGCGCCGGTTCCGCAGAACAGAATCTTTTTCAGCTTCCCTGTCTTCAGCTGGCTCAGCAGGGAGCCGCACAGGGTGATGGCGCTGCACCCGCAGCCGGAACCACCGGCGTGGACATCCTGAACGGTGTTGTCAAATACCAGGGTGCCGCAGTCTTCCAGCTTTCCTCCCAGAGAAACTCCATCCATCCGGGCAAGTTCCAGCAGCATTTCCTTGCCGATCTGCCCCAGATCTCCGGTGATGATCCGGTCGAATTCCTCCGGGCCGGTTTTCAGATCTTCAAAATGGCTGCGAATGGTGGCATAGGCGGCCGGAGCCATGGCCGCACCCATGTTGTTGGCGTCCCGGATGCCAAGGTCTGTAACCGTACCGATGGTGCAGGCTGTGATCCTGGGGCCTTTGCCCTGGCTGCAAACCAGTGCGGCTCCGGAACCGGTGACGGTCCACTGGGATGTGGGAGTGCGCTGCCCGCCGTAACCCAGGGGAAACCGGTACTGCCGTTCCGAGGAAGCAAAGTGGGAGGAGGTCATGGCCACCACCTGATCCGCAAATCCACCGCCCACGGCCATAGATGCAAGCAGCAGACTTTCCGACATGGTGGAGCAGGCACCGTAAAGTCCCAGATGGGGAATTCCGGTATTCCGCAGGGTGAAGGAGGAGCCGATGCACTGATTCAGCAGATCCCCGGAGAATACCAGATCCACTTCCTGTGGAGTCAGCTCCGCTTTTTGCAAAAGTTTTCGCAGGGCCTGCTGCTGCATATGTTTTTCGGCTTGCTCCCAGGTTTTCTGGCCAAAATAGGTATCCCGGCATTTGAGGTCAAAGGTATTGGCAAGGGGGCCTTCCGCCTCCCGCTTTCCTGCCACACTGGCCCAATGCGTGATGACCGGCGGATCGCTGAGGGCAAAACTCTGTCTGCCTCGTTTGTGATTTGCCATTTTGGCACCATCCTTTCCGTTTTTCGCTAGTATGCGCAGCAGTTGCAAAACCCATGCAAATCCGTTATAATGGCGAAAAAGGAAAAGGAGACTCCATCATGGTTTATACGGTTCGCAAAGCGGAGCAGACCGACCTTCCCCGAATTCTGGAGATTTATGCCTCTGCCCGCCATTTTATGGCCCAGACCGGAAATCCCAACCAGTGGGGAACTACCCACCCGCCCAGGCAGCAGCTGGAACAGGACATCCGGCAGGGAGACCTGCTGGTAGTGGAGGATAACCAGGGCATTCACGGCGTGTTTTTCTTTTCATTGGGAGAAGATCCCACTTATGGACAGATTTATGACGGCCAATGGCACGCCCAGCGGCCTTACGGCACCATCCACCGGATTGCCTCGGACGGCTCCGGCGGGATTCTGGGCACGGCGGTGGCCTATGGGAAAGCCCGTTCGGACTATCTGCGCATTGACACCCATGAAGATAATCATGTGATGCAGCAGGCGCTGCAGAAGCAGGGATTCCGGCGGTGCGGCATCATTCACATTGCCGACGGCTCTCCCCGGATTGCCTACGACTTGCTGGTATAACGAAAAAACTCCCGGCATTCATCCGAATGCCGGGAGAAAATTTTGACTTTATCCGATTCGCCGGGCGTCGTAGTAATGCTCGGCCCAGTAACCGCTGGTCAGGTCGGAATAGGAGACCGTGGAGCGGGAGTTGGGGGCGTGAATAAACTGACCGTTTCCGGCGTAAATACCCACATGGGACAGTCCGGAGCCAGCAGTGTTGGCAAAGAACACCAGGTCGCCGGCCTGCAAATTCTCCTTGGAAACGGCTGTACCCTGCTGATACTGGGAGGCAACCGTGCGGTAGGCGGCGTATCCCAGCTGCCGGAGCACGTAGTAAGTAAAACCGCAGCAGTCAAAGCCGCTGGGAGAGGCACCGCCGCTGACATAGGGGGCACCCAGATATTTTTTGGCTTCCGCTAAAATCTGTGCTCCGGTGATGGAAACGGCGCTGGCGTTGCTGCCGGTGGAAGCAGACCCGTTCAGGGCTGCGGCGCTGGGCGCAACACCGGTGGACTGGCCGCCCCGGAAGAATTTTGGGGAGTTGGGGGAGGCTTGGTTTTCATAAGGAATTTCCGTCAGAGTCAGATAATCGCTGCGGATGTAGCAGATGCTTCCATTGTAAATCACCTTGAACCAGCCTTCATTGACGCCGATGATATAGCACTTGGCGCCTTTGGAGGCGGTGGCGGTGACGGAGGATGCAGTGGAGGGACCGGAGCGCAGGTTCACGCCGGAACCGGAAACTTCACCGTAGCCCAATTCTGCATTTTCTTTGGTCAGAACCTTCAGATAGCTTTCATGCATGTAGCCGATCTGCAGGTTGTAGTTTACTTTGTACCATTCGCCGTCCTTGCTGAGCACCACGACACAGTCGTTCCGGGGTGCCATTGTCAGGGTAGAAGTGGAAGCGCTGGCTTCGGAGCGAAGGCGTAAAGAAGAGGCATTGACGAAGCCAATGCCATACACAGTGGTTCCGGAAGCCGAGGCGGTTACAGAAAGGGGGCCAAGGATCATGACCAGGGCCAGTGCAAAATTGAACAGTCTGCGGGTGAATTTCATACGTTGTCCTCCGTCTTTTCTAAGCGGCCGCCGTCTGGGGACAGCAGCCGCTTTTTCTATGGACAGACCAGATTATTTGCCTGCCAGAGCGCGTTCCAGCCATACACAGCCTACGTCCAGGGCGGTGTAGAAGCCGTCTTTTTCGCTTTTCTTTACAATACGGGACCGGCCTTTCACGGCAGGATCGGTGAGCTGAAGCTGTACGGAAACCCGGGTGGCGAGGTCCATATCGCCCACCTTTTTGGTCTCCAGAATCTGGAGCATCACAATGTGGCTGTCGGCCATGGAGCCGTAGTAAACAAGATTGTCTTTCCGCATCAGCGGACGTCCTTTGTACATGAGGACGGCATTTTCTTCGGACATATTGGTACCTCCTGCAAAAATGTAATCAGATTGTAACACATTGTTACAAAACTGTCAAGCTTTTTTGCTGCTGGAATGTCGGGAGTGCCCGGACATTCCCAGAAAATAGAAATGCAGCTGAGAAAGGAAAGACGGAGGAGAAGGTATGAAATTTTCAAGGTGCCCCCGCCGGCAAATGCCCAGTGCGGGATGATTCAAAAACAAGGGGCTTTTGCGCCAGCAAAAGCCCCTTGGCTTTGGTGTTGTTATTTCTCGAACAGATATTCCTGCACCAGGACCTGCATCAGCTCGTCCCGGTCAATTTTGCAGATCATACTCCGGGCGCTGTTGTAGTTGGTGATATAGGTGGGGTCTTCGGTGAGCAGGTAGCCTACAATCTGGTTGATGGGGTTGTAGCCTTTCTCTGTGAGCGCCTCGTACACACTGCGGAGGATCCGGCGCATATTTTCTTTGTCATCGCTGGGAACCGTGAATTTCTGTGTATTCATTTCCGTCATGGTACGCAGCCTCCTTTATTGAAGAATATGGTCATTATACCCTAATTTCGCCGGACTGTAAAGCCCCAAAGCGGGAAATTTTTGTAAATAATTCCACAAGACCGAAGAAAATGAAGCAAATCCACCGGTAATCAGCGCAGAATGGCACCCAGCTTCTCCTGCAGGGCCTGCAGCACCTTGGCGGTGACGGCCTCGGAATCAGTATCGGTCAGAGTCCGGTCGTCGGCCCGCAGTTCCAGAGAGAAGGCCATGCTCTTCTTGCCTTCCGGCACACCCACGCCCCGGTAGATGTCAAACAGCTTCACGCTGCGCAGCAGCTTGCCGGCAGCGGCAGTGATTACATCTTCTGCCTGAGCAACGGTGATTTCCTCACCACACACCAGTGCCAGATCCCGGGATACGGCGGGATACTTGGGCAGGGGGGTATAGGTGGCATCCGGCAGACGGCAGGCGAAGAGCTTGGTGAAGTTGATTTCCGCACAGTACACGTCGGTGTCAATGCCATAGTTCTTGGCCACCAAGGGATGGACCTGTCCCATGACACCCACTTCCTTGCCGTCAATGGACAGTACGGCGCAGCGGCCGGGGTGGTAGCTGGGATTGGTGGAACAAGCAGTGTAGCTGGCCTTCTTCAGCCGCAGTCCGGCAAAGATGGCCTCCACCTCTCCTTTCAAGGTAAAGAAGGTCTCGTTGGCGCCATAGGTGCCCAGCATCAGCATCTTCGGTTCTTCCGGCAGAACCTGGCCCTCCACCGGCAGGTAGATCTTGGCCAGCTCATAGAGCTTTACGGCCTTGTTGTGGTAGGCATTGTTCCGGGAGAGAATTTCCATCATGGAGGGCAGAGCGATGGTCCGCATGATGGAGGTGTCCTCGCCCAGAGGATTCTGAATCCGCAGAGCGTTGCGCAGCGGAGAGTCTCCGGGCAGACGGATCTGATCAAAAATAGCGGGAGAGACGAAGGAGTAGGTGATGATCTCGCTGTATCCCATACCACGGCACAGGACACCGGCTTTGTTTTCTATCAGCATCTCCGGGGTGTAGCCACCCTGGGTGGCGTTCTTGAAAGCAGTGGTGGGAATTTCGTTGTAGCCGTAGGAACGACCCACTTCTTCCGCAATATCCGCCATCAGGTTCAGGTCAGGACGGAAAGAGGGAACCAGAATGGTATCGCCCTCCACGGGAATCTCCAGCAGATTCAGATATTTTATCATATCCTCCCGGGAAATGTCAGTTCCCAGCAGGCGGTTGATCTTGTCGCACTCCAGCGGCAGCTTTTTGGGTTCGGGAACGTAGTTGATCACGTCGATGGTGCCTTCCAGCACGTCGCCGCACTGGAGCAGCTCCACCAGCTCGCAGGCCCGCTGCACGGCGGGAATGGTCATCATGGGGTCCAGACTCTTTTCAAACTTGCCGGAGGCCTCGGTGCGCATACCCAGGGCAAGAGCGGTCTGCCGGATAGAGGTGCCGTTGAAGTTGGCGGATTCGAAGACCACCATGGTGGTATCGTCCATGATTTCGGAGTTTTCGCCGCCCATAATACCGGCCAGACCGATGGCCCGGTTTTCATCGGCGATGACCAGCATTCCTGCTTTCAGATTCCGGACGTTGCCGTCCAGGGTGGTCAGGGTTTCGCCCTCTTCCGCTTCCCGGACCACGATCTTCCCGGAGGAGACGTAGCGGTAGTCGAAAGCGTGCATGGGCTGACCGTATTCCAGCATCACATAGTTGGTGATGTCCACGATGTTGTTGATGGGCCGCACCCCATTGGCGCGGAGCCGCTGGCGCAGCCACTTGGGGCTGGGGCCGATTTTAACGTTGGCCACCATCCGGGAGGAGTAGCGGTTGCACAGCTCGGTGGCAGGCACTTCCACATCCAGATAGTCATAGATGCTGCCCGCATCGCTGCCATGCACCACCGGCTCGTGGTGCCGCATGGGTTTGCCGAAAGCAGCGGCAGCTTCCCGGGCCAGGCCGATGATGGAGTAGCAGTCCGGACGGTTGTTGGTGATTTCAAAATCCACCACGGTGTCGTCGTTGCCGATCACCTGGTTGATGTCCTGACCCACCTGGCAGTCCTCGTTGTTGAGAATCCAGATGCCGTCGGCGTAGGCGTCGGGAAAGTCGTTCTGGGTCAGGCCCAGCTCGGCGAAGGAGCAGAGCATACCGTTGGACAGTTCCCCGCGGAGCTTGCCCTTGGTGATGTGGACACCCCCGGGCAGCCAGGAGTTGTGCAGGGCCACGGGCACCAGATCCCCTTCGGTGACGTTCTGAGCACCGGTGACGATCTGCACCGGCTCTTCCTTTCCCACGTCCACCTGGCAGATCCACATATGGTCGGAGTTGGGGTGGCGGACCATGGACAACACCTTGCCCACCACCACGTTTTTCACTTCGGCGTCCATCCGCTCATAGGTTTCCACCTTCTGACCGAAAACGGTCAGGGTTTCCACAAATTCCTTGTCGGAGACCTGAGAAAGGTCTACGAAATCTTCATTGAGCCATTTTCTGTTCAGTTTCATTCCAGACCCCTCCTTAGAACTGATTCAGGAACCGGATGTCGTTGTCGAAGATCAGACGCAGGTCATTGATCTTCATCCGGCCCATGGCGGTACGCTCCAGACCCATGCCGAATGCAAAGCCGGAGTACTTCTCCGGGTCGATGCCGCAGTTTTCCAGCACGGTCGGGTGAACCATACCGGCGCCCAGCAGCTCAATCCAGCCTTCGCCGTGGCAGGTGGAGCAGACCTGACCGTCCACTTCGCCGGTGCCGTGGCACTTGTGGCACTGCATATCCATTTCACAGCTGGGTTCGGTGAAGGGGAAGTGATGGGGACGGAACCGCATGACGGATTCCTCGCCGTAGATCTTCTGCATCATGGTAATCAATGCGCCCTTCAGGTCGCCCATGGTGATGTGCTCATCCACCACCAGACCTTCAATCTGGTGGAACATGGGGGAGTGCGTGGCGTCGGCCTCGTCCTTCCGGAACACCCGGCCGGGAGCCAGCATGCACAGGGGAGGTTTGTGGTTTTCCATAAACCGGATCTGCATGGGGCTGGTCTGGGTACGCAGCAGAACGCTGTCGTCATCGGTGAAATAGAAGGTATCGGAACGATCCCGGGAGGGATGGCCTTCCTCAATGTTCAGCCGGGTGAAGTTGTAGCTGGCCAGTTCCACTTCGGGGCCGTCCACAACCTGGTAACCCAGTCCCACAAAAATGTCCTTGATCTGCTGCAAAACCTGGTTCATGGGATGCTGATGGCCCAGAGGCACCGGCTCTCCGGGGATGGTCACATCCACAGCTTCGGCAGCCAGCTTCCGCTCCAGCACGGCGGCGTGGATGGCGGCCTTCCGCTCTTCCAGCTTTGCTTCAATCTGGGCCCGGACAGAGTTTGCCAGCTGGCCCATGACAGGACGCTCCTCGGCGGACAGCTTGCCCATCTGCTTGAGGACGGCGGTCATTTCACCTTTTTTGCCCAGCAGCTTTACCCGCAGATCCTCCAGCGCGGCCGGGGTATCAGCGGCGTCCAGAGCCGCCAGAGCACTCTGGCGAATCTGCTCCAATTGTTCTTTCATTTTGATTCCTCCTGAAAAGGTTGACTACAAATAAAAAAGCCCTTCCTCCCACAATCGGGACGAAAGGCATTCCTTCCGCGGTACCACCCGCAATTCGCCGGAACCGGCGCGCTTTTCGGATGCAGTCACATCCAAGACCCATAACGGCGTCACCCGGCGCACCCTACTGACTGTTCAGGCGGCAGCTCCTGGGAGAAAGCCCGGTATTGCACCCAAGCGGCTCCCACCATCCCGCTCTCGCTTCCTGGGGCAAAGCCAATACAAGGCGGCCCAATCTTCGCTTTTGTTTATTATCCTCCCAATGGTAGCATATCTTTTCCTGTTTTGCAACCCCCTTTTTCCCGAAAACCGGAATGCTTGACGGAAGATGGAGAACCATGGTATGCTGTAACCAAACAGGAAAGGAGATGCTGATGATGGAGGTTTTACAACTAAATCATGCTCAGGTGCTGCCTTTGCTGCCGGACCGGGACCCCTGGGGGCACAAAGGAAACTTTGGAAAGATTCTGCTGCTGTGCGGCAGCCGGGGCTATACCGGCGCAGCGTATCTGGCAGCTATGGGCGCCCTGCGCACCGGTGCGGGACTGGTGTTCCTGGGAGTGCCGGAGAGCATTTATGCCATTGAGGCGGTGAAGCTCCACGAGCCGGTGGTATTTCCTTTGCCGGACCGGGAGGGGAAGCTGAGCCGGGAGGCCATGGGTGAGATTCTGGAGCGGCTGCCCCAGATGGATGCGGTTCTGGTTGGCTGCGGCCTGGGGCAGTCGGAGGATACTGCCGCCGTGGTAGGGGAAGTGCTGGAACAGGCCCAATGCCCGGTGGTGGTGGATGCCGATGGCATAAACGTTCTGGGGCCGCATAAGGATATACTGCGCAGAAGACAATATGCCACCATTCTGACACCTCACGACGGGGAGTTTCTCCGTTTTGGCGGGAAGCTGAGCCCGGATCGGATGGCCTGTGCGGCGGAGTACGCCCGGCAGTGGAACAGCATTGTGCTGCTCAAAGGACACGAAACCTGCATCACCGACGGTGGGAGCGGATACCGCAACACCACCGGGAATCCGGGAATGGCAGTTGGCGGCAGCGGGGATGTACTGGCGGGGATGATAACCGGCCTGCTGGGACAGGGCATCGCCCCCCTGGAAGCGGCGGCCTGCGCCGCCTGGCTCCACGGGGCGGCAGGGGATCTGTGCGCCCAGGAACTGGGGCAATATGCCATGCTGCCCACGGACCTGCTGAATCGTCTTCCGCGACTACTGAAATAAGGCGGGATGCCATTTGAAAACTTGGGGGGCCGTGCTGGCGGTGCTGCTTTTGCTGACGGGGTGCAGCAGCCGGAATCAGGAACTGGACCGGGCCATGGATCTGCGCAGCAGAGCGCTGCAAGCGCCGGGCTGCACCTTTGACGCGGAGATCACCGCCGATTATGGGGACACGCTCTATACGTTTTCGGTAAGCTGTCAGTGGGAAAATTCAGGCAGTCTGACGTTCACGGTGACCCAGCCGGAGAGCATTTCGGGTATCACGGGGACCATCACCCGGGAATCGGGCGCGCTGACCTTTGAGGATGTTGCTTTACAGTTCGACACCCTGACGGATGGACAGGTTACCCCGGTGATGGCGCCCTGGATTCTGATGCAGGGACTGACCGGGGGATATCTGACCTCTGCCGGGATGGAGGATGGATTTGTCCGGGTCAGCGTGGATGACAGCTACGCCGGAGAAGCGCTGCACCTGGATGTGTGGCTGTCCGGCCAGGATCTTCCCATCCGGGGAGAAATCCTGTATGAAGGCAGACGGATTGTGTCGCTGAGCGTCAAAAACTTTGCCCTTTTGTAGCTTTCGGGGAAATCTGTGCATAGGATATTTTGGATGTGCTGCCGTATAAAACCTGTGTGGATGTGGGACAATAGAGTTACCGCGTTACATATGGAGCCCATAGGGTAGCGCAGGACAATTTGCACGGAGCGTGAAGAATATGACAGAAGGATCAGTCAAACGGGGCGACATCTTCTATGCGGATTTGTCCCCAGTGGTGGGCAGTGAGCAGGGAGGAACCCGGCCTGTCCTGATCGTTCAGAATGACACGGGAAACCGCCACTCTCCCACGGTGATTGCGGCAGCCATTACCAGCCAGACAGGGAAAGCCCGGCTGCCCACTCACATCAACATCGCCGGGGGCAGCGTGGGCCTGAGCAAGGACTCCATTATTCTGCTGGAGCAGATCCGCACCATTGACAAGCGCCGCCTGCGGGAGCATATGGGCCATCTGGATGAGCAGCAGATGGCCATGGTGGACGACGCCATTGCGGTGAGTTTTGGCCTTCCCGGCGGAAACCGTGCCACGTGAATGTTTCGCCCCCCTGCCGCATACAGTTGCGGCAGGGGGGCGCTGCTTATGGAAGGAACCTACGGTGTTTATTTCGGAACCAATCTGGCAGGAAAGGTGCAGGTGCGGCGGCAGGGACTGTATTACCGGTTTGCCTGTCGGTGCCGGCTTACCGGAGAAGTGGTATGCCGGCTGCGGGTTACCTGCGGGGGCAGACGGGAAAACCTGGGGGTGGTGGTACCGGTGGACGGAGGCTTCGGTCTGGAAACCAGTCTGCCGGTAAAAAGTCTGGGAGAAGGGGAGCCGGAATTTTCACTGGTGCCCAAGCATGAACTACCGGGAGGGTGCATGAGTGCCATATACCCGGAGGAACCTTTTTCCTACATTGCCCGGTTCAGACGGGATTTTCTGGACCGACAGTGCCGGCGGACGGGCATTCGGATTCCGGAGCATTGTCTATAAAACAAGCCGCCGCTGCCGGTCGAATAGACAGGCAGCGGCGGTTTCTTCATCTGAGAACGGAGCATTTCAGCTTGCTGACGGAGATGTACCCCCGGAAAATTGCATCTAGGTCCGTGCCTTGGGGAACGGGATCTGAGGGAAGCAGGGGAGCGTCCCGAAGTTCCAGAAGCTGCTGCTCCAGGGAAACATTGCGCAGGGAATAGGCTGTGTTGAACAGCCATACCGGAGCCACAGGACGGTCCCACAGGATCCCCTTTACTGCGCTTACTTCCAGGGACGGGAAGTTCACATTCCAGATTTCTCTGTCCGTCTGGCCGGGGACGAGAAAGCGTTCCAGGACCTCCCCCATAAAATGCTCCGCCGCATCCAAAGATTCATTGAACCCGCTGGACAGGGCGATGGCGGGGATTTCGTTCAGGTTGGCCTCAAAGGCGGCGCCTACGGTGCCGGAGTAGGCAATTTCGTAGCCCACGTTATAACCGTTGTTGACTCCGGAGAGTACAAAGTCGGGCTTTTCCTCCAGAATTTGCTGGACAGCCGCCTTCACGCAGTCCGCAGGAGTGCCATCTACCTGGTAGGCTCCTTTCACCGGTGCGGGAAAGTCCTTTACCTGTTCCAGGGGAAGCGCTCCGTGGATGGTGAGCTTCTGGGACATGGCGCTGCACTGCCGGGCAGGAGCAACCACCCACACATTTCCGAAAGCAGCTGCCGCTCTGGCCAGCAGGGCCAGACCCGGAGCGTGAATGGAATCGTCGTTGACGACCAAAAGATTCATAGATCCTCCTTTTATTTCTTTCAGGTGTTTTCCTGGCGGACCATGGAAAATCCGGTGTTCCACTGTGGTGCGGCCTCCTCGAAAGCGGAGGCAGATCACCAGAGAGCCCCGTGGGGAAGCTGATCTGAAGAGGTAGAAAAAACGCCGGCTTTTCAACATTTCTGCTGGAAAGCCGGCTGTCATTATGGTCGGAGTGTCGGGATTCGAACCCGAGGCCTCTTGGACCCGAACCAAGCGCGATACCAAGCTTCGCCACACCCCGAAATCCAGAGTATTATACTCCCAAAACCGGAATCTGTCAACCATTAAATTCCGCTTGCGGAAGTTTCTGCGGAAAGCGGCCTGGGTATGAGGGTTGCAATCCCCCTGGAAATGATGTATAATACCATTGAATTATAACCTTTTCCCCGGCGGGATTCTGTGGGGAGAGAGGCAGCGAGGAAAGTGTATTATGGGGAAGAAGAAAGTACTGTTCGTCGCCACGGTTGTGAAGACCCATATCATGCAATTTCATATCCCATACCTGAAGATGCTCCAGCAGATGGGGTGGGAGACTGCCGTTGCGGCCCGCAACGATTATGAGGATCCCCAGGATTGCCATATCCCTTATTGCGATGCTTATTATGACATTCCCTTTGAGCGGACTCCCTGGAAGCCGGGGAACCTGAAAGCGTTTGCCATGCTGAAAAAGGTGATTGACCAGGGGGAGTATGACCTGATCCACTGCCATACGCCGGTTGGAGCGCTTCTGACCCGATTGGCGGCGGTGGAAGCCCGTCGCCGGGGAACGACCGTGATGTATACTGCCCACGGATTCCATTTCTTCAAAGGTGCGCCGCTGCGCAATTGGCTGCTGTTTTATCCTGCGGAATGGCTGCTGGCGCCTTTGACGGATATCCTGCTGACGATCAACCGGGAAGACTACCAGCGGGCATTGAAGCATATGCATGCGAAGCGGATTGCGTATGTCCCCGGGGTGGGAATTTCAACGGAAAAATTCCAGAAGGTTCCGGAAGACTCTGGAGAGACACGGAAAAAACTGGGCTACGGGCAGGAGGATTTTCTGATTCTGACTGTGGCAGAAATGACCTCCAATAAGAATCACATCACCATCCTGAAAGCCCTGGCCCTGCTGAAGGATGATCCCATGTTCCGGAACACCCATTATTTAATCTGCGGCAGGGGAGATATGCTGGAGAAGCTGGAGGACAGTGTGGAGCAGCTGGGATTGGACGGACATGTGAATTTCCTGGGCTATCGCAGGGATGTGCAGCAGCTGTACCACTGCTGTGATCTGTTTGCCTTTATGCCCTATCGGGAGGGGCTCTCGGTGGCGCTGATGGAAGCCATGTGCAGCCAGATGCCCATTGTGTGCACCAGAATCCGGGGCAATACAGATTTGATTGACGATGGAGTTTCCGGCGTTTTTTCAGACAACCGCCCTGACGCTCTGGCGGAGCACATCCGCAGACTTTACCAGAACCCGGAACTGCGGGCATCCCTGGGACAGGAAGCAGCAAAGAAAGTCATGCAGTTTGACGAAAAGGCCGTTCAGAAGCAAATGCGGGAGATTTACGAGAGCATCGTATAGATGAGAGAGGAAGACCATGGCTGGAACCCTGATTGTATCGCTGGATTTTGAACTGTTCTGGGGAATGCTGGATTGCAGCACGCTGGAGGCGTACCAGGACCATGTTCTGGGAGGACGAAAGGCCATTCCCCAGCTGCTGCAGATATTTGAAAAATATGGCATTCACGCCACCTGGGCCACGGTGGGATTTCAGTTTGCCCGGAGCCGGGAGGAACTGGAGCCGTTCTTTCCTCCGGAAGCTTTGCGGCCAACCTATGAAAACCCAGAGCTGAATCCCTATCCCTGGTTTGACACAATCGGCCGGACGGAGGCGGAGGCACCTTGCTTCTTTGCCGCCTCCCTGGTGGAGCAGATTGGGAAGACCCCTGGCCAGGAGATTGGAAGTCACACGTTCTGTCATTATTACTGCCGGGAAAAAGGACAGACCCTGGAACAGTTCGCGGCTGATTTGCGGGCGGCCAGGGCCATGGGCGCTGCTCAGGGCTATGGCCTGCAATCCATTGTTTTGCCCCGGAATCAGTGTGAGCCGGAGTATGTCCGGGTAATGCGGGAGTGCGGGTTTACCGCTTACCGGGATGAGGAAAACGACTGGATCCATGAAAAAATCAAGTTCCGCCCGCTGCTGCGGGGGCTTCGGCTGTTGGACGTTTACCTGCCGCTCACCGGCCAGGGCGGCTATACCCCCCGGAGTGAGGATGGAATCTGGAATCTGACGGGCTCGCGGATGTACAAGCCGATTTTTGACCGGCTGCGTTTTTTGGAAGGGTGGAAGCTGCGGCGGATTAAGCGCCAGATGCTCCATGCTGCCCGGAACGGGCTGACGTTTCACCTTTGGTGGCACCCCCACAACATCGGCATCCATACTCAGGCGCATTTTGCCCAGCTGGAGGAAATTTTCCGGTATTATCTGGAACTGAAGCAGCGTTACGGAATGCGGAGCCTGAACATGGGGGAAGCGGCCCGGGAATGCCAGCACAGACAGGAGGAACAGACACAGTGAAGGTTCTGCACGTTTTGAATTCCCGCATTTATTCCGGTGCGGAGAAGGTGGTCTGCCAGATCATCCATTCTTTCCGCCAGGGCGGGGACTGGGATATGGTCTATTGCAGTCCGGAGAGCGAAAATGTCCGCCAGATGCTGGCGGAGCAGGAGGTTGCGTACCGCCCTGTGAAGGATCTGACCCCCGGGCAGCTGAAAACAGTGATTGCCCGGGAAAAACCGGATTTGATCCATGCCCATGATATGCGGGCCAGCTTTGTTTCGGCGCTGTGCTGCGGGAATATTCCTCTGATTTCCCACATTCATAACAATGCCTTTGACGCCCGGGGAATTTCTCCCAAGTCAGTGGCTTATCTCTATGCCGGCTGGAAGGCAAAGCATATTTTCTGGGTTTCCAGAAGTTCTTATGAGGGGTATGCGTTTCACCGGCTGTTTGCTGGAAAGAGCAGTGTGCTGTACAATATTATAGATGTGCAGCAGATTCAGGAAAAACTCAGCCAGGATACCAACTGCTATGATTTTGACCTGATTTATGTGGGCAGACTGACCTACCAGAAAGATCCGCAGCGCCTGATGCGGCTGTGCGCCATGGTCCGGGAGAAAAAGCCGGACCTGAAGGTGGCGGTGGTAGGTGCCGGAGAGCTGGAAGAGGAAACCCGGGCGGTGTGCCAGTCCCTGGGCCTTCAGAAGAATGTTCAGTTTCTGGGATTTCAGAGCAACCCCATCAAGATGGTCCATGACAGCAAGGTCATGGTTCTGACCTCCCGGTGGGAAGGAACTCCCATGTGCGCCATGGAAGCCATGGCGGTGGGAACCCCGGTTGTCAGTACCCCCTCCGATGGCATGCGGGACCTTGTGGAAAACGGTGTCAACGGATACCTTCACGCTGAGGATGAAACCATGGCGGAGGACATCCTGAAGATACTTACCCAGCCCGAGCACCGGGAGCTTCTGGGGAAAAATGGTCAGGAGCGCTTTGCCAGAATCAATGATGCCGAAGGCTACCAGAGAATTCTTGCGGATTGCTACCGCCAGGGAGTGAAAGGAACATGAAGATCGTCCAGGTGATTCCCTATTTCTGCTTTGGCGGCGCAGAGACCATGTGTGAAAATCTCAGCTATGGGCTGCGGGAACTGGGACATGAGGTCCTGGTCATCAGTCTCTACAACCGGAAAACTCCCATCTCCCAGCGGATGGAGCAGGCGGGAATCCGGATTGTTTACCTGGATAAGAAGCCGGGGCTGGACCTTTCCATGGTGTGGAAAATTGCCAGTGTGCTCCGGCGGGAGAAGCCGGACGTGGTACACACCCACCTGAATACCATTAAGTATGGGGCAGCTGCCGCACGGTTGGCAGGGGTAAAAACCTGTGTCCATACGGTACATAATGTGGCCCAGAAGGAAGCGGAGGGAAAGGCTGAAAAAGTCATCAGCGGCTTCTATTTTTCCCGGGGATGGTCGATACCGGTTGGGCTGAGTCCGGCGGTGCAGAAGACCATTTCCCAGTTTTATAAGATGGACAAGGCCCAAATCCCGGTGATTTACAACGGAATCGACCTTTCCCGCTGCATTCCCAAGGAAAACTACAGCCTGAGCAAACCCATTTCGCTGCTGCACATCGGCCGCTTCAATCAGCAAAAAAATCATTTGGGACTGCTCCGGGCTTTTGCTGAAATTCAAAAAATGTTTCCCAACAGCCGCTTGGGCCTGGTGGGCGAGGGAGAACTCCGGCCGGACGTCGAGGCGGAGGCAGCCCGACTGGGTCTTCAGAATCGGGTTCGCTTTTTGGGCAGCCAGAGCAATGTTTACCCGCTGCTTCATCAGGCGGATGTTTTTTTGCTCCCGTCGGAGTTTGAAGGAATGCCCATGACGCTGATCGAAGCCATGGGCACGGGGCTGCCCATTGTAGCCACTGCGGTTGGCGGCGTGCCGGATATGCTGACAGACGGAACCAGCGCTTTGCTGACGCCCTGTGATCCCAATGCTGTGGCCCGGGCCTGTGTGTCATTGCTGGAGCGGGAGGAACTGCGCCAACAGCTGGGTCAGGCGGCCAAGGAACAGAGCATTCGGTTTTCTGCCGGATTTATGGCTCAGGAATATGTGAAGGTGTACGAAAGATAAGTTTTATCAGAAAAGGAGTGCCAGAATGGACTTGCCGCGGATTTCGGTGGTTGTGCCGGCTTACAATATTGCCCAATGGCTGCCCCGGAGTCTGGACAGCCTGCTGGCCCAGACTTACCCCAATTTGGAGATTGTGGTGGTGGACGATGGTTCCGGGGATGATACCCGGGCGGTGGCCCAGGACTATGCAGCCCGCTTCGACAATGTTCGGTTGATCTGTAAGGAGAACGGAGGTACTACTTCCGCCCGGCTGCGGGGGGTGGCGGAGGCCACGGGAACATGGATCGGCTTTATGGACGGAGACGATGAAATTGACCCGGATATGTACCGGAGGCTGATGGACAATGCCCGAAGCTGTGAGGCGGATATTTCCCACTGCGGCCATCGGGTGCGGTTTCCGGACGGACGAATCAGCTATGTCCACAATTCCGGGGTGGTGCGCCGGCAGGATCACTTGACCGGGCAGCGAGACTTGCTGGACGGCGGACTGATTGAGTCCAGCCTGTGTACCAAGCTGTTCCGTCGGGAGCTGTTTGACGGCCTGGGGGAATACATGGACCAGGATATTTCCATCAATGAGGACTATCTGATGAATTTCTATCTGTTTTCCCGGGCCGGACAGTCGATTTTTGAGGATTTTTGTCCCTATTGTTACCATTTGCGCCAGGGCTCGGCATCCTATCGGGTGCTCCACGAGCACAGTATTTTTGACCCCATCCGGGTACGCCGGAAGATTCTGGAGACATGTGAGCCGGAAATCCGGGAGGATGCCTGGCGTGCGCTGCTGCGGAATCTGCTTTTTGCTTACGCCCAGTTGTCCGAGAATCCCCGGCGGGAGTATGATTCCTTCCGTACCCGGGTCCGGGAACAGCTTCAAGGGGAGCGGGAATGGTTTTCTCTGCTTTCAACCAGAAACCGGGTCCTTGCCTGGATGATCTGCCGGGCGCCTTGGTCTTTCCGCCTGGCTTATAGGACTTATGCGGCGGTATTCCGGCGGGAAGAACAGCACTGACAGGAGTTTTTTCATGGAAAGTTTGCCGTTGCTCAGCGTTGTGGTTCCGGTTTACAATGTGGAACCCTATCTGAATACCTGTATCCGCTCCATTGCAGAGCAAACCTATCCCAACCTGGAGATCCTGCTGGTGGATGATGGGTCCACCGACCGGAGCGGGGAGATCTGCGACCAGTGGGCGGAAAAAGATAATCGTATCCGGGTGATTCACCAGGAAAACGGCGGTGCTGGCCTGGCCCGGAACCGGGCGCTGGAACAGGCTCGGGGAGAACTGATCGGCATGGTGGACAGTGATGATTACCTGCACCCCAATTTTTATGCCCATCTGTATTCTCTGATGGGGCCCCAGGTGGATGTGGCAGAGTGCGCAATCTGTGTGACGGAAGGGGAGAATGCGCCCCTGGACGACGGCAGCCAAGCCCGGGTTCAGGTGTGTTCCCGGGAGGAAGCCATGAAGCTGCACATCCGGGATCAGCTGTTCTGCCAGACCCCGCCAAACAAGCTGTACCGCCGGTCCGTGGTGGGGGATATCCGGTTCCCGGTGGGCAATCTGATTGATGATGAGTTCTGGACCTACCGGGTTCTGGGCAATGCACGCTCTCTTGCGGCCTCATCCAGCCGAATGTATGCTTACCGGCAGCAGCCCGGCAGCGCCATGCACAAGCCATTCTCTCTGAGAAGACTTCAGGGCCTGGATGCCAAGGTGCAGCGGCTGAACTATCTTCGCTGGGAACTTCCTGCATTGGAATATGAAGCCCGGTATGACCTGTTTTTTACCTGCCTGTTTGCCATGCAGGGGTGCCAAAAATCCCTGAACCGGGAGGATCTGGCCACTGCGAAGAAAAAAATCCGGGGCATTCTGGATGAAATTACCCCCTTGGGGCCGAACCCGGAGGCAACGGCTCTGCGCAATATGCTTTTGAAGCTGGCACAGGTCTCCTTCACCGGAACCAGCCGTCTGCTGAATCTGCTGATTGATCTTCACGTTTTGACATAAGGAGCAAACCCATGTCCACAGAATGTAAAATCACGGTATTTACCCCCACATACAACCGGGCGTATATTCTGGAGAATCTGTACCGGTCCCTCCAGCGCCAGCGCTTTCACGATTTTGAGTGGCTGGTGGTGGACGACGGTTCCGACGACAACACCCGGCAGCTGCTGGAAACCTGGCAGGCGGAAGACAATTCCTTCCCCATCCGCTATATCCATCAGGAAAACGGAGGAAAGTGCCGGGCTATCAACCAGGGATTGAAGCACGCCTCGGGACTGCTTTTTTATACCGTGGACTCCGACGACTACCTGACAGACGACGCTTTGGAAAAAATTGCCCAATGGGAACAAATTCTTCCCCGGGAGGAAAAGTTCTGCGGCTTTTGTGGCAACTTGGGAACGGCGCCTGACACAACGCCTAATTCCTTGTTTCCGGAAGGTTATTTTGATGGAAACGCATTTGACCGCTACGGGGCGGTGACGGGGGAACGGGCCTTTGTCTTCTATACGGACATTCACCGTCGGTATCTGTACCCGGAATTTCCAGGAGAGAAATTCATGACGGAGGCGGTCACCTGGAACCGGATGGCCCATGATGGTTACAAACTGCGGTTTTATAATGACGTGATTTGCATTTATGAATACAAGCCCGACGGCCTGACCCAGGCAGGGTACGAGCTGTTCCTGAAAAATCCCCAGGGAACCGGGCTGTTTTTTCGGGAAAAGGCTGTTTTTTTGAAATATCCCTTGAAAACATGGCTGGGGATGTGGTATGGTTTTACCTGCGATGCCATGGACCGTTGCACCAACCGGCAGATCGCGCAATATATCGCGATGCCATTGTGGCTGGTGCAGCCCATGAAATGGGTCCATGGACTATTACAGTTGATACGGAAAAAGAGGTAACATATGGCTGATATGACGCAATCGGATTATCATATTCACATCTCGTCCCAGCACCGCTGGTTCCAGCTGAACCTGAAGGAAGTGTGGCAGTACCGGGACCTGATTTATCTGTTTACCAAGCGGAGCTTTGTGGTTTCCTACAAGCAGACCATTTTGGGTCCTGCCTGGATTTTCCTGACGCCCCTGTTCAGCAGTATTGTGCAGGCGTTTGTGTTCGGCGAGATTGCGGGAATTGAAACGGATGGAGTTCCCGTGCTGCTGTTTTACCTTTGCAGCAACGCGATATGGACCTTTTTCTCCACCTGTCTGATCAACAATGCCAACACCTTTACGGAAAATGCCTATGTATTCGGCAAGGTGTATTTTCCCCGGCTGACCATGCCCATTTCCAATATCCTATCCTGCGCCATTCGTTTTGGCATACAGATGATTCTGGTATTGCTGTTTATGGCGTATTTTTTGATTCAGGGACAGGTTGCGCCCCATTGGGCTGCCTGGCTGCTGATTCCTTTGGAGCTGGTGCATCTGGGCGTGCTGGGGATGGGGTTCGGCATCATTGTTTCCAGCATGACTACCAAGTACCGGGATTTGGGTGTGTTGGTTGGCTTCGGCGTGTCGCTGTGGATGTATCTGACCCCCATCGTCTACCCGCTGTCCATTGCGGCGGAGGGGTGGATGAAGACCCTGCTGATGCTCAACCCGGTGACCATTCCGGTGGAGATTATCCGCTATGCGGTGGTAGGAAAGGGAACCTTCCTGTGGGGATACTACGGATTGTCCTGGCTTCTGACCTTGGCGGTGGCCTTGCTGGGCATAATGATTTTCAACAAGGTTGAGCGGACGTTCATGGATACGGTGTAAGGAGCGGGAAAGATGAAGACGGAACAGAATCGGGAAATTGCCATTCGCCTTTCCGGCGTGAAGAAACGATATAAATTGGGGCAGATCGGCGGCGGAACCCTGACGGCAGATCTGCAAAGCTGGTGGGCCAGAGTCCGGGGAAAGGAAGACCCCAATGTGACGGTGGACGTAGACCAGCGGCTCATCGGCCAGACCTTCATGGCGCTGAACGGAATCGATCTGACGGTTTACAAGGGAGAAGCCCTGGGCATCATCGGCAGCAACGGTGCAGGCAAAAGCACCATGCTGAAGCTGCTGTGCCGGGTAACGGCGCCCACAGAGGGTGAAATCGATATTTACGGCCGGATCGCATCCATGCTGGAGGTAGGCACCGGCTTCAATGGTGAAATGACTGGCCGGGAGAACGTCTATATGAACGGTACCATCCTGGGAATGACCAAGGCGGAAATCGATGCCAAGATGGAGGATATTATTGAGTTTTCCGAGGTGCGGGAATTTATTGACACACCGGTCAAACGATATTCCAGCGGAATGTTTGTGAAGCTTGCCTTCTCCGTGGCGGCCCATCTGGACAGCGAAATCATGATTATGGATGAGGTGCTGGCGGTAGGCGATGTGGCATTTCAGAAAAAATGTCTGGATAAAATGCGGGAAGCTGCGAAAAAAGAGGGCCGCACGGTTCTCTATGTCAGTCACAATATGAATACCATCCGCCGGCTCTGCGACCGGTGCATTGTCCTGGACAAAGGGAAGATTATTTTCCAGGGCAATGTGGATGACGCCATTGAGCTTTACCTGAGCAACACCCACAGCGCCTGGTCAGAGAATCAAACCCGGTTTGATCTGAGCAATTCCCCCTGTCGTTCCCCCTACACTTCCGGGGATGCACGGGTTACCTATTTGGAACTGGTGGGGAAAAACAGTGCAATGTATGCGTCTCGGGAGTCGATGAACCTGGGGATCCGGGTTCAGACAAGAAAAGCTTACGATGATCTGAAGCTCCGGATTGAGGTCCGTTACAGCGACGACAGCCCGGTGGGAACCATGCCCTGCGTTTCTCTGGGACGGTTTGACGCCGGGGAAAACCGAGACTTTCTTGTGAAGTTCTCTCCTGAGGGACTGACGAATGGCAGATACCGGATTGACTTCGTGCTGTTTGAGACAGATGAAGTGGGCAGCAGTTTTGACCAGGATCTGCTGCTGCCAGCATTTTACTGTGAGATTCAGGAACCGGAGGATATTGTGTGGAATCAGACAACCTGGGGTCACATCCGGTTTCCGGAGGCAAAGGTGGAAGCCTGGAAAGGGGTGTAACGGGCAATGGAGAAAATCAGAGTGGTGTTCGTTGTCCATCATCTGGTCTGCGGCGGTGTGGATCAGGCGCTGTTTGATCTGATTTGCCTGCTGGACAAAGACTGTTTCGCACCCTGTGTTTTCGTTCAGAATCCCGGCGGAACCTGGGAGGGTAAATTTCGGGAGGCTGGCATTGAGTTGCTATATGACTATTCCTGCCGAAAGCCCACCCGAAATCCGGTGGTCAAGGTTCAGAATCTGGCAAACCGGCTGAAGGTCAGCAAAGCATATCGTCAGGGCGGGGAAGGTCTGCTGGACATCTGCTGCCCGGATGCGGATATTGTGGTGGCATACGATGTGTGGGAAAATGAACCCCTTGTGTTCAAGAAAGGCGCCCGGACGGTACGGTATGTCCACGGAGACATCGGAACCTTTGAAAGCTATCGGGAGGATATTCTGAAAACCCGGGATTCTCTGGTGCGATACGATCGGATTGTGTGTGTGTCCGATGCGGCGTGGCACTCCTTTTGCAGTTTAAGCGGCTTGAACCAGGGCGTGGTGATGCTGCATAACCCCATCAACAGCGACCATGTTCGAAAACTGGCGGAAAAACCCACGGATCTTCCCGACGATCTTCCAATGATTTGCTCTGTAGGAAGGCTTGCTCCGGAGAAGGGGCTGGAGCGGCTGCTCCTGGTTCAGAAGAAGATTCTGGACCAAGGGGTGGACCACCGTCTGGTGATTGTGGGCGATGGGCCGGACAGAAGTTTCCTGGAACGGCTGGCCCGGGCTTTGGGGACAGAGGACCGGGTGATCTTTGCGGGTTATCAGGAAAATCCCTACCCTTATATGAAAAAAAGCAGGTTCCTGGTGAACTCCTCTTTCACGGAGGGACTTCCGGTGATTGCCATGGAGGCAATCAGCCTGGGTGTGCCGATTGTGGCGACGATTCCCTCGGTCAGGGAAGCTTTCGGAGAGGAAAACTGCGGCCTGATTACCGAAAATGATCAGCAAAGCCTGATGGAAGGAATCTGCCGGATGCTGACTGATGAAGATTATTATGAGACAATGAAGTCCGGCGCTGAGAAGCAGAGCAAAGTTCTAGACGGCAGGGCAATGGCCCGGAAAGTGGAGCAGATGTTTTTCCAGCTTGTCCCAGAAAAAGGATAAGAAGATGCTGCAATATCTTCTGCAGATGAGTGTAGGCGGGGAGGGAACAATGTGGAGAAAATATGTGTGATTGTCCCGGTCTACCGAGTGGAGCCGTATCTGTGCCGCTGTATTGACAGCATCCTGGGGCAGAGCTGGCAGAATTTGCAATTGATTCTGGTGGATGATGGAAGCCCGGATCGCTGCGGGGAGATTTGTGATTCCTACAGGGAACAGGACGGGCGGGTCCATGTGATTCACCAGACCAACGGAGGTGCTGCTGCGGCCCGCAATGCGGGAATGGAATTGGTACGGACAGACCAGCTGTGCCAATGGGTTGCGTTTGTGGACGGAGATGACTGGATTCATCCGGATTTTCTGCGTGCTCTTCACGATGCGGCGGTGAAAATGGAATGCGCCATCAGTGCTTGCGGTTTTTATGAAACAAACGGCGCCAATCAGGATGGAGACCAGGTGTACGATCCGGTCAGAATGTCGGCAAAGGCTTATTTTTGCGGGCAGATTCACGGCAGTGTGACCTATGGTCCATGCAACAAGCTGTATCATCGTTCTCTGTTTTCTTGCCTGCTGTTTCCCCAGGGACGCTGTGTGGAGGACGAGTATGTGGTGTTCCGGGCGCTGTTTTCTGCCGGGAGCATTTCGGTTCTGGACAATCCCCTTTATGCCTATTTCCAACGCCCGGACAGCTTCACCCGGAATGTGTGGACGCCGAAGCGGCTGGATGCCTGGGATGCGTTTGAGGAGCAGCTGGACTATTTCCAGAAGATGGGAGACCGGGAGCTGATTCACTTCCGCTATCGGGGTTACCTGGACAATGCTTTTTTGAACTGGGATGAGGCAAAAGCAACGCTCCCGGAGAAAGACCCGGTTTTGAAAAAAATGAAGAAACGGATTCGGTGGCTGATTTTTCGAGCGTGGCAGGACGGAAGCATCGAATTCTGGTTTGATTATGAAAATCTGCAACGATTCTTTCCTGTTCTGGCACGGGTTTGCCGGCTGTTTTGGGAAAGAAAGAAAAGCTAGTCGGGAGGGGGGACAAGATGCCGCAGATCAGTGTGATTGTTCCGGTGTATCAGGCGGAAGCCTACCTGGACAGCTGTATTCAGAGCATTCTGTCCCAGAACTTTACGGATTGGGAATTGATTCTGGTGGACGATGGAAGCCCCGACCGGAGCGGCGCCACGTGTGATGCCTATGCGTGCCGGGACCCCCGGATTCAGGTGCTGCATCAAACCAACCAGGGACAGGCCGCCGCCCGGAATCATGGATTGACCCGGGCCAAGGGGAGATGGATCTGTTTTGTGGACTCCGATGACTTGGTTCACCCCCAGATGCTCCAGCGGCTGTATCAGGCGGTCCAGGAGGGTAATGCCCGGATGAGCATGTGCTTCATGTGGGAGGCTCCCCAGATTTCACCGGAATTTTTTGAGGTGGGGGAGCCATCCTGGGACGTGCTGCCCATGGATGAGCAAACCTTGCTGACCCTCCACGATCAGGACGAATACCCGGGATGGGTGGCCTGTGCCAAGCTGATCTCCAGGGAAATGGTGGAAGCTTATCCGTTCCGGGAAGGCAGAGTTTACGAGGACAATGAGGCCGTTTGCCGATGGATTTATCAGGCGGGCAGTCTGGCCCTGGTACAGGACAAGCTGTACTTTTACCGCACCAACCCGGACAGCACCACCAAGCAGGCGTTTTCGGAAAAAAGACTGGATTACCTGTGGGCACTGGAGAGCATCCTGACCTTTTGGGGAAGCGTAGGGTATGTTCAGCTCCGGCAGCGGTTCCTGGACCGCTATGCGGAGGCTGCGGCGTCGTGCATCCTGGGGGCCAGACAGTATCTGGGCCGCCCGGATCTGGCCAGAAAGACAGCGCGCTCCGCAAGACGCTTCCTGCGGCGGGAGAAGCTTCGGCTGACCAAGCCCCAGTTTGAATTGCTTTTTGACGCGGCCCATCCCAAACTGATCCGGCTGTACTGGCCGGCAGAAGCCTGCCTTCGCACCCTTCGGGGAGGAGGAATCAGAGCGCTGGTCAGCAAGATAGTGCGGCGAAACAGAAAAGGAGACGGTACATGAGCATTCCAAAGATTCTGCATTATTGCTGGTTTGGCGGAAAACCCAAGCCGCCTTTGGCGGAAAAGTGTATCCGCAGCTGGAGAAAATTCTGCCCGGATTTTGAGATCCGGGAGTGGAATGAGTCAAATTTTGACTTGGAGCAGGTTCCTGCCTATGTGCGGCAGGCTTACGAAGCCGGCCGATGGGCGTTTGTGACGGATTATGTCCGGCTCCGGGCTTTGACAGAGGTGGGCGGCGTTTACTTGGATACAGATGTGGAAATCGTCCGTCCGCTGGAACCCTTTCTGAAGCATGAGGCATTTGCCGGATTTGAGCATCTGGAGCGGGTGCAGACCGGGGTGCTGGCTTGCAGGAAGGGATTCCCGCTTTTTCAGGAATTTCTGGCGTACTATGATACAGCGGTGTTCCGCAGACCTGATGGTTCCATGGACACCACCACCAATGTGGAGATTCTCACCGGTATCTGCAGGAAAAAGGGACTGGTGTTCAACGATACTTTTCAGGTTGTGGATGGCCTGGCTGTATATCCCCGGGAGGTTTTTTGCCCGGTGGACTACGACACCATGAAATTGAAAAAAACCTGGAAAACCGTCACCATTCATTGGTTTTCCGGCAGCTGGCAAACTCAGGAGGACTTGCGGATTCTGGAGGAGGAAAGGCGATGGAAACGCCAGGAGCAGCGCAGCAATCTCCGGGTTGCCATTGGCAGCCGACTTTTTGGGGCATCCGGCTATGAAAAACTGAAGAAGCTTCTGTGGAGAAAGTAGATTCAGAAAGATCGGGGAGGGGATGGATATGGCAAATATCAGTGTGGTGGTGCCGGTTTACAAGGTGGAGCAGTTTCTTCATCGGTGTGTGGACAGCATCCTCTGCCAGAGCTATGAAGCGTTTGATCTGATTCTGGTAGATGATGGAAGTCCCGACAATTGCGGAAAAATCTGCGAGGAATACGCAGAAAAAGACAGCCGGGTCCATGTGATTCATCAGAAAAACGGCGGATTGTCCGCAGCCCGGAATACGGGGATTGCCTGGTCCATTGCCAACAGTGACAGCCGATGGATTGCCTTCGTGGACAGCGACGATTGGGTGCATCCGTGCTTTCTGGAGAAGCTGTATTCCGCCGCAGAGAAAACATTGTGTCGGGTCAGTGTGTGCGGCCTCTTTCGCACCTCCGGGAACCCGCTTCCGGAAGACCCGGAGGAAGAGCCTGTGGCGATGTCTGCGGAGGATTACTATTGCAGTCAGCTGCATGAAGGGCTGACCGCAGTGGCGTGGAACAAGCTGTACCACAAATCCCTGTTCAAAACCCTGCGATATCCCATCGGGAAGCTTCATGAAGATGAATTCACCACTTACCAGGCTCTTTATAAGGCGGAAACGGTGGCGGTCATTACCGCACGGCTGTACGCCTATTATCAGAATCCTGAGGGAATTATGCGCTCAGAGTGGTCTCCCCGGCGAATGGACATGCTGCAGGCGTTTGAGGAGCAGATTGCCTTTGCCCAGAAAAATGGCAGTCCCCGGCTCCTCAGCAAAACAGTGGAGCAGTACATCTACGCCGTCTGCGATCAGCTTCGAAAGGCCGGCGTCATTTACCACAAGGAACTTCGGAACAAGCTGCGCTATGGACTGAAACTGGGCCGAAGTACCGGCTGTTTTCCCTGGGGGAAGAATTCTGTCTGGGCATATGAACTTGCATATCCGGTAAAACCCTTTTGGTGGGTGTTCAACCGGGTCGCATGGAAGAAATGAGGGGACTATGGAAGAACAAATCTCTGTCATCATACCGGTGTATAATGTGGCAGAATTCCTGCCCCAGTGCTTGGACAGCGTGGTATTACAGGACTATCGAAACTTGCAGATCCTGCTGGTGGACGACGGTTCTACTGACGGTTCCGGAGAAATCTGCGACCGGTACGCTGCCGCTGATGCCCGGATTCAGGTGATTCACCAGCCCAATCAAGGGGCTGGTGCGGCGAAAAATGCCGGACTCCGGGCAGCGGAGGGGACGTATCTGGCCTTCGTGGACAGTGATGACTTCCTGGAACCCGGCGCATACCGGGAGATGGTCAAGACCTTGGAGGAAACCCAGGCGGATATGGTTCAGTTTTCGTTTCGGGATGTGTATCGCAACCGGACGGAAGATCAGCACCTGCTCCCCGGCCCGGAGGAAATGGATGCCAAAACCTATCTGCTTCGGTTCCCGAAGGACTGGACCTGCTCGCTGCTTTGGAACAAGCTGTACAAAAGGAAGCTGTATGATGGGATCTTCTTTGAAGAAGGGCGAAAAATTGACGATGAGTTTTTTACCTACCAGGCTCTGCTGAAGCCCTGCAAAGTGGTTCGCCGGGAAACCATCGTCTATAATTATCGGAAACGAGCTTCCAGCGTGATGAGCCGTCCGGAGTCTGCAAACCAGAGGTTGCTGGACTGCCTGGATGCCATTGTTGCCAGAAGGGAAAAAATTGTAGCGATCTACCCAGAACTGAAATATCCATTTGATGAAAACTACTTGGATGTACTGTGGTATTTGTCGGACAATTATGGATGTACCCGGGAGACCATTGCATTGTTGAAGCGGCACCTGAAAGCCTATCTGCGTACAAAAGAGAACCGGTTCCCTCCCCGGTATTTGTGGCCCATGCTGGCAAAACTCTATATTGTGCCGGCTTCCGCACTGGCCAGAGCCTGCCAGGCGAAAGAGCAGTCCCTTGGGACGGACGAGTATTTCTGATGGAAGAGGAAGTGGAGCCCGATGAATAGAAAAAAGTTGCTCTCCCAACTGACCAGTGCTCAGGGAATCGCGATTGTATGTGGTTTCCTGTGCGCAATGGCAGCCCATGCGTTTGCCCTTGTCCACAATCTGTACAATTACGATGGCATTGCCCAGCAGCCCAGTGGCTACGGCACAGGAATTGAGTCTGGAAGATGGTTCCTGAGCCTGCTGGGAGACGCAACCTCATTTCTGGAGATCAATTATAACCTGCCCTGGGTAAATGGGGTGATTTTCCTGCTGCTCCTTGCTGTTGCTGCAGGATTTTTAGTAAAGGCACTGGGAATCCGAAACCGGGGATTTGCGGCGCTGGTTGGTATGATTCTGGCAGTGTTTCCCACGGTAACCTCCACCATGTATTTCCGATATACGGCGGTCTATTACGGGGTTGGCATCCTGTTTGCCGTTCTGGCGGCCTGGGTGCTGGAGCGATCCCAATTCGGGCTGCTTTTTAGTGCGTTGCTGACGGCATTGTCACTGGGCATCTATCAGGCCTATACGCCTATCACCATCAGCATTTTCGTCCTTCAGCTGATGCGTTTGGCGGTGGAGGAAGAAATAACTGTCGGAAGGCTGTTTCGCACCGGTCTGAAAGACTGTGCGGCGCTGATATTGGGGCTGCTGTTTTATTTCGTTTTTCTGAAGGGATGCCTTTGGCTGTACGGGGTAAGTTTGCTGGATTATCAGGGAATCTCGGAAATGGGTAATATTTCTGCCGCCGAGCTGCCCCGGCTGATTTATGAGGCGCTGTATGATGTGGTCATGCTGCCGTTCCGCTCCTACGCAAATCTGGTGGGGATGAAGATGATCCGGGTGCTTTATCTTGCGCTGGAACTGGTTACGGCAGCGCTGGGTGCAGCTGTCTGGCTGATCAAAATCAGAAAATGGCCGGTACGGTGGATGTTCCTGGCGCTGGCGGCTGTGTTTCCTTTGAGCGTGAACTTTATACGCCTGATGTGCCCCAACTCCTGGATCTACACCACCATGGTATACGCATTTGCGTTGATTCCCTGCTGCACCCTGGTCTTGATGGAATGCCTGATGACCGGAGAGAATAAGCCGTGCGCCGGACGATCCAAAGCGGTGAAGGCAGTTGTGTCGGTGATTTTGCTCCTGCTGGTATTTTTCTACGGATATGAGGCAAATATCGGGTATAATGCCCTGTATTTTGCCAACATACAGGTTGAAAACTATTGCAATAACCTGATTACCCAGATCCGGATGACACAGGGATTTGAGCCGGACAAGAAATGGGCCTTCGTTGGTAAAATTGACGATCCGCTGCTGTATTGCTACTGGCAATATGAGACCCGATACGGAGGAAGCGAATTTACCCAAGCGCTGCTCAACCGGGAAAGTCTGGAGTACTGGATTCAGTGCTTTACGGGGTATTCTCCGGAATTTGCAACCGAAGAAGAAAAGCGCGCCTTGGAAATGACACCGGAGTATGAAGCAATGCCCTGCTGGCCGTCCCAGGGCTCCATCGGGATCATTAACGACATGGTTGTAGTCAAGTTTTCTGACTCGTAAAGGAAATGGAAGGGGAATGTTATGCAGTCAATTCAGGGGTGGATGAAGGAAAGACCCGCTAGGATGGCAATGGCAGCAGCGCTGTTATCGGGAACGCTGGTCCATGCTTTCTGCTTGTTTCACTTTTTACATAACCATGACAGTGTTTGGCAGCAGATCTCCGGGTACGGTGTGGGTGTGGAATCTGGGCGCTGGATGCTCTCCCTCCTGGGGGATGTGGTGGAGAAACTGGGATTCAGCTACAGCCTTCCGGTGTTCAATGGGGTGGGATTTCTGATCCTTCTGGCCTGCGCCGCCGGACTGGCAGTGTCCGTGCTGCGGATTAACGGAAAAATAAGCGCTGTATTGCTGGGAATGCTGTTTACTGCTTTCCCCAGCGTTACATCGGTGATGTTCTATAAGTTTACCGCTGTGTATTACGGATTGGGGCTGTTTCTGGCGGTTTTGGCCGCCTGGGTGTGTTACCGGGGACGGTGGGGCATCGTTCTGGCGGCGGTATGTGTTGCCTGCTCCATGGGAATCTATCAGGCCTATGTTCCTGTGACAATCTCCCTGATTGTGCTGCTTCTGCTGAAGCAGGCACTTGTCGGGGAAGAATCTGCTCTGGAGATTCTGTTTCGGGGACTGTATGGCTGCGGCGCCCTGCTGCTGGGTGTTGTGCTTTATTTCTGCGCCCTGAAAGGCTGCCTGTTGCTGTACCACACCCAGCTGAATGATTATCAGGGAATCAACCAAATGGGGCAGATTTCTCTGAGCCAGATGCCGAAACTGCTGGTGCGGACTTACCGGACATTTTTGCTGCTCCCGGCGGAGGATACCTGGGGCATTGCTAATACCGGCATTCTGAAAGTGGTGTACCTCCTTCTGGAACTGCTTGGCCTGGGAATGGTCGTTGGCATTGCTGCAGCAAAAATTCGCAAGTTGTCCAACCTGGCGATTGTAGTGTGCCTTTGCGCAGTTTTTCCGGCGGCGGTGAATTTCATTACCATCATGTGCCCGGAAGGGCAGATCCATACCCTGATGGTCTTTGGATTTGTCTGGGCTCCTGCTGTGCCGGTGGTCTTTGCCGAAGATTTTCAGAAAGCGATTTCCCCAAAAAGAAGCCGGCTGCTTGTCCGGACGGCGTATGTGCTGATGGGGGTTTTGATCTTCTGCTATGGGTACGGGGCGAATGTCCATTACAGCGCCATGTATTATGCCAACCGACAGGTGGAAAACTACTGTTCTAGTCTGGTTACCCAGGTCCGGATGACAGAAGGCTTTGATACCGAAAAGAAATGGGCATTCTTGGGAGATATTTCGGACCCGCTTCTGAACAGCCCCTGGCGAGAAGCCATGGTTTACGGCGGACATTGCTTCACAAACGACCTTCTGAACCAGTATTCCAGAATGGCTTGGTTCGAAAATTACATTGGCTATGACATTCCTCTGGCAGACAGTCAGACGGTAGATTCCCTGGCGCAGCGGGAGGACGTGAAACAAATGCCTTGCTGGCCGGATCAGGGGTCCATTCAGGTAATCGGGGAATATGTGGTCATTAAATTTTCAGAAACCGGAAATTCTTGACGGAAGTGGCAGAGTCATGATATCCCCATTTGAGGAGTGTGGAACAAATGAAAACAGTGAAACTCAACTATTCAGGTATTGCGGATGACTTCAACCCTGAGCAGAATCTGATTTATGATATCCTGAAAATCAATGGTTACGATGTCCGCATCTGTGATGATCCGGATTACGTCATCTGTGATTTTTCCTCAGAAAACGTTTACGAGTACTGCAAAAAGCCTCAGGTCCGCATTATGTATTCCGGGGAAAATTATATCCCGGATTTCAATCTGATTGACTACGCCATCAGTCCCTACCCGGTGCAATTTGGAGACAGAGCCTTTCACCTCCCTGCCTGTGTATGGCCGCGGGACCACTGGCAGGCACTGCCTCAGAAGGACAGAAACTACTCCTCGGACATTCTGAACCAAAAACCTTATTTTGCAAACTTTATTGTGGGGCATGAATCGGAATTCAATATCCGGGGTGATTTCTTTAAGAAATTGTGCCAGTATAAACGGGTCGAGTCCGCTGGTACATATCTGAATAACATGCCGGGCGGACAGCTGGTGGACTGGCTGGATGGCAGCAAGACAGAGCTCCAGAGAAAGTGCAAGTTTACCCTGTGCTTTGAAAGTACTTGCCATTACGGCTTTGTTACAGAGAAAATTATGGATGCATTTTATGCGGACACCATTCCGGTATACTATGGAAGTCCCACAGTTACGGATATATTCAACCGGGATGCGTTTATCAACTGCGGAGATTATCCTTCCTTTGATGCGGCGATTGAACGAATCCGGGAATTGGATCAGGATGACGAACAGTATCTGCAAATGCTTCGCCAGCCGATTCTGGTCAATCCCGCATATCCCAGGCAACTGGAAGAGAACCTGGGAAAATTTATATGCCACATTTTTGATCAGCCTCTGGAGCAGGCGTACCGCCGCTCCCGGGTTTACAAGCCCAAGCAATGTAATGATTTCTTGGCCAGAGCGGTAGATGAGGAGTGGCTGACGGCCGGTAACCTGACGAAACGTCTGCTCCGAAAAGTAGCCGGGAAAATAGGGCGGCCCGGAAAATAAAACAGAAAACCCGAAAAGAAGACGTCTCCCGATTTGCCGGGAGGCGTCTTCTTTCTTGGAAAAAGGACGCAGATGGGGAAAGAAATCCTTGCAATTGCCGGGAAATTGGAATATAATAAACTGAATTATTATGATTTCGCAAGAGGTTATGCTGTGTACTTAAAATCTTTGGAACTGCAGGGCTTTAAGTCCTTTCCGGACAAGACCCTGATTCGCTTCGGCGCGGACATTACGGCCATCGTCGGCCCCAACGGCTCCGGAAAGTCCAACATTTCCGACGCTATTTTGTGGGTCATGGGTGAGCAGAGTACCAAGACCCTCCGGGGAGCCAAAATGGAGGATGTGATCTTCGGCGGTACCCAGAAGCGCGCGGCGGTGGGCTTTGCGGAGGCAACCCTGACGCTGGACAACGCCGACCGTGCTCTGGCCTATGATGCGGATGAAGTGATGGTGACCCGGCGGTTTTACCGCTCCGGGGACAGCGAATTCTATATCAACAAACAGTCCGCCCGTCTGAAGGATATCCATGAGCTGTTCATGGACACCGGTCTGGGCCGGGAGGGCTACTCCAACATCGGCCAGGGCAGAATTGATGAGATCCTCTCCCTGAAAAGCGGAGACCGCCGGGAAATCTTTGAGGAAGCGGCGGGCATCTCCAAGTATCGTCACCGGAAAGAGGAAACCGAGCGGAAGTTGGAGCATACCCAGGACAATCTGCTGCGCATCGGGGACAAGGTATCTGAGCTGGAATTGCAGCTGGAACCGCTGAAGGTGCAGTCGGAGAAGGCAAAACAATACCTGGAACTGAAAGAGGAACTGAAAGGGGTAGAAGTGGCCGTCTGGCTGGATACTCTGGAGAAGCTCTCTGCCGCGGCAAAAAAGGCGGAAGAGGACTATGCCTCGGCATCCTTTGTGCTGCAGCAGGCCCATGATGACCTGGATTCTCTTTACCGCCAGGCGGAGGAACTGGCGCAGACGCTGCGCACCCGGGATGGGGATCTGGAAACCGTCCGGCTGAAAGTGAATATGCTCAGCGCTACCCATCAGCAGCTGGAGGGGCAGATGGCGGTTCTCCAGGGAAATGTGGAGAACAACCTGTCCAACCTTTCCCGGATTGAGGAGGAACTGAAGGGCCAGGAAGATCGCAGCGGGGGCATTGTAGCTCAGATTGATCAAACCAACGCCCGGATTACCGAAATTGAAACCGCGCTTGCGGAAAAGCGGAAGGAATTGGATCAGCTTCAGCAGGAGCTGACAGCCATGACCACCAATGCCCAGGGCATGACCCGGCAGTTTCTGGAACTGCGGGGAAAAGAATCTTCTCTGGCTGCGGACATTGCGGGCCGGCAGGCGGATGTCCGGGGCCTGGAAGAGAGCATGGTTCAGACCCGGGAACGGCTGGAACAGCTGGACGGAGATCTGGCTTCCGGTGCGGTCCGGCATCATGAAGCCCAGACCAATCTGGAAAACACCCGCCGCCAGCTGAATGCTGCACAGGAAGCTGTGACAGCGGCGAATAATACCATTGCCGGTTATACCCTCCGGCAGCAAACCCGGCAGAAACGCCGGGAGGAATTGGAACAGAATCTGCGCCAGCTGAATCAGGCTTTGGATACGGTGGCTGCCAAAGCCCGGGTGTTCCGGGCCATGGAGCGGGACTTTGAAAGTTACAACAAAGCGGTGCGCATGGTCATGCAGGAATCCCAGCGGGGGGCTCTGCGCAACATTCATGGGCCCCTGTCCAGACTCATCCGCACGGAAGACAGCTACACGGTTGCCATTGAAATCGCCCTGGGCGCTGCCATGCAGCAGATTGTGGTGGACAGCGAACAGGATGGCAAGGCAGCCATTTCCTACCTGAAACGGACTGGCGGCGGACGGGCCACCTTCCTGCCTTTGAGCAGCATCCAGGGAAAGTCTCTTCAGGAGACGGGACTGGAACAGTGCCGGGGATTTGTGGGCATTGCCTCCCGGCTGGTGACCACCGATGCCCGGTATCGGGGAGTTGTGGATAACCTGCTGGCCCGAACGGTAATCGTCCAGGATATGGATGCCGCCATTCAGATGGCCCAGCGCTACCGGAACCGGTTTAAGATTGTAACTCTCGACGGTCAGGTGATGAACCCGGGCGGTTCCATGACCGGCGGTTCTGTAAATAAAGATGCGGGCATTCTGTCCCGGGCCAATGAACTGGAAAAACTGACTGCCCAGGAAAAGAAATATCAGCAGGATAAGCTGGTACTGGAAGCAGATCTTCAGGAAGCCCAGCGCCAATGTGACCAGGTGGACTTCCAGATGCGCGCTGCCAACGACCAGCTCCGGGAGGCGGAGGACCAGGTGCTGCGCCTGCAGGGACAGGAAAAGCAGTACGAAATCCTGCTGGATGCCATCGTTGAGGCGGAGACTTCTGCCCAGAAGGAACGGGATGCTCTGAACCAGCGCAGCGACAGTGATCGGGAACGATACACCGCCCAGCAGGCGAAAATTCAGGTGTACACCCAGCAGCTGGCTGAGACCCGGCAGGCACTGGCCCAGCTGGAAGGCAGTCAGACGGAAGCAGACGCGGCATCCAACGCCATCACCGAAACCATGACCCAGCGGAAAACTGAGGAAGCTGCCCTGGATGCGGAGCGCTCCACCGCCCTGGCCCACATTGCAGACCTGCAGGGCCTTCGTACCGCCATGGAGGGCGACCGGGAGAAGAAAGAAGCTCTGATGGCTTCCATCCGGGAGGATAATCTCCGGCTGGAGCGGGAGATTGAACAGCTCCGGCAGCGGCAGGAGGAAAACCGTCTGGAAAGCACGGAAATGAACGTGCAGATGCAAAAGACCATGGAAAGCCGTGCGGAAGCCGAGGCTTCCAAAACCCGGGCGGAGCGGGAGGCCCAGGAAAAGAACAAGGACATCCTGAACATGGAGCGTGCCTGTGCCCTGCTGGAGCAGAAGAAAGTGACCTCCTCCATGGAAGAACGGCAGATCATTGACCGGCTGTGGGATTCTTACGGCCTGACGCCCGGAACCGCTCCGGAGCATCGGGGGACCATCGAAAATGTGGCCGCAGGAAATCGTCGGGCGGCGGAACTGAAACGGAAAATTTCCGCTTTGGGCACCCCCAACCTGGGCGCCATTGAGGAATACGCCCGGATCAACGAACGCTATACCTACCTGGCGGAGCAGCGGGACGATGTGCTGAATTCCAAGCGGGAACTGGAAAGCGTGATCCGGGATATCACGGCGGAGATGACCACGATTTTTGTCTCGGAATTTTCCAAAATTGACCACTATTTCGGACAGACCTTTGAGGAGATGTTCGGCGGCGGCAAGGGTCAGCTGATTCTGGAGGACCCGGAGGATCCCCTGTCCTGCGGCATTGAGATCCGGGTGCAGCCTCCCGGAAAGCAGGTCAAGACCATCACCCTGCTCTCCGGCGGCGAAAAGGCCTTCGTGGCCACAGCCCTGTACTTTGCCATTTTGAAAGTCCGGCCCACGCCGTTCTGTATTCTCGATGAGATCGACGCGGCTTTGGACGACCGGAACGTGGAGCGGTTTGCCCACTACCTGCACAACCTCAGCCAGAAGACCCAGTTTATTGTCATCACCCACCGCCGGGGTACCATGGAGGCTTCCGATGTTCTCTACGGTGTAACCATGCAGGAGCAGGGTGTCAGCAAACTGCTGCGGCTGGATCTGAATCAAATGGAAGAATACCTGGGAATTGTGGAATAATCCCAGGGAAAGGAACGATTGAATATGGGATTTTTTGACAAAATCAAAGCCGGGCTGAGCAAGACCCGGGATGCCCTGAACAGCACCCTGGGCAGCGTTTTCTCTGGCTTTTCGGAAATTGATGATGACTTTTACGACGAATTGGAAGAAAGCCTGATTCTGGCGGATCTGGGCGTAGAGACGGCAGGAAAGGCCACCGAGCGGCTGCGCAAAGCGGTTCGGGAGCAGCATCTGAAAACCACGGAGGAAGCTAAGACCGCGCTGAAGGAGATTCTGGTTTCCATGCTGGAGGTGGGAGACACAACCCTGAACCTGTCCACAACTCCCAGTGTGGTGCTGGTAATCGGCGTGAACGGTGTGGGCAAGACCACCACCATTGGCAAGATTGCCAAGCAGCTGACCGACCAGGGGAAGAAGGTGCTGTTGGTGGCAGGAGATACCTTCCGGGCCGCGGCGGCGGACCAGTTGGAAATCTGGGCGGAGCGGTCCGGAGCGGCCATTGTGCGCCAGCATGAGGGAGCGGACCCGGCTTCCGTGGTGTTTGACGGCATCCAATCTGCAAAAGCCAAAGCTGTGGATGTGATGATCATTGATACCGCCGGCCGACTGCATAACAAGACCAATCTGATGAACGAGCTGAACAAAATCAGCCGGATTGTGAACCGGGAACTGCCGGAGGCAGCCAAGGAAGTGCTGCTGGTGCTGGACGGCACCACCGGACAGAATGGACTGATTCAGGCCAAGCAGTTCAAGGAAATCGCCGGGGTGACCGCCATTGCCTTGACCAAGCTGGACGGAACCGCCAAGGGCGGCATTGTGATTGCAGTTGCTGATGCCTTGCAGATTCCGGTGAAGTTTGTGGGTGTGGGCGAGAAGGCGGACGATCTGATGCCCTTTGTGGCCAGAGATTTTGTGGAAGCCCTGATTTGACGGAAAGGTGAAGTTATGAAAGTTGTTCTGGCAAGTAAAAACAAGCATAAACTGATTGAAATCAGCAAGATCACGGAAAAATTTGATATTGAGCTGGTGATGGAATCGGATCTGGGTGTGGACATCGATGTGGAGGAGACCGGAACCACCTTTGAGGAAAATTCTTTCCTGAAGGCCAATGCGGTAATGCAGGCTACCGGCCTTCCCGCCCTGGCGGACGATTCCGGAATTGCGGTGGATGCCCTGAACGGAGAGCCGGGGGTGTATTCCGCCCGATACGGCTTTGATGAATCACTGGATGACTGGGGACGGCTCCAGCTGCTGCTGAAAAATACGGAGCAGGTCCCGGATGGCCAGCGGCAGGCTCAGTTCGTTTGTGTCATTACTCTGGTCATGCCGGACGGGCAGACCATCCAGGCCAGAGGCGAAGTTCACGGTGAATTGCTTCGGGCGCCGGCAGGAGAGGGTGGCTTCGGATATGATCCGATCTTCTATTATCCGCCCTATGGAAAAACCCTGGCGGAAGTGACCCCGGAAGAAAAGAATCAGGTTTCTCATCGGGCAAAGGCGCTGCAGGCATTTTATCAGAAGCTGAAGGAGGCGAATCTATGCTGACCAGCAAACAAAGAGCGGAGTTCCGTGCCCAGGCAAACAGCCTGGAAACCACTCTGATGGTGGGTAAGGACGGTGTAACCCAGGCCGTGGTAGAGGAAGCGGACCGGCTTCTGACAGCCCGGGAACTGGTGAAGGGAAAGGTGCTGGAGACAGCCCTGATGAGCGCCCGGGAGGTCAGCGACGCCATCTGCCAGGCCACCGGAGCGGACGGAATATCCTGCGTGGGCTCCAAGTTCGTAATTTATCGCTACAGCGAGAAGTGTCAGGAGGAACGCAATCAGACCGGCCGGGCCAAGCGCAAGGAGATCCCCAAGAGTAAGGCGGACCCGGTGGGCAAGGCAGCCCGTGCCCGCCGTCAGGCCGCCAGACAGGCCAGGGAACAGCGCAATCAATATTTCCGGGAGCAGGCCATTGAAAAGGCCATCGAACGGGATCGGGAGCGGCAGCTTCGCAAACGGGAGAAGTAACCAGGCATCATAAAAGAACAGGGGAGAGAAGGATATGGAACGAATCGGCATTTATGGCGGCACGTTTAACCCCCCGCATATCGGGCATATTTTGGCGGCATCCCAGGCAATTGAGACTCTGAAATTGGACAAGCTTTTGCTGATCCCGGATCGGATTGCCCCCCACAAGGATCTTCCCGACAATTCGGCAACCCCGGAGCAGCGGCTGGAAATGCTGCGCATTGCCGCTGCGGGCATACCGAAAATGGAAGTCTCGTCTCTGGAACTGGACCGGGAAGGCCCAAGCTATACCTTTGAGACGGTGAGCCAGCTGCGACTGCGACATCCCCAGGCGGAACTGTTTTTGTTGATGGGCGCAGATATGTTTTTATCCTTCGAAAATTGGCGCCGCGCGGAGCAGATTGCCCGGGAGGTGACCATTGCCGTTGCCTACCGGGGAGACAAGGGCGAACGGGAGGCCATTGAGGCACAGAAAAATCTCTTGGAGGAAAAGGGTTACCGGATCCTTGTGCTGGAAAACCCGGTCCATTCCATTTCATCCACCCAATTGCGGCGGCTGCTGGCGTTTCGCTGCGCCGGGGAGTTCCTGCCGAAAGGAGTGGAGGACTATATTCTCAGCAACGGTCTGTATGACACGGCAGCAGACTGGAAAAACCTTCCCATGGAGCAGCTGGAACGGGTGGTGGTGAGCCTGCTCAAGCCCAGCCGGGTTGCCCACGTGCTGGGATGCCGGAATACGGCAGTGGAGCTGGCCAAGCGCTGGGGCGCTGACCCAACAGACGCAGCCCGGGCCGGTATCCTTCACGACATTACCAAGGCGCTGGACGGCCCCCTGCAATTGACATTGTGTGCGGCCTATGGTAAAATACTGGATGATTTTTCCCGGAAATATCCCAAGACCCTCCATGCCTTTACCGGGGCGCTGGTGGCGGAACGGATCTTCGGAGAAAATCCACGGGTGGTTTCTGCCATTGCCCACCATACCACCGGCAAGGCGGAAATGAATGTTTTGGAAACCATTATTTATGTGGCGGACTATATGGAACCGAACCGGGATTTTCCCGGGGTGGAGCAGCTGCGGCAGCTGGCGTTTCAGGACCTGTACGGGGCACTGCGGCTGGGTCTGGAAATGACGCTGGAGCACCTGAAGCAGCAGGGCAGCGAGGTGTCCAGCCAGTCCCGGGAAGCGTTGGAATGGCTTACCGGTCAGGATGCCCGACAACCATCGAAATAGAAAAGACATCCCAGAAAGGAACGAATACTATGCGAACTCCAAAAGAAATTGCCATCGCAGTTACCAAGGCCCTGGACTCTAAGAAGGGGCAGGACATCAAACTGCTGAAAATTGACCATGTCAGCAGCCTGGCAGACTATTTCCTGATCTGCACCGGTACTTCCAACACCCATGTAAAAACCCTCTGCGATTTTGCTGAGTACACCCTGGAGCAGCTGGGCGAAACCATGCTGAGCCGGGAGGGACATCGGGGCAATTCCTGGGAGCTGCTGGACTACGGCACCATTGTGGTCCATGTTTTTACGGAAGAAGCCCGGAAATTCTATGACCTGGAGCGGCTGTGGGCCGATGCTGAGGTTGTGGATCTGAAAGATATTATCATCGAGGAGTAACTCGATTTAGGAAGGTGTATTGGCCATGAATTACGATTTTGCAAATATCGAAGCCAAGTGGCAGAAAATCTGGGAAGAGAAAAAGCTGTATGCCGCGGAAGATGGCGGCAAGAAGGAGAAGTTTTACGCGCTGGTGGAATTCCCTTACCCCAGTGCGGCGGGACTGCACGTTGGTCATCCCCGTCCCTACACGGCAATGGATATCATTGCCCGGAAGAAGCGTATGGATGGCAAGAATGTGCTGTTCCCCATGGGCTATGATGCGTTTGGTCTGCCCACGGAGAACTATGCCATCAAGAACCACATTCATCCCCGGATTGTGACGGAAAACAATATCAAGAATTTCCGCCGCCAGCTGAAGGCCCTGGGCTACAGCTTTGACTGGGATCGGGAAATCAACACCACAGACCCCAAGTATTTCAAGTGGACTCAGTGGATTTTCCTCCAGCTGTACAAGAACGGCCTGGCTTACAAGGCCAAGATGCCGGTGAACTGGTGTACCAGCTGCAAGTGTGTTCTGGCCAATGAAGAAGTGGTGGAGGGCGTGTGTGAACGCTGCGGCGCCCCGGTCATCCGGAAGGAAAAGAGCCAGTGGATGCTGCGCATTACCAAGTACGCCGACCGGCTGATCGATGATCTGGAAGATCTGGACTTCATTGACCGGGTCAAGGCCCAGCAGACCAACTGGATTGGCCGCAGCCACGGTGCAGAAGTGAAGTTCCAGTCCACCCTGGGTGACGAAATTCGGGTTTATACCACCCGGCCGGATACCCTGTTCGGTGCTACCTACATGGTGCTGTCCCCGGAGCATGCTCTGATTGCCAAGTGGATGGACAAGCTGAACAATGCGGACGCTGTAAAGGCATATCAGGCTGCCGCTGCCGCCAAGTCCGACTTGGAGCGTACTGAGCTGAACAAGGAGAAGACCGGTGTCAAGCTGGATGGTGTCATGGGCATCAACCCGGTAAACGGCAAGCAGATTCCCATTTTCATTTCCGACTACGTCCTGTCCACCTACGGCACCGGCGCCATTATGGCGGTGCCTGCCCACGACGACCGGGACTGGGAGTTTGCCAAGGCTTTCGGCTGCGAAATCATCGAGGTGGTTGCCGGCGGCAATGTGGAGGAAGCAGCCTTCACGCTGAAGGATGACACCGGAATCATGGTCAACTCCGGATTCCTCAATGGCATGACGGTCAAGCAGGCCATCCCCGCCATCATCAAGTGGCTGGAAGAGCAGGGCATCGGCGAACCCAAGACCAACTTCAAGCTCCGGGACTGGGTGTTCTCCCGCCAGCGTTACTGGGGCGAGCCCATCCCCATTATCCACTGCCCCAAGTGCGGCACGGTACCCATGAAGGAAGAGGAGCTGCCCTTGCTGCTGCCGGATGTGGAGAGCTATGAGCCCACCGACGACGGTGAAAGCCCCCTGTCCGCGATCACGGACTGGGTGAACGTGAAGTGCCCCTGCTGCGGCGGTGATGCCAAGCGGGAGACGGATACCATGCCCCAGTGGGCCGGCTCTTCCTGGTACTACCTGCGGTATATGGACCCCCACAACGATCAGGCTCTGGCCTCCAAGGAAATGCTGGAGTACTGGAGCCCGGTGGACTGGTATAACGGCGGCATGGAGCATACCACGCTGCACCTGCTGTATTCCCGGTTCTGGCACAAGTTCCTGTACGACATCGGTGTGGTGCCCACCAAGGAACCCTATGCCAAGCGGACTTCTCATGGTATGATTCTGGGTGAGAACCCCCATTATGTGGGCAATTTTGAAAAGCAGGAAGATAAGGATGCCATGATCGCTAAGTATGGCTCCGATGCTCTGCGTCCTGCGGTGAAGATGAGCAAGTCCCTGGGCAACGTGGTGAATCCCGACGATGTGATCCGGGAGTACGGTGCGGATACTATGCGGCTGTACGTCATGTTCATCGGCGACTTTGAGAAGGCGGCCACCTGGTCTCCCAAGGCGGTCAAGGGCTGCAAGCGGTTCCTGGATCGGGTGTGGGCCATGGCGGAACAGGTAACGGATCAGGAAACCGAGTACTCCAAGGAGAATACTTCCATTCTGCATAAGACCATCAAGAAGGTGGGCGAGGATATCGACAATCTGAAGCCCAACACCGCCATTGCGGCGCTGATGACCCTGATCAACCAGATCGACAAGACCTGCAATCGGGCAGAACTGAAGACGGTGCTGCAGCTGCTGTCTCCCTTTGCGCCTCACATCTGTGATGAAATCTGGGAGCAAAAGGGCTTTGAAGGCATTTGCTCCGTTTCTCCCTGGCCGGAATACTCCGAAGAGAAGTGCAAGGACAGCCAGATCAATGTGGCGGTTCAGGTCAACGGCAAGATGCGCGGCACGGTGCTGATGGATGCCGACCTTCCCGATGAGGAAGTGGTGGCCAATGTAACCGCCGACGAGAAGATTGCCCGGTTCCTGGCCAAGCAGGGCGGCAGCATTGTCAAGACCATTGTGGTAAAGAACAAGCTGGTCAACCTGATTGTCAAATAATCGGATTGAAATGATAAGCCCCGTACCGAAGTAATATTCGGTACGGGGCAAATTGTATTCTAATCAGAATGCAGGGGAAAATGAAGAACCGCTCTGCATTCGCAGAGCGGTTTGGAGCATAATCAAGAGGGATTAGTAGAATTTTCTCTTGTTCTTACGAGCAGCTTCAGACTTCTGCTTACGCTTCAGGCTGGGGCTGACGTAGTGCTCGCGCTTTTTCACTTCGGCAATCACGCCCTCCTTGGCACAGCTGCGCTTAAACCGACGCAGAGCGCTCTCCAGAGTTTCGTTTTCCTTGACGCGAATCTCAGACATTGTTTTCCCTCCCTCCGATGGCATCCGGCTAAATCCTGGATGCTTTCAGGGCCTAAACCAGGCTTGAATATTATATACGGATTTTCACCAATTGTCAAGGAAGATTTCGAAAAACCTACAAAAAACTTTTCCCAGCTCAGGGAATCTCCCCAAATTGGGGGTGGGAGCCAAATGGTTCTTTTCCCGGACACCGGAGAATACCCTGACATGAGGTGATGCTATGGGGTACCGGGTGGAGTATGACAGTGTGAAAAAGGTACGGGGCGTACAGAAGCGGACCGCCGGGCGATTGGCGATGACGGGAGTCTTTTTCCTGGTGTTTCTGGTACTGGTTGCCTGCTTTTGGCCGGAGGGAGCGTCAATTTTGCGGGATGCCCTGCTGCCGGGAGACCGTGCGGTCACAGCGGCGGCACTGGAAGAGTTGGCCCGTCAGGTGAGTCAAGGAACGGACCTTTCCCAGGCGGTGACTGAATTTTGCCGGGACCTTTTGGCGGGGGCGGGCATTGGTGTGGATTAGTCCGTTTTTCTTTGTGTATGCCGCTTTTCTTATTCTGGCGCTGCCTTTGGATTGGCTGCTGGCAGCGGTGACAGCAGCCATTGTCCATGAGTTGTTTCACCTTCTGGCAGTTGTGCTGTGCGGAGGCAGGGTAATTGGCATCCGGATTGGGGGTGCTGGAGCCCAGATTCAGGCCCTGCTGCCCAGCCGGCAGCGGGATATTCTGGCGATCCTGGCCGGTCCTGCCGGAAGCCTATTGATTGCCCTGCTGTGCCGGGATGTTCCACGGCTGGCAGTCTGCGCCGGTATTCAGGGAATATTCAATCTTCTCCCCATCCGTCCGCTGGATGGGGGAAATGCACTGTATTTTCTTCTGGAGGCGGTGATGCCGCGGTGGGCAGATTTGTGGTCAAAGCTGATCGGAGCCGCTGCTTTGGTATGGATTCTGGGGAGCGCAGCGGTTTTCATCTGGGGGTGGAAATGGGAAATTTTGACCGCTTTGGTCGGGATCGGGTGGATTTGTTGGGGGCTTTGGCGAAATAGACCTTGCAATGCAAGCCAAATCAGGGTACAATAGGGCTACCCTGAATGAAGAGGTAAACAGAATATGACGCAGCAATTACAGAGAATTCTCCTGTCGGTTCAGAAACCGGCCCGGTATACCGGCGGAGAATGGGGCGAGGTGAAGAAGAACCTGGAGGATGTCCGGGTGCGGATTGCCTTTTGCTTCCCGGACACCTATGAGATCGGCATGTCCAATGTGGGAATGCGGATTCTCTATGGTGTGATGAACGAGATGGAAGGCGTCTGGTGCGAACGGGTGTTTGCGCCTTGGACGGATATGGAAGAAATGATGCGGCAGAAGAATCTGCCGCTGTGGGCGCTGGAAAGTCAGGACCCGGTGAAGGATTTTGACATGATTGCCTTTACCATCGGCTATGAAATGGCCTATTCCAATGTGCTGAATATGCTGAACCTGGCGGGGGTTCCTCTCCGGGCAAAAGACCGGAAGGATTTGAAAAACATGGTCTTTGCGGGGGGCGTCTGCACCTTTAATCCGGAACCGCTGGCAGAGTTTGTAGACTTTTTCTCTCTGGGAGAAGGAGAGGAAATCACGGTAGAGATTGTCTCTTTGTACGATCAGGCCAAGGCGGAGGGCTGGGACAAGGACCGGTTCCTTCACGCCGTGGCGAAAATTCCCGGTGTCTATGTCCCCAGCTTCTACCGGCATGAATACAATACCGACGGCACACTTTCCGCAATCGTCCCCGTGGAGGGAGCTCCGCAGACCATTACCAAGCGGATTGTGGAAGACCTGGACAAGGCTTATTTCCCAACAAAGATGATTGTGCCCTCTACGGAGATTGTCCACGACCGGGCCAATCTGGAGGCCTTCCGGGGATGTATCCGGGGATGCCGGTTCTGTCAGGCGGGATTCAGCTGCCGCCCGGTGCGCAAGAAAAGCCCCCAGGTGCTCTACCGACAGGCGGTGGAGACGCTGGAATTTTCCGGGAATCAGGAAATTACCGTTTCCAGTCTTTCTACCTCGGACTACCGGGGCCTGAAAGAACTGATGGATCAGATGCTTCCTTACTGCCAGGAAAACCACGTGAATCTGTCGGTTCCGTCTCTGCGGGCTGATAATTTCTCCCGGGAACTGATGGAAAAACTTCAAACAGTCCGCAAAAGCGGCCTGACCTTTGCGCCGGAGGCGGGAACCCAGCGCCTGCGGGATGTGATCAACAAGAATCTGACCGAGGATGAAATCCTGACCACCTGTGCCCGGGCTTTTTCCGGCGGCTGGAACAGCGTAAAGCTGTATTTCATGCTGGGCTTGCCTACAGAAACCGACGAAGACGTGCTGGGCATTGCGGAGCTGGTGTATAAGGTCATTCAGCAGTGGAAGGAAAATGCTGTCAATAAGAAGCGGGGACTCCGGGTTCATGTGGCCACTGCCTACTTTGTGCCAAAACCCCACACCCCGTTCCAGTGGGAAAAGCAGATCACACCCCAGGAATATCTGCGTCGGTGCAAGCTGCTGAAATCCCATTTTTATTCCAAATCCATTGTCTATGACTACCACAGCCCGGATTTGAGCCGCTTGGAAGCGGTGTTTGCCCGGGGAGATCGTCGCTTGGGTGCGGTTCTGGAAACGGCGGTTGCCGACGGCGCCCGACTGGATGGCTGGGATGAGTGCTTTGACTATGGAAAGTGGCTGGAGGCCTTCCGGACCTGCGGTGTGGACCCGGATTTTTATACCGTCCGGGGATATGATGAGGAAGAGATTCTTCCCTGGGACCCCATTGATGTGGGAGTCAGCAAGCGTTTCCTCCGCCTGGAACGGAAACGGGCATACGAGGGTAAGGTGACACCGGACTGCCGCCACGGCTGTGCCGGGTGCGGCGCCAATGCACTGCTCAAGGAGGTGGCCTGCGATGCTTAGAGCGCTGTTTGAGAAAACGGGGACTGCCGTCTACATTTCTCATTTGGATCTGATGCGGCTGTTTCAGCGGGCCTTCAAGCGGGCAGGGCTATCCTTGACCCACAGCCACGGCTTCAATCCCAGACCCTCCGTCTCCATCGCCATGCCCATGAGCCTGGGGATGGGGAGCCAGTGCGAACTGCTGGACTTTGACCTGGAGGAACGGCCGGAAAGCCTGGACCTGATTTGTCAAAAGTTGAATGATGCGCTGATTCCAGGGGTTCGGGTGCGGAAGGTATACGAGGGCGGACAGAAACTGAAGAATCTGGCCTATCTGGATTGCTGCCTGACTCTGGAGTATGACCGTGGGGTACCGGCAAACGGGCTGGAAGAGCTGAAAGTCCTGTTTTCCCGGGAGTCCCTCCCGGTGCAGAAGAAGGGGAAAAACGGCATGACGGAGCAGGATATTGTGCCACTGATCCGCCGTTTGGAGATTGCGGTGATTTCCTCCGGAGAACTGGAAATCCGGGCACGAATCTGCTGCCAGAATCCCAGCCTGAATCCCATGCAGCTGGTGGCCGCGGTGAATTGCTATCTGCCGGAGCTTGTGCCGGATTTTGTACGGTGCTGCCGGACAGAAATATACGATACCGAGGAGTCGGTATTCCGATAAGGAGAAAGAAAACATGGAAGATAAACTTATTTTGGAAGAATGCCCCATCTGCCGCGGGCCCGGCATGCTGCTGCATGAGGGCGGCTGGTGCGTACAGGTAGAGTGCACCGATTGCAGTGCCCACACGGTTTATATGGAGTACAATACGGAAGAAGAGAAGAAAGAGGCCGAAAAGTCCGTGGCCTATCTGTGGAATATGGGGAAGGTTGTCAGCAGTGAACGTGGGGAGTGAGATGGAGCAGCGGCTCCATGACCGGATTGCCCAGATTTCCCGGGAAGTACCGGGCTCCATCGGGGATATTTTGAAATTTTCCTTGGTAAACTGCCAGACAGAGACGGGAGACTTTGAACTGTCCTGCTGGACAGAACCTTGGATGCGAAACTTTGCCGGAACCCTGCATGGCGGCCTGTGCGCCACCATTCTGGATCAGGCAATGGGATTTGTCTCCTACTGCCTGAAGGATGGAAAGGGAGCGGCTCCCACGGTCCAGCTGGAGGTGGACTTCCTGCGTCCTCTGATCCCGGGGGAGGAGGTCCTGGTCAAAGTTCATGTGGTTTCGGAGACGAAGACGCTGATGAATCTGACGGCGGAGGCGGTGCTGGCGTCCCACCCGGACAAGATTTGCTTGTCTGGTTCAGGGATCTACTATTTCAAGCCTGCTGCCAAGGCGGAAGAATAAGGTTATGCACCCCGGGAGAGGGCCGGAATGGCTTTTCCCCGGGGTGCAAAAAATTTTTTTGAAAAATGAAAAAAAGTGCTTGCATTTTTCTACAATGTATGCTATCATGTCCTAGCTGTCAGGGAACAGCAAGAGACAATTAAAAAATCCGGGTGTGGCGAAGTTTGGTATCGCGCTTGAATGGGGTTCAAGAGGCCTCGA
>DSLFC04101__coassemble_227_pt1 | contig 101320 bp, 65 predicted proteins | sample DSLFC04101__metabat2_low_PE_049 | metagenome-assembled genome bin DSLFC04101 | reverse complement strand
CCACACTTGCAGCCTGAGAAGTGTTTTCTGCCAGGTACACGCCCCGGCAGAAAACTTTTTTTACATTATTTGCCGCCACAGACGGCAAACGCTGTAAGACTTTTTTGACACGCTCAACCAGCGCACCCGATTTCGGGTGCGCTGGCTTGCTATAAGGGAGATTGATTACTGATAGTCCACCACACTGACCCAGGACAGGAGGAAATCCCGCTCGGATTCGTTGCTCTTCACCAGCTGGGAGGCGGCTACAATAGGCATCCACTTCTGGACATACTGCAATGCGGTGTCGCTCTTGCGGCAGAACAGCTCCAGGTACTTCTTTGCCCCTTCCTTATCGCCGTTCAGGCAGAACAGCAGGTAGGTCCGGGCGGCGTCGGCGGAGGCGTTGCCCTGGGTGGCGTGGGACCAGTCCAGGATGCAGGCAGTGCCGTCTTCCCGCACGATGATGTTGGAGGGGTTAAAGTCCCCGTGGCAGATCTTGTTGTGCTTGGGCATGCTCTCCAGCTGGATGTGCAGGTCATACCGGGTGGTGGCGTCCAGGCCGGAGGCGCTGATCTTGCCGTGCATCTTGTCTTTCAGCTTGTTCAGCATGGGACAGGTGGCGGCGTGCATCTTCAGCTGCAGATCCACCAGATATTCCAGGTATTCGTCCTTCTTCTCCGGATGCTCCTCCATCAGCTGGGCCAGGGTCTTGCCCTCAATAAACTCGGAGATGATGGCCCATTTGCCGTCCACCTCGGTGACCCCCAGCAGCTTGGGGATGGGCAGACCGGACAGCTCAATCCGGGCCTGATTCAGGGCTTCGTTCAGAATGTCCGCCTTGGAAAATTCCTGATCGAAGGCTTTGATGCAGCGATCACCATCCCGGTAGATCACCTTGTGGGGGCGGGTGGCAATGATGTTTTCGGTGTTCATACAGTTCCCCTCCTTAACCATTGCGGCTGTCGCCGTAGTATGCGTTCAGATACATCTGCTTGATTTCGCTCATCAGGGGATACCGGGGATTGGCGCCGGTGCACTGGTCGTCGAAGGCCTGCTCTACCATGTCGTCCAGCCGGTTCAGGAAGTCGGTTTCGTCGATGCCGTAGTCCCGGATGGTGGGCTTGATGCCGACTTTTGCCTTCAGGCTGTCAACGGCGGCAATCAGGTTCTCCAGCTTTTCCTGGTCGGTATTGCCGCCCAGCTTCAGGTAGTCGGCAACCTCGGCGTACCGGGCCAGGGTGTGGGGATGGTCGTACTGGGAGAAGGTGCCCATCTTGGGGGGAACCTCGGCGGCGTTGAAGCGCAGCACCTCGTCAATCAGCAGGGCGTTGGCCACGCCGTGGGGCAGGTGATGGAAGGCGCCCAGCTTGTGAGCCATGGAGTGGCACACACCCAGGAAGGCGTTGGCGAAGGCCATGCCGGCCATGCAGGCGGCGTTAGCCATATTCTCCCGGGCTCTGGGGTCCTTGGCACCGTTTTCATAGGCGGAGGGCAGGTTGTCGAAGATCAGCTTCAGGCTCCGCAGGGCCAGGCCGTCGGTGTAATCCGTTGCCATCATGGAGGCATAGGCTTCCAGGGCGTGGGTCACGGCGTCGATGCCGGAGGCGGCAGTCAGACCCCGGGGGGCATTCATCATCATGTCTGCGTCGATAATGGCCATCTTGGGCAGCAGCTCATAGTCGGCCAGGGGGTACTTCACGCCGGAGACTTCATCGGTGATGACGGCGAAGGGGGTGACTTCGGAGCCGGTGCCGGCAGTGGTGGGCACGGCCACGAAGTAGGCTTTCTCGCCCATCTTGGGGAAGGTGTACACCCGCTTGCGGATGTCCACAAAGCGCATGGCCATATCCTGGAAGTCAGCTTCGGGATGCTCATAGAGAACCCACATGATCTTGCCGGCGTCCATGGCAGAGCCGCCACCGATTGCAATGATCAGGTCGGGCTGGAATTCCCGCATCCGGGCGGCGCCTTCTTTGGCGCAGGCCAGGGTGGGATCGGGGGCCACATCGAAGAAGGTGGTGTGAATAATGCCCATGGCGTCCAGCTGGTTTTCCACCGGCTTGGTGTAGCCGTTCTGGTACAGGAACTGGTCGGTGACAATGAAGGCCTTCTTATGCTCCTTCAGCTCCGCCAGAGCAACCGGCAGGCAGCCCTTCTTGAAGTAAACCTTTTCCGGGGCACGGAACCACAGCATATTCTCCCTCCTCATGGCCACGGTCTTAATGTTCAGCAAATGCTTGACGCCCACGTTCTCCGACACGGAGTTGCCGCCCCAGGAGCCGCAGCCCAGGGTCAGGGAGGGAGCCAGCTTGAAGTTGTACAGGTCGCCGATACCGCCCTGGGCGGAGGGGGTATTCACCAGAATCCGGCATGCTTTCATCCGGGCGGCGAAGGCGTCCAGTTTGTCCTTGGCGGTGACAGTGTCCAGGTAGACGGAAGCGGTGTGGCCGTAGCCGCCGTCCTTGACCAGGGTGTCGGCCTTTTCCAGGGCATCGGCGAAGTCCGCAGCCCGGTACATGGCCAGAACCGGGGACAGCTTCTCATGGGCGAAGGCTTCGCTGAGATCGGTGGAGGTGACCTCGCCAATGAGAATCTTGGCGGTGGGAGGAACTTCCACACCGGCCAGAGCGGCGATGGTGTGGGCGGACTGGCCTACGATTTTGGAGTTCAGAGCGCCGTTGATCAGGATGGTGTCCCGGACCTTCTGCAGTTCTTCCTCGTTCAGAATATAGCAGCCTCTGGCCTGGAACTCGGCCTTCACCTGATCGTAAATGGAATCCAGCACCACCATGCTTTGCTCAGAAGCGCAGATCATGCCGTTGTCGAAGGTCTTGGAGTGGATGATGGAGGACACCGCCAGCAGAATGTCGGCGGAATCGTCGATGACGGCGGGGGTGTTGCCGGGGCCAACGCCCAAAGCGGGCTTGCCGGAGGAGTAGGCAGCCTTTACCATGCCGGGGCCACCAGTGGCCAGAATCAGATCCGCTTCCCGCATAACCTGGTTGGTCAGCTCCAGGGAGGGCTGGTCAATCCAGGCCAGGATGCCCTCAGGAGCGCCGGCAGCAACAGCCGCCTCCAGCACCACCTTGGCGGCGGCGATGGTGCAGCCCTTGGCCCGGGGATGGGGGCTGATGATCATGGCGTTGCGGGTTTTCAGGCAGATCAGGGACTTGAAGATGGCGGTGGAGGTGGGGTTGGTGGTGGGAATCACCGCGGCAACCACGCCAATGGGTTCGGCGATCTTCTGGATACCGAAGGCGGTATCCTCTTCGATGACGCCGCAGGTCTTGGTATCCTTGTAGGCGTTGTAGATATATTCGGCTGCATAGTGGTTCTTGATGACTTTGTCCTCCACCACGCCCATGCCGGTTTCGGCTACGGCCTGCTTGGCCAGGGGAATGCGCATTTTGTTGGCGGCGGTGGCGGCGGCCAGGAAGATTTTATCCACCTGCTCCTGGGTATAGGTGGCGTAAATGGCCTGGGCCTTGCGGCAGCGGTTCAGCACTTCGGTCAGTTCCTGAGAGGTGGTGACGACGGGATAGGTATATTCCATAAATCTCAGCCTTTCTGAAGATTATTTCGGTAATTAAGTACCGATAAATTACTATCGATATCATAGCACAAGCCAGGGAAAAGTCAAGGGATTATTCGATAAAAAAGTATCGGTTCTGGAAATTCGGCGAAAGCAACAGATTTGGCAAACAAAACCGAAGGGTTTCCGGCAGATTTTTCGGCCCTTGCTTTTTCTCAGGCAAGGGTGTATGCTAAGAACATTCTATTTGGGGAAATCTCCCGGAAAGGCAGGTTTTTCAGATGAAAGTGGGAATGACCCTGGAAGGGGGAGGAATGCGGGGAATGTACACCGCCGGTGCTCTGGACACCTTCCTGGAGGCGGGAATTACGGTGGATGCCATGGTGGGCGTGTCGGCGGGAGCCTTGTTCGGGGTGAATTTTTTGTCCCGGCAGTCCGGGCGAGTGATCCGCTATAACAAGCGCTTCAACGCCGATCCCAACTATATGGGCCTTCGCCCCCTGCTCCGGGAGGGGAACATTGTCAGCACCCTCTACGCCTATCAGGCGGTGCCCTATACCCTGGACCCCTTTGACGATGCCCGATTCCGGGCCTCGGGGGTGCCCTTCTACGCCGTGATGACGGAGGTGGAAACGGGAGAGCCGGCATATATCCGAGTCCGCAGTGTCTTTGCCCAGATGGACGTGCTCCGGGCCTCTGGATCGCTGCCTTTTGTCTCCCGACCGGTTACCATCGGGGAAAAGCAGTACCTGGACGGGGGAATTTCCGACAGCATCCCCTTCCGGTGGATGGAATCCCAGGGCTGTGAAAAGCAGCTGGTGATTCTCACCCGGGACGAAAACTACCGCAAAGGCCCCATGCCCCCGGCGGCGGTGAAGCTGGCCTACCGGCGCCAACCTCGGCTGGCCCAGCGGATGCTCCGGCGGCACGTGGAGTACAACCAGGCCCTGGAAGAGCTGAAGGAGTGGGAAAAAACGGGAAAGGCGCTGGTTCTGCGTCCCTCCCAGCCCATTCAGATCGGCCGGACGGAGAAGGACCCGGAAAAGCTTCAGGCGGTCTACGACCTGGGGAGGGCGGACGCCCAGCGGCGGCTGCCGGAAATTCAGAACTACTTGAAATATAAAGAAAAGCCGCCCCGCAGTTTTTAGACTGCGGGGCGGCTGTGTCTTAGGAAAGCTTGGGAGCGAATTCCCGGGCGGCGCTGGCCCGGTAGAAAAGTACGGACAGAGCAGTGGCCACACCCCAGCCGATGGGCCAGGCGCACCAGATGCCGGTGGAGCCCAGGGCCGTGGCGGACAGGATGAAGGCCAGCACCACCCGGAGAATCAGATCGGTAAAGGTGGCGATGACGAACTGACGCATGAGACCGGCTCCCCGGAGGATGCCGTCGGCCACCAGCTTGGTGGACACCACGAAGTAGAAGGGTGCCACAACCCGCAGGAATGCAATGCCGCTGTCCAGCGCTCCCTGGGAAGGATGATCCATGAAGGCTCTGAGCAGAAGATTCCCTGCCAGCAGGTACAGAGCCACCAGGGGCACACACAGCGACCACACCAGCTTCAGTCCAGCCCGGAAGCCCTCCCGGATTCGCTGGGGCTTTTCTGCTCCCAGATTCTGGGCGGTGTAGTTGGAAATGCCGTTGGCCAGGGTAGTAAAAGAGGTGATGACCAGATTGTTCAGCTTGATGGAGGCGGAATAACCCGCCATCACTGCCGGGCCAAAGCCGTTGATCACGCCCTGAACCAGAATATTGCCCACGGAGATAAAGCTCTGCTGGGCGATGCTGGGAATGGCAATGATGGCCAGCCGCTTGAGAATGGGCAGGGAGAAGGGCCGCACAGGCTGGGTGGTGTGGATTTTCTTCAGCCGCAGGGCAATGACCAGCACTGCCAGCACACAGCTGACCCCCTGGCACAGGAAAGTGGCCCAGGCCACGCCGGCCACGCCCATTTTGAAGGCGGTGACGAAGAGAATGTCCACGGCAATGTTGGAAAGGGAGGAGGCCGCCAGGAACAGGAAAGGAGTCTTGGAGTCTCCCAGGGCAGAGAAAATGCCGGTGCTGATGTTATAGAAGAAAACGAAGGGCAGGCCCCAGATATAGATGTCCAGGTACAGCTTGGAGTCAGCCAGCAGCTCCGCCGGCGTTTGAATCGCGGCGAGCAAGGGATCGCAGAAGATCAGTCCCCCGGCCATCAGGGTCAGGCAGACCACGGCGCTGGAAATCATAGCGGTGGAAACGGCGGTCTTCATCTCGCCGTACTGCCGCCCACCAAACAGGGAGGACACCACCACTGAGCAGCCGATGTTGCAGCCGAAGGCAAAGGCAATGAAAATCAGGGTGATTTCGTAGCTGTTGCCCACTGCGGCCAGGGCGTTCTCACCGATAAACCGTCCGGCCACAAAGCTGTCGGCGATGTTGTAAAGCTGCTGGAACACAATGCTGCCGAACAGAGGCAGGCAGAACTGCCACAGCACGGTACTGGGTTTGCCTACCGTCAGATCCTTATTCAAATGAACCATCTCCTATTGATTATACATAACTTGACAAGAAATTCCAGCGTCATTATAATGAAGCTGCCGATATAATGCAAATACATATTATCTATATCTGATATCACAAAAAGGAATGACACCATGAGCCTTTCCTACGACTACTACAAAACCTTCTACTATGTAGCCAAGTACCGCAGCCTTTCCAAAGCGGCGGCGGCCCTGCTGTGCGGCCAGCCCAACGTGACCAAGGCCATCGGAAATCTGGAGGCCCAGCTGGGCTGCACGCTGTTCTTCCGCACCGGCCGGGGGGTGACCCTGACCCCGGAGGGGGAGCGGCTGTATGCCCACGTGGCCATCGCCTATGAACATCTGACCCAGGCAGAGGCGGAGCTGCTCTCCGCCCGGGAGCTGGAAACCGGAACCGCCACCATCGGCACCACGGAAACCGCCCTCTATGGCCTGCTGATTCCCGTGCTGGAGCAATTTCACCGGGCCCATTCCAAGGTAAAGCTGCGGATTTTCAGCTACAGCACCGTCCAGGCCATCCAGGCGTTGAAAAACGGGGCGGTGGACTTCTGCCTGGTCACCACCCCTCTGGAGGAGGCCCGGCAGTTCCGGGTGACCCGGCTGCGGGATTTCCGGGAGATTCTGTGCGCCGGAGGACAGTACCGGTATCTGGGAGAACAGCCTCAGGACCTGTCGGTGCTGGAAGACTGCCCGATGATTTCCCTGGGCCGCAGTACCAAAACCTATGAGTTTTACAGCCAGTTTCTTCTGTCGCATGACCGGGAGTGGAAGACGGACATTGAGGTCTCCACTGCCGATCAGATGCTGCCGCTGGTACGCCGGGGGCTGGGCATCGGCTTTATCGGGGAGTTCTTCCTGGGGGATGCCCTGTCCTCCGGGGAAGTCCGGGAGATTCCCCTGAAGGAGCCGCCTCCCTGTCGGAGCATCTGTCTGGTGGAGGATATGTCCCGGCATCTGAGCATTGCCTCGGCGAAAATTGCCGAAATTCTGAAGTCCGCAGCCCAATAAAAACCGCCGCCCGGGATTTCCCGGGCGGCGTTGTTATGGAACTCTCAGAAATCAACCTCGGTGTCGTAGTAGCAGCACTTGAGCAGCTTTTCCATCTCTTCCTGGGTGGGAATTCTGGGGTTGGAGCCGGTGCAGGCGTCGCCGATGGCGTTCTTGGCGATCTCGGGCAGCCGGGACAGGAACACATCCTCGGGGACGAAGCCCTGCTCGCAGGGGTAGGAGTCGGCGCCGTAGTGCTGGATGCACTGGGGGATGTTCAGGGCGTCGTTCATGCCCCGCAGGTAGGCGATGAGCAGCTGGACCTTTTCGTCGTCATTGGAGCCGCCCAGCTTCATCTCGTCGGCGATGACACCGTAACGGGCCTTGGCAGTGGGGTCCTTGGCGTTGAAGGCGATGACCTTGGGCAGGTACATGGCGTTGGCCGCACCGTGGATGATGTGAGCGCCATAGTCGGAGAAGGCGGCGCCGGTCTTGTGGGCCATGGAGTGGACAATGCCCAGCAGGGCGTTGCTGAAGGCCATGCCGGCCAGGCACTGGGCAGAGTGCATGCTGTCCCGCTTTGCCATGTCGCCGTTGTAGCTGCCCACCAGATCCCGCTGAATCATGCGGATGGCGTGGATGGCCAGGGGGTCGGTGAAGTCGCAGTTGGCGGTGGATACATAGGCCTCAATGGCGTGGGTCATGGCGTCCATACCGGTGTGAGCCACCAGCTTCTTGGGCATGGTTTCCGCCAGGGAGGGGTCTACAATGGCCACGTCGGGGGTGATTTCAAAGTCCGCCAGGGGGTACTTGATGCCCTTTTCGTTGTCGGTGATGACGGCGAAAGCGGTGACTTCCGTGGCGGTGCCGGAGGTAGAGGAAATGGCGCAGAAGCGGGCCTTCCGGCGCAGGGGCGGGATGCCGAAGACCTTGCACATATCCTCAAAGGTAATGTCGGGGTACTCGTACTTGATCCACATGGCCTTGGCTGCATCGATGGGAGAACCGCCGCCGATGGCCACGATCCAGTCAGGCTGGAACTTCTCCATGGCCGCGGCCCCCCGCATAACCGTATCTACAGAGGGGTCTGGCTCGATGCCTTCAAACAGCTCCACTTCCATGCCGGCTTCCTTCAGATTGGCGACCACGGTGTCCAGGAAGCCAAAGCGCTTCATGGAGCCGCCTCCCACGCACACCATTGCCCGCTTGCCTTCAAAGGTCTTCAGCGCGTCCAGGGCGCCCTTGCCGTGGTACAGATCCCGGGGTAACGTAAATCTTGCCATAATCCATTCCTCCTGTATTTTTTTAAATTGGGTTTTCTTGCCTGTAATTTCATTATACAAATTCCGCCAGAAAAGTCAAGGGCGGCAGGGAAGATGGAAAAAAGTTAACGATTTTGAAAAAATTTATAAAAATTTCCAGAATTATGACTGAAAATAATACGGCTATTCAGAAATATGGAAAATGGGAACTGTCACGAAACGAAACACTGATTTTCAGAAGACAAGATTTCTGAAAAGTTTTCTCCAAAAGAAAAGTGGAAAAAAGTGTTCCTTTTTTGTACAGCTTGTGCTATAATGAAACCAAACCGGAACCCCGGAAATCCCGCAGCGGGAGGAGACGTATATGGAAGAAAGTCCCATTCACATTCTGGGCATTGCCCCCTATGAGGGAATGAAAACCGCCATGGAGCGGGCGGCGGAAAGCTATCCCAATATCAAACTGGATACAGCCATCGGTGACCTGGATGAAGGTACCGCCATCGTCAAGGGAATCCCTGTTGATGCCTACGACTGTATTATCTCTCGGGGCGGCACCGCCGAGCAGATCCGCAAGATCAGCACCATCCCGGTGATTGACATTCAGCTGTCGGTATATGATGTGCTGCGCTCCATCAAGCTGGCGGAGAACTACGGCGGCCGCTACGCCATCGTGGGCTTTCCCAGCATTACGGAGCCGGCCCACATTCTGTGCGACCTGCTGCGCTACAATCTGGACATCATCACCATCCACGGCCGGGACGATGTGGTGGAGACGCTGAACCAGCTCCACCAGGAGGGCTATCGGATGGTGGTGGGGGATATGGTCACCCATACCGCCGCCCGGAACATGGGCATGGATGCGTTTCTGATCACTTCCGGCGCCGAGGGCCTGCGCACTGCCCTGGAGCAGGCCATCTCCTTCAGCAGTGCCTTCCGACGTATCCGGCAGGAGAACCGGCTGCTGCGGAGCATGAATCCTGAGGGGGTGTCCGTGGCCCTGCTGGATCGGAAGGGGGGGCTGCGCTACAGCTACCCCGGAGAGCCGGCCGCGGATCTGCTGAACATCCTCCGCTCCCATCTGAAGGAGGTGGTCCCCGGACGGCCTCTGTCCTTCTATTATAAATCCCTGAACACGCTCTACGGTATCACCGCCCGGCAGATTTCCATGTGGGAGAACAGCTATGTGCTGTTCACCTGCCGCCCGGGCCAGATTCCTCTCCGGGGCAGCAAGCTGGGCATGCGCAGCTACGGCAAGGTGGAGTGTGAGCATCTGTTCATGAGCAGCTTTTACAGCCTGTCCGGTGCCATGGGAGAGATCGAAACAACGGTATCGGCCTACGCCCTGTCCCGGCAGAGTGTCCTCATTGTCGGAGAGGACGGAACCGGCAAAGAGCAGATTGCCCGGGCACTGTACCTGCGCAGCGGCTGGACCAATACGCCCTTTTGGGTGTTCAACTGTCAGCTCTTGGCAGAGAAGAGCTGGGATTTCCTGCTTAACCACGCCAACTCCCCCTTTAACGACGACCGGAACACACTGTACTTTCAATATTTTGAAACCCTCTCGGAAAACCGGCTGAACCAGCTCTACACCCTGATCCAGGAGACGGGACTGGCCAAACGGCAGCGGCTGATTTTCTCCTGTACCTGCCGGGAGGGAGAGGCCCTGGCCCCTGCTGTTCGGAAATGTATCCTGGGCCTGGGCTGCCTGACTTTGCGGATGCCTGCTCTTCGGACCCGATCCGATGAAATTCCTTCCCTGGCAAGTCTGTACCTGAACAGTCTGAACCAGGAGCTGGGCAAGCAGATCTCCGGCTTTGAGCCGAAGGCCATCGAGCAGCTGCGCAGGTATCCCTGGCCTCACAATTACACCCAGTTCAAGCAGGTGCTCTATGAGCTTGCCATTTTATGTGACTCCAGTTACATTGGTTCTACATTGGTGGCGGAAACGCTGTCCAAGGAATCCAGCCTGACCCATGCGGCCCAGCGAAGCGCTGCGGAGAAGCCTCCGGAGGGAACCCTGGAGGAGATCACCAGGAAAATCATCTACCAGACCCTGGAGGACTGCGGCGGCAACCAGACCGCAGCGGCCAAGCGGCTGGGCATCAGCCGCACCACATTGTGGCGCCATTTGGGCGAGGGAAAAAACTGAACGGACGAATACCCGCCGCAACACAGCCTGCGGCGGGTATTTTTGTGTCTTGGTGAGGGCGGGGAGAAGCTGTGGGGGAAATGCTTGTTCCAATTTGAAATGGGCCCCAGGTGAAAAACGCCAAATCGTTCAAAATTAAAACAAGATAAAAGGGGAAATTACAATGTAAAAAATAAAACGTTCCAAATATAAACAAAAAGAGAATTGGCCCCATTGAAGCCGATGGAAAGGGCTGATAGAATAAAGACAAATCAAGGCACCTTGAAAAGGAGAGATACCCATGATTCAGCTGTTGATTATCGCGGATGATTTTACCGGGGCCCTGGACGCCGGTGTGCAGCTGGCAGTCCGGGGTGCCAAAACTGCCGTCATCACCGATGCTGCCGCAGACTGGAGCGAGAGCGCCCGGGATCTGGATGTGCTGGTAGTGGATGCGGAGACCCGGCACCTTCCCGCTGCCCAGGCCTATGAGATCGTCTTCCGGATTGTCACCCTGGCAGCCCGGCTGCAGGTTCCTTACATCTATAAGAAGACGGATTCTGCCCTCCGGGGCAATGTGGGGGCGGAGCTCAGCGCCGTACTCCACGCCAGCGGAGAGACCCAGCTGCCCTTCCTGCCTGCCTTCCCCCAGATCGGCCGCTGCACCGTGAAGGGTGTGCATTACATCCAGGGGGTCCCGGTGGATCAGAGCGTATTCGGAAAGGACCCTTTCGAGCCAGTGAAGCAGTCTCGGGTGGATCAGCTGGTGGCGTCCCAGACCCAGGACCCGGTGATCTCCCTGCCCGCCCTGACGGCAGGGGTACAGACGCCGGAGCAGAAGGGAATCCTGATTTTCGATGCGGAAAGCGAGGAAGACCTGTTCGCCACCGGCCATGCTTTGCAAAAGGCGGGGCGGCTGCGGATCATGGCCGGCTGCGCCGGATTCGCTGCCATGCTTCCCGAGTTGTTGGACAGCTGCCGGGGAGAGCGGCATTTCACCATGCCCCGGCTGCACGAACGGCTGCTGATGCTCTGCGGAAGCGTCAACCCCATTACCCTGACCCAGCTGGAGCGGGCGGAGCAGGCAGGATTCCTGCGGCTGCGGATGCGCCCGGATCAGAAGCTGGAGCCGGAATACTGGGAAACCCCTGCCGGTCGGGAACAGCTGGAGTGCTGGATCGACCAGCTGGAACAAGGCGGCCACGCAGTGATCGACAGCAACGATCCCGGCGGAAATGAGCCCACTGCCCGTTACGCCCGGGAACAGGGCCTGACTCTGGAGGAAGTACGTCAGCGGATTTCCGGTTCTCTGGGCCAGATCCTGAAGGCCGTCCACGATCACGGGGTGGAGGGGACCCTGCTGATCACCGGCGGCGACACCCTGAAGCAGTGCATGGACCGGCTGGAAGTGTATCAGATCGAGCCGCTGTGCGAGCTGGAACCTGGCGTGGTGCTGTCCCGTTTCACCTATCAGGATGTAACCCGCTATGTGATTTCCAAGTCCGGGGGATTCGGAAGTGAGAATTTGCTGGTCAATCTGGTAAATCGACTGTCTCAGCCGGTTTGCTCCCAATACGAACGATAAAACGGAGGTAAAAACTTATGAAATATCCCAGACTGCCCGGCCTGACCCTGGACGGCCAGGTCTACCAGAACGAAGAAATGGGCACCGTGGAAGCCATCATTCCTCCCGGCCCCTGGCGCACCTGCCACGGTCCCGGAATGGTGGAGCTGCCCAACGGCGATCTGCTGTGCTGCTGGTTCGCCGGCACCTTTGAGGGAGACGCGGACGTGCACATCGTCTGTGCCCGGCTTCCCAAGGGAGCGGACAAGTGGGAGGAGCCTGTGGACGTCTCCAACGATCCCACCCGCTCCGAGCAGAATCCCTCCCTGTTCCTGGGTCCCGACGGCGGGGTGTGGTGTATGTATACCGCCCAGCTGGGCCGGGTGCCTGGAAAGGACAATATGCAGTTTACTTCTCAGGTCCGCTGCCAGAAATCCTTTGACGGCGGCAAGACCTGGTCCGACTACGAAACCATTTTCCCTGAGGAGGGCACCTTCTCCCGGCAGCCCATCCAGGTCCTGAAAAACGGACGATGGATTTACGGCACCTGGATCTGCACCGATGCCGTGGACGGCCTGGCAGGGGACCCCTCCGCCTTCCGGATTTCCGACGACCAGGGCAAGACCTGGCATCAGGTGATGATGCCCAAGTCCAACGGTCGGGTCCATCCCACCGTGGTGGAGCTGGACGACGGCCACCTGGTGGCCTTTATGCGCAGCCGGGAAGCGGACAACATCTACCGCAGCGAGTCCTTTGACTGGGGCGACAGCTGGTCCGAGCCCAAGCCCACGGTGCTGCCCAACAACAACTCCTCCATCAGCGCCATCCGCACCCAGTCCGGTCGGATTGCCATCGCCTACAACCCCACCTGCGTCTCCGAGGATATGCGCAGCAAGTGTGCATGGCCCGGCCTGCGGTGCCCGGTGGCGGTGGCCCTGTCTGAGGACGGCGGAGAGACCTTCCCCATGATCCGCTGGATGGAGCGGGGCGAGGGCTTCATCGGCGACGAGAACAAGACCAACAACAAGCAGTACGAGTACCCCTACATCATGCAGGGCGCCGACGGACGGCTCCATCTGACCTACGCCGCCTTCACCCGGAAGGCCGTGAAGTACGTCAGCTTCACGGAGGAGGACGTGATGGGCGCCAAGCGGGAGCGCTACGGCGTGTACAACCCCACCAGCGGCGAAGGCGCCCGGGATGCCCGGTAACCTGACCGGAATCGATTTTTTACAGGAGTGATTGAAATTATGCTGACTACCTACAATCTGAAGATGCCACATGCGGTTTATGGCGGCGAGAACGCCATGGACAACATTGCTGCCATTATCAAGACCCTGAATGCCAAGAAGGTGGCCATGTTCACCGACAAGGGCCTGCGGAGCCTGGGCCTGTTCGGCTTGGCGGAGGACGTGGTGAAGACCACCGGCGTTTCCTACTATGTGCTGGATGATCTGCCCTCCGAGCCTTCCTATATGGCGGTTCAGAAAATCGTGGATGAGTTCAAGGTAAGCGGCGCCGACCTGATCGTTGCCTGCGGCGGCGGCAGTGTCATGGATGCGGCCAAGCTGGCAAGCGTGCTGGTCACCGACGAGTACGGCGTGAAGGAACTGCTGGACAACCCCGGCATGGCCCGTAAGTGCGTGCCCATTGTGCTGATCCCCACCACCGCCGGCACCGGCGCCGAGGTCACCCCCAACGCCATTGTGGGCGTGCCCGAGAAGGAACTGAAGATCGGCATCGTCAATGACAACATGATCGCGGACTACGTGATTCTGGACGCCCGGCTCATCAAGAACCTGCCCCGGAAGATCGCTGCTGCCACCGGCGTGGATGCCCTGGCCCACTGCATTGAGTGCTTCACCTCCAACAAGGCCAACCCCTTCAGCGATATGTACGCTCTGGAGGGCTGCGACCTGATTCTCAACAACATCGAGCGGGCCTGCGACGACCCCGAAGCCATGGAGGAGAAGAACCGGATGCAGATGGCCGCTTACTACGGCGGTCTGGCCATCACCGCCTCCGGCACCACTGCGGTGCACGCCCTGAGCTATCCTCTGGGCGGCAAGTACCACATTGCCCATGGCGTGTCCAACGCCATTCTGCTGACTCCCGTCATGCGTTTCAACGCTCAGGACCCTGCCTTCCGGGAGCGGCTGGCTCTGGCCTATGACCGCTGCTGCCATGACAAGGTCAAGTGCGAGACCGTGGATGAGAAAAGCGCCTGGATGATTGCCAAGATGGAAGGCATTGTGAAGCACCTGGATATCCCCACCAGCCTGAAGGAGTTCGGCGTCCCCGAAAGCGACCTGGAGGGTCTGGTAGAGGCCGGTATGCAGGTTCAGCGGCTGCTGGTGAACAACATGCGTCTGGTTACCGCTGAGGATGCCAGAAAGCTGTATCTGGAAATCATGTAAGGAGGAAATCTTTATGAAACCTACACAGATCAAAGGCATTATCCCCCCCATTGTCACCCCCATGAACGCCGATGAGAGCGTCAACATCCCCGAGCTGCGCAACCAGGTGGAGCGTCAGATCGCCGGCGGCGTTCACGGCATCTTCCCCTTCGGCACCAACGGCGAAGGCTACATCCTGAGCCTGAAGGAGAAGGAGGAGATCCTGGAGGCTGTGGTGGATCAGGTCAAGGGCCGGATTCCCGTGTACGCCGGTTCCGGCTGCATCTCCACCCAGGACACCATCTACATGAGCAAGCGGGCAGAGGAACTGGGCGCCGACGTGCTGAGCATCATCACCCCCAGCTTCGCCGTGGCCAGCCAGAAGGAGCTGTATGACCACTATGTGGAGGTCGCCAAGCACGTGAACATCCCCATTGTGCTCTACAACATCCCGCCCCGCACCGGCAACAAGCTGCTGCCCGAGACCGTGGCAAAGCTTGCAAAGGACGTGGACGTGATCATGGGCGCCAAGGATTCCAGCGGCGACCGGGACAACCTGAAGGCCTACATCGACCTGACCCAGGACCTGGGCAAGGACTTCTCCGTGCTGGCGGGCAACGACGGCAACATCCTCTTCTGCCTCCAGAACGGCGGCAAGGGCGGCATCGCCGGCCGCGCAAACCTGTGGCCCAAGACCGTTGCCTCCATCTACAACTACTTCGTGGCCGGTGAGCTGGACAAGGCCCAGCAGGCCCAGGACGCCGTGGCCGCTCTGCAGCGGGTGTTCAAGTTCGGCAACCCCAACACCATCATCAAGAAGGCCGTCAACCTGCTGGGCTACCCCGTGGGCGACTGCCGCAAGCCCTTCAACTACCTGTGTGAGGAAGGTGTCGCCGAGCTGAAGCAGGTTCTGAAGGAGAGCGCGGAAAACGGCATGTGCTGATCAGCGCAGGCCCTTGAGGATAAGGAGGAATATACAATGAGCAGACCGATTCTGGGCATTTCCATGGGCGATCCCTTTGGCAACGGCCCTGAAATTACTGTCCGCGCCCTGGCTGACGCCACTATCTATGACCGGTGCAAGCCTCTGGTGGTGGGCGATGAGAGTTCCATGCGTTATGCCCTGAAGGTGGCCGAAAAGGTCAACGGAATCCATCTGGAGCTGAACGTGGTCAAGACCCCTGCCGAGGGCAAGTACACCTACGGCACCATTGATCTGATGGATCTGGGTCTGGTTCCTGTGGAGAAGATTCCCGATACCTCCGACCTGGATGAGCCCAAGCCCTTCGGTGTGGGTGCCTGCGCCGTGGGCGGCGAGGCTTCCTTCCAGTATGTGAAGAAGGTCATCGAGCTGGCCATGGCCGGGGAAGTGGACGCCACCGTCACCAACGCCCTGAGCAAGGAAGCCATCAATATGGCCGGCCACCACTACTCCGGACACACCGAAATCTACGCCGACTACACGAACACCAGCAAGTACACCATGATGCTGGCCCATGAGAATCTGCGGGTGGTCCACGTCTCCACCCACGTCTCCCTCCGGGAAGCCTGCGACCGGGTGAAGAAGGACCGGGTGCTGGACTGCATCCGCATCGCCAACGCCGGCTGCAAGGCCCTGGGCATCAAGGAGCCCAAGATCGGCGTGGCCGGTCTGAACCCCCACTGCGGTGAGAACGGTATGTTCGGCCGGGAGGAGATCGAGGAGATCCAGCCCGCCATCGACGCCGCTCTGGCCGAGGGCATCAACGTTCCCGAGAAGAAGCCCACCCCCCCGGACACCGTGTTCTCCAAGGCCCTGGGCGGCTGGTATGATATCGTGGTGGTCATGTACCATGACCAGGGACACATCCCCCTGAAGGTCAAGGGCTTTGTGTACAACCGGGAAGAGAAGCACTGGGAGGCCGTGGCAGGCGTGAACGTCACCCTGGGCCTGCCCATCATTCGTGCTTCCGTGGACCACGGCACCGGCTTCGGCCACGCCGGCTCCGGCAATGCCAATGAGCTGAGCCTGGTCAACGCCATGGACTACGCCATCCGGATGGCCCTGGCAAAAAAGGAAGGCTGATTCAGCAGCCGGCAAACATGTAAATCAGGGGACCACAGTCCCCTGAAAATAAAAAACAGATGCGGATTAACCATCCCATCCCAGAGAGGAGAACAAACAAATGACAGCCCCTATGATTATCGCCTTGCTGATCACGGCGTTCATGATCTACCTGATCATGACCGACAAGGTGCCCTTCGGCGCAGCCCCCATGATCGCCTGTGCACTGATGGTTCTGTTCGGTGTTACCGACATTGCCACCGCCTTCCGCGGCTTCTCCAACTCCAGCGTCATCATGCTGGCGTCCTTCATGGCCGTGATCGCGGGATTGCAGAAAACCCGGTTCATCGCTGCGTTCAAGCGGACCATCGTGAACATGGCCGCCAAGGGCGGCTATAAGGCCTACGTCCTGATCATCCTGGTGGCTATGCTGGGCACCAGCCTGTTCGGCACCGGCTCCACCGCTTACTACGTCATGACCCTGGGCTTGCTGTCCACCATTCCTTCCACCAAGGCCCTGCCCCGGTCCAAGTTCCTGATGCCCGCCGGCTTCGCCTGCAACCATCCCCTGATCCCCATCAACACCGCCCTGCAGTACGGCTATGTGCTGGCTGTTCTGGAGGCCGGCGGCATGGCCATGAGCGTGTCCCTGCCCAAGTTCGCCATTGCCAACCTGATCCTGTCCCTGGCCTTCCTGGCCTGGTGCCTGGTTGCCTATAAGTTCATGCCCAGCAAGGACATCCCCGAGACCACCGAGGCCGCTGCTGAGGTGGCTGAGGAGACCGTGGAACTGCCCAAGTGGCAGGAGTACGTGATCTACGGCTGCTTCGTTGCCTCCATCATCGGCATGATCCTGCAGAGCAAGATCGGTGATGCCGGCTACGCTGTGGTTGCCACCGCCGTGTGCGTGCTGCTGCTGACCAAGATCATGACCTTCAAGGAAATCTGCTCCAGCCTGGGCGCTCCCATCATCCTGATGTCCGCCGGTGTCATCGGCGTGGCCGAGGCCCTGGGCGTCACCGGTCTGACCTCCCTGGTGGGCGAGACCGTTGCCGGTATGCTGGGCAGCTCCATCAGCCCCTTCGTTCTGATCTTCGTCTTCTGCATCCTGACCAGCGTTCTGGCCACCATGACCGGCTCCACCATCGGCACTGTGCTGGTGTTCGCCCCCATGGCTGTGGCTACCTGTGTCAGCCTGGGCTTTGATCCCACCGCCGCCGCTGCCGCCATCGTGGTTTCCGGCTGGTGCGGACACTTCCTGCCCATCGACGGCCTGCCCGCCATGTGCATGGGCCTGGGCAACTACACCCTGAAGGAGTTCTGGATGTTCACCATTCCCCAGTACTTCATCCGCCTGCTGGCTCTGACCGTGGGCTGCCTGATCATGTTCCCCATGTAAGGAAAACCTACATATCCGGAGCGCCGGTTCCTGCTGACCCGGCGCTCCACCCGTACAAAAGGAGGATCCTATGAATTGTCCGTTTGAACTGGAACACATCGGTGTCAACTGCGCTGCTCCCGAAGAGGCCGCCAAGCTGGCGGAGCTGCTGAGCATGATGTTCAACCTGGCTCCCCGCCATGGCAACAAGTCCGAGTTTGCCGGCAACTACTTTGAGTGCATGAAGACCCCCTATCTGGGCGCCAACGGCCACATCGCCATGCGGACCCCGGATCTGGAAGCCGCTGTAGCCGAGATGAAGGAGAAGGGCTTCACCTTCAACATGTCCACCGCCGCCTACTTCGACGACGGAAAGCTGAAGAACGTCTACCTGGACGGAGAGTACGGCGGATTCGCCATCCACATCATGCAGAAATAAGCCAGCGGCCTGCCCGAGATCGGGCAGGCCCCTTTCTTTTTCCCGGGGTTTTACAGGGATTTTACAAAACAGCGCTTGTATTTCTTACCCGGAAGCGGTACTATCAGAGGATGAAGAATTGGGGAGGTTGCCTATGATTTATTGTGTGGAAGATGATGAGAGCATCCGGGAGCTGATGCTTTATACCCTGCGGGCCTCGGGATTCCCGGCGGAGGGCTTCTCCTGCGGCACCGCCCTGCTGGAGGCCCTGAACCACAACACCCCCCAGCTGATCCTGCTGGACATCATGCTGCCCGGCATGGACGGCATTGAGATCCTCCGGCAGCTGCGCAGCCGGCCTGCCACCGCCCGGATTCCGGTGATCATGGCCTCGGCCAAGGGAACGGAGTATGACAAGGTGGTGGGGCTGGACGCCGGAGCCGACGACTATCTGGCCAAGCCCTTCGGCATGATGGAGATGGTGTCCCGGATTCGGGCGGTGCTGCGCCGGACGGAGCAGCCTGCGGCCCAGGGAACTCTGCGGATGGGAGAGTTGGAGGTGGACCCCCTGTCCCATACTGTCCGCGCCCGGGGAGAACGGGTGGAGCTGACATTGAAGGAATTTGAACTGTTGAAGCTGTTCCTGGAGCATCCCGGCCGGGTATTCAGCCGGGACCAGCTGCTGGAGCGGATCTGGAGCACGGACTACCTGGGAGAGACCCGGACGGTGGACGTGCACATCGGCACCCTGCGGACCAAGCTGGGCAGCTGCGGCGAGTACATCCGTACCGTCCGGGGCGTGGGTTACCGGATGGAGGCACCCCAATGACCCGGCGGCTGTTCCGGGCCATGTTTGCCCTGGTGCTGGTGGTGGTGCTGTGCTGCATGATCTTGTTCCTGGGGGCCGTCAGCGCCTATTTTACCAAAGTGCAGATCCGGCAGCTGGAAGGAGAACTGGCCATAGCGGCCCAGGTAGTGGCTCAGGAGGGCACCGGGCTCCTGGAAGGACTGGACCAGAATCTGGACTGCCGGATCACCTGGATCTCCACGGAGGGAGAGGTACTCTATGACAACCGCAGCCAGGCCGGGGAGATGGAGAACCATCTCCAGCGCCAGGAGGTGCAGCAGGCCCTGACGGAGGGCACCGGCCGGAGCACCCGGTATTCGGGCACTCTGATGGAGCGGTCGCTGTATGTGGCTCGGCGGCTGCCGGACGGTACCGTGCTGCGGCTGTCGGTGACCCAGAATTCTGTGCTGCGGCTGATGCTGCAGATGTCGGAGAGCCTGATTCTCATTGTGGCGGGGGTGCTGGCCCTGGCCTATGTGCTGTCCCGGCGGCTGTCCCTGCAGGCGGTGAAGCCCCTGAACGCCCTGGATCTGGACAACCCCCTGGCCAATACCCGCTATCCGGAGATTCAGCCCCTGCTGCGGCGGCTGGATTCCCAGCAGCGGCAGCTGCGGGCCCAGAGCACTCAGCTGAACCAGCGACAGAAGGAATTCAACACCGTTACCCGATCCCTGAACGAGGGCCTGGTGCTGCTGAATACCACGGGCACCATCCTAAGCATCAACCCGGCGGCGGCCTCCCTGCTGGAGGTCACGCCCAACTGCCTGGGAGCGGATTTCTCCATCGCAAACCGGAATCCGGAGATCCAGGCTCTGGTGGACCATGCCCTCAGCGGCCAGAAGGGGGAGAAAACCCTGTCCCTGGCGGGGGGACAATACCAGGCGGTGGCCAGTCCCGTGCGCTCCGATGGGGAGCTGTTCGGCGTGGTGGTGCTGCTGTTTGATGTGACCCAGAAGCACCAGGCGGAGCAGCTGCGCCGGGAGTTCACCGCCAATGTTTCCCACGAGCTGAAAACCCCCCTGCATGCCATTTCCGGCTATGCCGAGCTGATGAAAGCCGGAATGGTGCCCCGGGAGGACATGATCCGCTTCTCTGAGAAGATCTACTCCGAAACACAGCGGCTGGTCCGGCTGGTGGAGGACATTCTCCGGCTGTCCCGCTTGGACGAGGGGGCGGAGGATATGCAGTGGGAGACGGTGGATCTGTACGCCGCTGCCCGGGAAAAGGTGACGGAGCTGACCGCGGCGGCGGAACTTTCCCAGGTGAGGCTGACCCTGGCGGGCAGTGCCGGAGAGATCCGGGCCATCCCCCAGCTGATCAGCGCCATTGTGTTCAATCTGGTGGACAACGCCATCAAGTACAACCGCCCCGGCGGCAGCGTCACCATCCGGGTAACCCCGGAGGAAGAGGCCGTGACCCTGGAGGTCCGGGACACCGGCATCGGCATTCCCGAAGCTCATCAGGAGCGGGTCTTTGAACGGTTCTACCGGGTGGACAAGAGCCACTCCAAGGCGGTGGGAGGCACCGGGCTGGGCCTGAGCATCGTCAAGCACGCAGTGCGGATTCTGGGAGCGCAGCTGCGCCTGGAGAGCCGGGAAGGGGAGGGCACCGCCATCACCATCCGCTTCCCCCGGGAGGAAACCCACACCGCCTGACACACCCAATTTTCCCTGTCCCGCCGGATATTCCGGCGGGATTTTTTACAACTTTACACGGATTTTACAATAGGCAGGTAATGGATTTGACATAGATTTGATAAACTAGCCCTGTCTGAAAAAGAAGAAAGGCAGATTGCTATGGATATTTTTGACTGTTTGACCATGGTGGGCGGCCTGTGCCTGTTCCTGTTCGGCATGAACATCATGGGAGAGGCCCTGGAGCGCCGGGCGGGCGCCAGCCTGCGGGCGCTGCTGGGCAAACTCACCACCAACCGGGTGCTGGGCTTCCTCACGGGCCTGGCGGTAACCGCTGTGATCCAGTCCTCCTCCGCTACTACGGTGATGGTGGTGGGCTTCGTAAACTCGGGCCTTCTGACCCTGGGCCAGGCCATCAACGTGATCATGGGCGCCAATGTGGGCACCACTGTCACTGCCTGGATCCTGTCCCTGGGCGGTATTGAGAGCAGCAATGTGCTGGTGCAGCTGCTCAAGCCCAGCTCCTTTACGCCCATCCTTGCGCTCTGGGGTATCGTGTACTATATGTTCCTGAAGGACAGCCGGAAAAAGGACACCGGCATGATCTTCCTGGGCTTCGCCACGCTGATGTTCGGCATGGAGACCATGTCCGACGCCGTATCCGGGCTGAAGGATGTGCCCGCCTTCCAGCAGCTGTTCCTGCTGTTCACCAACCCCATTCTGGGCGTGCTGGCCGGCGCGGTGCTCACCGCCATCATCCAGTCCTCCTCCGCCTCCGTGGGTATTCTGCAGGCTCTGTCCACCACCGGCTCGGTGAGCTACGCCGCCGCCATCCCCATCATCATGGGCCAGAACATCGGCACCTGCATCACCGCCATGCTCTCCTCCGTGGGTACCACCAAGAACGCCAAACGGGCTGCTGTGGTTCACCTGATGTTCAACATTCTGGGCACCATGATCTGCCTGATTCTCTTCACCGCTGTGCAGACCCTGCTGGCCCCCGCCATCCTGGGTGAACAGGCCACCTACCTGGGCATCGCCATCTGCCACACAATGTTCAATGTCATCTGCACTGCCATTTTGCTGCCCTCCGGGGACCTGCTGGAGAAGCTGGTGTGCCGGCTGGTGCCGGACAACGAAAAGCCGGAAGTGGTGGCGGAACTGGACGAGCGTCTGCTCACCACCCCCTCCATCGCCCTGGAGCGCTGCCAGAGTCTGACCTTTGAGATGGCCGACGTGGCTGCCCAGGCCATCCACGACGGCGTGGCCCTGGTGCGGGAGTTCAATCCGGCGCTGGCCAAGCAGATTCGGGAGGAGGAAAACCGCACCGATCACTACGAGGATATCTTGGGCACCTACCTGGTGAAACTCAGCGCTCTGAAAATCAGCGACGCTGACAGCAGCGAAGCCGCCATGCTCCTCAAGTCCCTGAATGATTTCGAGCGCATTGGTGACCACGCCCTGAACCTGGTGGAGTCTGCCGAGGAACTGCAGAAGAAGCATCTGGACTTCTCCGACACCGCTAAGCATGAACTGGCGGTGCTGACCCGGGCGGTGGACGAAATTGTGGCGCTGTCTTTCTCCGCCTTCCGGGAGAACAACCTGGAAAAAGCCTACCAGGTGGAACCCCTGGAACAGGTTATTGACGACCTGAAGGAAAAGCTCCGGGTGCATCACATTCTGCGGATGCAGCAGGGATCGTGCAGCATCGAGAGCGGCTTTGTCTGGTCGGATCTGCTCACCGCTCTGGAGCGGGTGGGTGACCACTGCTCCAACATTGCCGGGTGCGTGGTGGACATGGCCCATCATGACATGAACACCCACGAGTCCCTCCGTTCTGCCCGGATTGAGAACGAGAACTTCGGGGAGCAGTACAAGGCTTTTGCCGCCAAATACAGCCTGAAATAAAGGAACGCCCCTCCGGCTGATGCCGGAGGGGCGCTTGCTTATTCCATTACGGTTCCGTCGGGGTGGAACAGGGGCAGCTTTTCCAGATAGATCAGGTCCGGACGCTCCTGGGCGTCGCCCTCGGCCAGAATGGCCATCCGGCCGCAGATCTGACCGCCGGCTTCCTCCACCAGGGTTTCCAGGGCCTTCAGGCTTTCGCCCGTGGAGATCACGTCGTCCACAATCAGGATTTTCTTCCCCTTCATCCGGGCGGCATCCTCGCCGTCCAGGTACAGCCGCTGCTCCTTGGCGGTGGTGATGGAGTGTACGCTGACGCTGAACACATCCCGCATATACAGCTTGGGGGCTTTCCGGGCCAGGATGTACCGGGAATCCCCGGCCTGACGGGCCATTTCGTGGGCCAGGGGGATGCCCTTGGCTTCGGCGGTGATGATGTAGTCATACTCCGGGGCCTTGGCCAGCAGCTCCTTGGCGCAGGCAACGGTGAGTTCGGGGTCGCCGAAAATCACGAAGCCCGCAATGGACAGGGTATCGCTTACCGGGCAGATGGGCAGGTTGCGCTCCAGACCGGCCACGGTCATGGTATAATACATGAGAACCACTCCTTGTCTCTTCTTCAGGTTCATTATACTATCTCCGTGGGAAATGTCAAGTTTGTGCGGTGCCTACACCACCGCCAGCAGGGCCATCAGGGCCATGGCGGGAATGCCGCCGAATCCCGCAGCCAGTACCGTGACCAGATTCACCGGGATGGCCACCCCGGTAAACACCGCCGTGGAATTGAGCAGCCACAGGCAAACAAAGCCCCCGGCGGCGTGGATGGCCAGCTTGAAAAACCATCGGATGGGCAGCACCAGCAGCCGCAGCACCGCCAGCGCCAGCACGGCGGGAATCAACAGCGCTCCAAATTCTTCCATAAAATTCCTCCGTATTCTTTTTCCGCCGCCGGCCATACTAGCACTGGACAGAGCCGGAACCGGACACAACTGCGACGGCAATTGGGAAACCGCTTCCAACGCCTGTCAAGTGTATCGCCGAATGCGCAGCGGTGTGATGCGAAAAAGGGTGAGAAGGGAACAGCTCGCCCTTGTCCATAATACCACCAGAGAAGAAAGAAGAAAGGAAAAATCCGGGGCCGTCCCCGGATTTTTCCGGTTTCCCGGGCAGATTTGTTCCCGGAAACCATGGCGGACACAACATGGTGTATTCCGCCAAAAACCGCTGGCGATTTTCTGCAAAATTCTCCCCCGCCCTGCCGTTGTCCCCTGGGGGGAAGTGTGCTATAATGTCTGTAATTCGCGAAATTTGAGAGGAATCCCCATGATTACAGACGCATTGAAGCTGACACAAAATGATGTGCGCAAGTTACTGGGTGCGGCCAGCCCGGACGCTGCCCTGCTTTACATATACCTGTCCTGCGGGAATCCCCTGTCTCAGGCGGAGGGGGAACTGAATTTGTCCGCCTCCCGGCTCAGCTGCGCCGGGGCCACATTGCGCCAGCTGGGACTGATGCCCCAGGAGCGTCCCAGCCACATTGCCCCCGGGGAGCGGCCCAGCTACTCCGAGCGGGACGTACTGGACGCTATGGACACCGACCAGTCCTTCCGCAGCCTGTACGGGGAGGTTCAGCGGCTGCTGGGCCGGAGTCTGAACACCGAGGAACTGAAAATCCTGCTGGGCTTTGTCCGGTACCTTGGCCTTCCGGCGGATGTGATTTCCGTGCTGGTGTGCTACTGCAAGGAGCGGGCACGGAGCCGGGGGAGTATGCGCAATCCCTCTCTTCGCACCATTGAGAAGGAGGCATATGCCTGGTCGGAGCAGGGAATCGATACCCTGGAAGAGGCTTCCGCCTTTATCCAGGCTCAGAATGTCCGTAATTCCCGGCTCCATCGGCTGATGAACCTGCTTCAGATCCGGGGGCGGAGTCTGACTGCGGCGGAGGAGCGTTATGCCCAGTCCTGGCTGGATCTGGGGATGGACGAGCAGATGCTCTCCATGGCCTACGAGCGGACCTGCCTGAACACCGGGGGCCTTAACTGGGCGTACATGAACAAAATCATTCAGCGCTGGCACGAACAGGGCCTGCGTACCGCCGAGGACGTGCGAAACGGGGACCGGAAGAGTACCGTTCCCAAGGGTGCCTCCGGCGAGCTGGGCAGCGCCGAACTGGAAGCCATTCAGAGAGTTTTGCGGGAGGAGGGGTAACCCATGGCATATAGTGCAGAGGTTGTCCGCCGGGCACGGGCCCGGCTTGCCCAGGCCAAGGAGGATCGGGAATCCGAAAACCGGCAGCATCTGGCCCAGGCATATGCCCAGGTGCCCCGGATCAAAGAAATCGATCTGCTGCTGCGCCGGACCATGGCCCAGGCAGCCCAGGCGGCATTTTTGCAGGGCAGCGATGGTCGGGAGCTGATGGAACAGGTCCGGCAGCAAAACCTGGGGCTCCAGCAGGAGCGGGCCAGACTGGCGGCGGAGAACTTCGAGGAGGGCTTTCTGGATGACAGCCCTATCTGCAGCGTCTGCGGAGGCAGCGGCTATGTGGGCACCACCATGTGCGAGTGTCTGCGGGAACTGTGCCGTCAGGAGCAGAAAAAGGAGGTTTCCATCCTCTCGGGGAGCAAGGAGACTTTCAACCAGTTCCGGCTGGACTACTATCCCGACCGGGTGGACCCCAAGTACGGGGCCAGCCCCCGGACCATTATGGAGCGGAATTTCCAGAACTGCCGCCGGTACGCCCTCACATTCACGCCCCATGCGGGAAATCTGCTGTTTGTGGGAGGCACGGGCCTTGGAAAGACTTTCCTGTCTGCCTGTATTGCCCGGGCGGTGGCGGACCGGGGGTACAGTGTGGTGTATGAATCCGCTGCCCACTTGTTCGGCAAGTTGGAGCAAGCCAAGTTTTCCCCCAGTGAGGAAAACCGCCGGGAGGCCGCCCGCTTTACCGAATGCGATCTGCTGATCGTGGACGATCTGGGCACGGAAATGCCTGGCCAATTCGTCACGGCGGCCTTGTACACCTTGCTCAATGACCGGATTTTGGGGAATCTGCCCATGGTGATCTCCACCAATCTGAATGTAGAAGAGATCAGCCGCCGCTATTCGCCCCAGATCGCCTCCCGGCTCCACGGCAGCTTTCAGCGGCTGACCTTCGTGGGAGAGGACATCCGGGTGCTGAAAAACAGGGGGATTTGAGATGAAAACAGGCATTGTGTTTGACTTGGACGGCACCCTTCTGAACACCCTGGAGGATTTGCTGGACGCTACCAACTACGCCCTGACCGCCTGCGGCTACCCGGAGCGGACACTGCCGGAGCTGCGCCGGTTTGTGGGAAACGGAGCCCGGAATCAGATCCGGCTGTCCCTGCCGGAAGGGGCAGGGGATGGGGAAATTGACCGGGTGCTGGGCATTTACAAGCCCTACTACACTGCCCACTGCCAGGAAAAAACCCGGCCCTATGAGGGCATTCCGCAGGCGCTGGAGGCCCTGAAGGATCACTATCCCATGGCCATTGTGTCCAATAAACCGGACCCGGCGGTGAAGGAGCTGTGCGGAAAATACTTCCCCGGACTGTTCGCCCTGGGGGAAACTCCGGACTGTCCCCGCAAGCCCGCCCCGGACATGATTTTCCGGGCCATGAAGGAGATGGGTGTGGATCGGGCCATCTGCGTGGGAGACAGCGAGGTGGATGTGGCCACGGCGGCAAACGCCGGAATGCCCTGCCTGAGTGTGCTGTGGGGCTTCCGGGACAAAGACGTGATTCAAGCCGGTGGAGGTAGCCACTTCTGCGTCTGCCCGGCGGAAATGCCCCGGGCGCTGATGGAACTGGAGCAGACCGTGTGGGGAGTGTGATGCTATGGCCAACGAATTTTTCGCCCTGATGGGCCGGATGCGCTATATCACCCGCTGGGGGCTGATGCGCAACACCTTTTCCGAGAACATCGCCGAGCACAGTCACCAGGTGGCGGTGCTGGCTCACGCCCTTGCCCTGATCCGCCGGGATATTCTGGGACTTCCCACCCCGAACCCGGACCGGTGCGCTGTGGCGGGGCTGTACCACGACGCCTCCGAGATTCTCACCGGTGATCTGCCCACCCCCATCAAGTACTATAATCCCGACATCAAGGGGGCATACAAGCAGGTGGAGCGGATTGCCGGAAACCGGCTGCTGGACCTGCTGCCGCCTCAGCTGCGCGGGAGCTATGAAAGCCTGGTGCTGGAAGACGAGCCGGAACTGCTGCCCATTGTGAAGGCGGCGGACAAGCTGTGCGCTCACATCAAGTGCCTGGAGGAGCAGAAGGCGGGAAACACCGAGTTCGATACCGCCGCCCGACAAACCTGGGAGGCCATGAAGGCCATGGAACGGCCGGAGCTGGAGTGGTTCCTGGACAACTGCCTGGGGGCCTTCGCCCTGAACCTGGACCAGCTGTAAGGCTTGACGCGCTAGGAAAAATATGCTACTATAACCCCGGTTCATGCCACGCCGCTGTGGTGGAATCGGTAGACACAGGGGACTTAAAATCCCCCGGTAGTGATACTGTACGGGTTCGAGTCCCGTCAGCGGCACCAAAAAGCACAGATACCCTTCCGGGTATCTGTGCTTTTTGCAATGTTGGTGCGGGACTCGAACCATCCAATGCCGATGCCCGGTGGGCATCGGCCCGCCGACGGCTGGACAACGGCGGCTCCTTAATGTCCCGAGTCCCGTCAGCGGGTCCCGGCGTCCCGGACCCACCGGGGGTGTGGACTTCTTTTATGACAAGGGAGGGACTCGAACCATCCAATGCCGATGCCCGGTGGGCATCGGCCCGCCGGCGGCTCCATAATGTCCCGAGTCCCGTCAGCGATCCCCGTCGGCCGGGGAGGCCCAATGGGCCGGGGACATATTTCTTTATCAAAGCGTGATCCAACCATTTAAGAGTGGTGGTAAGGCGGGGGAAAGGGGAACCAGAAAATCCAGGGCAAAAGGACAGCAGACACCTCCTGAATGTCCTCGTGAAACAGACAGATGCCGGAAGGAGCGTCCGGGGATGAGGGGCGTCATTTTACCTCGCTGTCCTCCGTGAGAAAACAGGCACAGTAGCCGTACTGGGGCTGAAAGCACTGGATGGTCAGGTGCTTCTGAACCTCCGGGCTGTAGTCGTTGATGACTCTGCGTGTGCCGTTCAGGGCAACGTCGGAATAGGGAATCAGCCATTTTTTATCCCCGTTGGGAAATACCTGATAGAACGATTGGTTGACCATCTCTTCCAACGTTTTCCCCTCCAGATTCTCCATCTCCCGATTGCAGTAGCGGAAGATAAAATCAAAGCCAACCCCTGATTCCCCGAACACCAGCTCGATGACACAGAACGCAATGGGTGCGTCATCCAGAATGGAACACTTTTCCAACAATGTCAGAGGCAGGCCGCTGCCGTTCCCTGCGGGCCGGTGCAGCAGCTGGCGGTTGCGCTTGTGCTGGGCGAGATTTCTTCGGCGGCCCTGGAACTGAACGCCGTCCACCATGGTGTAGACCCCGCTGTCAGAGATCTCCATGATGTGGCTGCGGGAGACAAGCGTACCCTTCTGGATGCTGAGAAAATCCTCCTGGGGAAGCTGCTCAAACAGGTGCTTCACCGGAATCTTCGTCTGGATGACCTCGCCGTCCAGGGTATGAATCCGGGTCCAACCCTCGCTGTGGACAATATAGAGAATGTCGCCGGGGCCAACGTGATGGTCCCGGCAGAGTCTTTCCAGGCTCTGCTGCATATGATATTCCTCCTTTGGAACTTTATTGTATCACGTTGGAAATTAAAAGGCAAATAAAATGAACTTAAATTCAGAAATACGGTAAAAGTAACTAAAAAGGCAGTGACAAACATATTAAAAACAGAAAAAAGGAATTTAATGGCAATTATTTGCTTGCTCTGCACCTGTATCTATGGTATAACTATTCTAGGTACAGTCTAACTGCGCACAAATGGGAGAGCGGGAGGACTAAAAAACAAATCATCCGGATTCTATCCGCTGGCTGCCAGGGGATGGAGAAGAACGGACAGCGCTGAGGCGCCGTCGGTTCCCGGCAGTATCATATGGAGGCAGACAAACATCAGGATTTTCTCAGCAGAATAGGGAAAGGTCGCTGCGGCGGATTTATATTCGTCGGTGTGTATACGATTCCTCTTAGGTTGATCTGGGAACAGGAGGTAGACTATGAACACCAAGGCTAACAGCTACGATCTGCAGTCAAAGTGGAACAGACTGGGAAAGGGAATTGCCAAAATTGTGGTAATTTTGCTTTGCCTCAGTCTGTTTTGCGCTTTTTTGCCCACAAATGCCTGGGCAGAAGAGGCGGAGCAGACCGAATCTGCCGAAACCAGCGACATTGTTCAGGAGCCGCTGGCTCCCGAGGCTGGCCGGGCCACCATCATTGAGAATGTGGTGACGGAGCCGGGCGAGACTCAGCCTTCCGGCGAGGAGAAGGAGACCAACCAGCTGGAAGATCTGCTGGAACCCGGGGAGGAGGACTCTTCCCTGACTTTCACCAACGAATATCCCGCCGTGGTTCAGACGGAGGTTTATGACAACACCGGTGTGCGCCAGGAGAATCTTCTGCCGGAAGGCAGCGCAACAGGCAGTGGGCTTCCAACTTCGGATCTGTACGAGGTCAAGCCCGATGGAGTCCCCATTTCCAACGACATCGTGCGCAAGGACACCGGGGAGACGGTGACCCCGCCGGAGGAAGTTCAGGAAGAACTGAAGGACACGCCGTTCGGCGCTCTGCAGAAAAACGACAACGGCACCCCCAACGACAGCACCGATGATACCTATGTCCGGAGCAGAGAGACGGTGTCCGACAACGCCATCAACCAGGCCATTGCCAAGGCCCTGGAGTCCGCTACCCAGGACAGCAAGTACATCACCATCGCCGTGACGGCGGGTGTGTATAACGGGGATATCCAGGTCAACGCCACCGGGGAAAATCTGGCGGACGGATTCAAGCTGTATATTCTGGCGGAGGACTCCTACGAGAAACCGGAAGACGGGGAAATCATCGATAAGTCCACCGTAGGCGAACAGAGCCAGGGGGATGCCCTGGTCAACGGAAATATTTATGTCAACGCAGCGAAGAACTTTGAAATCATCATGGCCGGACTTTACCTGTCCATGAACAGCGTGGTGGAGGCAAGGGACAAGGCCAGCGTCACCATCCATGGCACCCAGAAGGACGATACCGTGACCTTCACCCAGTCCGGCTCGGGGGACACCAAGATCCGGACTGGAGACGGCAACGATACCATCACCGGCACCCATCGGGGTGCGGGAGACGTAACGGTGGAATCCGGGGACGGCAACGACCAGGTTTCCCTCCGGCTGGAAGGAACCTATTCCGACAAGGCAGAACAGGAGACCGCAATCCGGGTCAGCACCGGTGCTGGCAGTGACGACGTTTCTGTCTCCGGGGAAAAGGCCAGCGGCAGCGGCGCCCGGATGGAAATGAATCTGGGCGACGGCGCGGACAATGTGGACATCAATCTGTCCACCGCCAACGCGGCGAAGGCCATTTCCCTGTACGGCCAGGATGGCTATGACATCCTGAAGCTCAGCGGCGAGATCTACGCTGATGGAGCCAAGTCGGTCAGTGAGCGCGATTATGCCGGAGGAGACAAGGATTACACCATCCAGATTTCCAACAACGCCAAGCGCCCCATCGAAATCCTTGCCTACGGCTTCGATGCCCTGGCAGACGGCATTACCAACAAGCCCCAGCAGGAAATCACCAAAGAGCAGGTTCAGGGCGGTACCATTACCGTTTCCGACTCCTTCACCGATTACGTGCTGACGGAGGACGCCCTGGAGCTGGTCCAGACCGGAACCCTGACCATGCAGGCTACCGGGGACCAGAAGATTTATTTCTCCAAGCTTGTGATCTCCGGAGAGGAACTGAGCCTGGGTGAGATCAACCTCACCGGCCTGGATCTGGAAATCCGGGGCAAGCAGATCAAGCTGAACAAGAATATCACCGCCGATAACATTTCCGTCCACGCTTCCGATACGGATGAGCATGGGGAAAGCGGCATCACAGGCTCCATCAGCTCCTCTGACCTGGACGAGAGCCTGGCTGGGGTGAAGCTGGACTTCTGGAACTTTGACTTCTCCACGGAGGCTCTTGTGGAAGTGGCCAAGGACGCCGTCCTCACTGCCGTGGGCAGCATCCTGCTCACCGCCTCCAGCATCCAGACCAAGCCCATCTTCGGCGTGGACGTGGGAAGCCTGGTAGATGTCCAGTTCCCCCTGGCTGTTAAGTTCGGCAGGGCGGACGTCACCATCAACGGCACCCTCAACGCCGGCGGACAGGTCAGCGCCCAGGCCTCCACCGATATCCGAGTGGCGGCAAACAATGAAATTTTCAAGCGGTTCCGTTTGCCACTCTCGGTGATGATTGTAAATGCAGAGGCCAACACCAATCTGGCATCCGGCGGCAGCATTACTTCCGGCAGCGACACGGATCTGGTGAGCAAGGTCAACGTCAGCACCTCCTCCATCGCCACCATCGGCATCATCCCCCTGTCTCTGGCGTTCAGCTTTGTCAATGTCAATGCCGTCAGCCAGGCGGCGGGTACCATCAACGCCGGCGGCGACATCAACATCACGGCGGAGGCGGTTTCCAACGTGACCACCATCTCCCAGGAGGACGCTCCCAAGGAGCAGACCAATGTGGAGATCGGAACCGGCAACGCCGGCACCGTCGTGATCCCGCCCCAGTCCACCAGCGGCAACAGCTTCGGCGGATTCTTCGCTGTGGCCATTGTCCTCCAGGACAGCCAGGCCCTGGTTCTGGAAGGTGCCAAGCTCACCGCAGGCGGTGACGTGAACGTCACCAGCACCTCCACGGAAAAGGCCACCACCCGGGCCCAGGCTTCCATGAAGAGCGCCGACGGCCAGCAGCAGGCCATGAGCCTGAACTCCGTTACCGGAATCCTGACCGGGCTGTTGAACATGGTTAAAAATAACCCCAATACCGCGGTCCTCGGCAATGTTGGGGTGGCAAAACTGACAAACCTGATGGGTCAGGGTGTGAATAAAATCAAGGGCGGAGAGCTGAAGGTCAACGTGGAGACCACTGAGAACGGCACCGTCACCGCTCCCATGAAAGCCAACAAGGGCGACACCGTTACCGTGCGGGCGGTTCCTGACAGCGGCTACACCATCAACACCGCTGTGATCGGCTACACCGATCAGGTCACCGGAACCTACAAGACTATTGTGGTGGTTCCGGAATCCGGTACCGGTCGTCCCACCACCACAGACTTCACCTTTGTGATGCCCGACGTATCCGTGAAGCTGGTGGTCCTGTTCCGGAAGCTGAACGCCGGTGAAACGGCACTGACGCTGGGCACCGGGGCCATCGACAGCCGCTCCGGCATCCAGGGAGCTGTGGAGTCCGCCAACAGCGGCGCCACCGACCCCTTCGTGGCACCCACCTATCCCACCCAGGCGGGAACGGACGCATTCAGCGTCACCACCGCTCCGGTGGAGCAGATCAGCGGTGTGACCCCCGGCACTGTGACCACCAACACCGGCTTTGCCAAGAATGGCCAGAAGGTCCTGGTGGAGATTCACCCGGCGGACGGCTATGAGCTGGACAAGCTGACCATTGAGAAGACCCTGGGCACCGGCGCATCCCAGCGGGTGCTTACCGAGGAGATCGGAGCGGATGACAATGGACGCTACATCTTCGTCATGCCCGCGGGAGCGGCAAAGGTAAAGGCCACCTTCCGGGCCAAGACCAGCACCCCCGGCCAGAGCAGCAGCAACATGGGCACCACCGGCAGCGCCACCAAGAACCAGGGACAGCTGGTCGGCTCCGTGGCGGTTGCCTTTGTGACCAACGATAACAAGGCCGACATCCAGGCTGGAACTGGATTTGTGAATGCCGAAAGCGGCAAGGTCAATGTGAAGGCGGAGGCCACCACCCAATCCATTTCTCTGGCGGATGCCTCTCCCATCGACCGGGACCCCAAGAGCACCACCGTGGTCAACGTCAACGATGGGCAGGCCAACATTCAGGATCAGGTGACTGCGGAGAAGTCAAACAAGTACGGCGACAACGCCTCCAACCCCGACTTCACTGTGGTCTACACCCAGATGAAGAATGGCAGCTCGGCGGACGAAGCTTATGCCAACGCCAACGCCGGAACCAGCCAGCCCCAGAAGATCACCTTCAAGCTCAACGCCCGGGACGGCTATTACATCAGCAAGGTCTGGTTCACCTACGTGACCACCGTGGGAACAGAGGTAACGACCGAGCAAGTCAGCGGTAACAAAGAGCTTTACACCTACTCCAGTGGCGCCAAGAAGACCACCGGTGAGTTCGGCTTGCTGAACACAACGGCACCCACCTCTCCGGCGGAAGGAACGTTCTACGGCACGGAACCCTTCGCATTCAAAAAGGTTTATATCTACGCCGAGTTCCTGCCCCTGCTGTACAGCATCGAGAAGGAAACTCCCGCCGGTACCACCGGTAAGCCCCAGAACCAGTACAGCTACCAGATCAGCGGCGTGTCCGGCACCACCCCCGAGGGCCTGGCCCAGGCCCGGAAGGACAGTGTCGTGGTGGTTCACTCCCTGAAGCTGGGAACGCTGAATGTGTCGGGGAACTACGATTACAACAAGGAACTGAACAACAACGACCTGCGCATGGTGGTCTACAAGAAGGGCGATCCCAACACCAAACTGGAGGTTACTCCCAATTCCACCGGCGGATTTACCTTCACCATGCCCTCCTATGATGTGGTGCTTCAGTTCGTGGCCAAGACGGTGAAACTGGAAATCCTGGACGCAAATTCCGGAACTGCCGGCACCGAGCCTACCAAGAGCGCCCTGAGCCTGGGCCAGTTCCAGGTGACAGAGGATGCCCAGGGCGGCAAGGTCTATACTGCCAAGCTCAGCGGCACCGCCGACAGCCGGGACAAGATCGTCCTGAACGTTTCCCAGACTGCCTACGACAACGGCAAGAAGCTGGTCATCACCCTGGAGGGTTACGGTAACGAAACTACCGGCCAGCAGACCATCTCCAAGGTGCTGGACATCGGCACCATTGAAGTGGTCAACGACGGCAACGGCCTTTACAGCTTCGTCATGCCTGACCTGAATAACAACAGCTTCCCGGTGCAGGGGGAGACAGGCAAGAACCTGCCGCTGGCTGGACTGCGGATCAAGTACAGCTTCGGCGCTGACAAGGAATACAAGATGTCGGCCCAGGCCACCACCCGTCCCCGGGTGGGTGATACCGGCACCGCAACCACGCCTACAACTCCCTCTACACCCAGTACGAAACCCTACGTCTCCGAAACCATCGGCGGCATCATTCAGGTGGCTCCCGCCATTGACAAAGGTGAGAATATCTATGTCACCGTAAACCCCTACTCGGGCTACCGCCTGGTGTCCAATTCCCTGAAGATTACCTTTACGTTCCAGGACGGAACGAAGCAGACCTCAGTCCTGGGCCTGGACAGCAACGGCGTTTACAAATTCACTCTCACTGAGAACCTGCCCAAGGAACTGGCGGCCTACGATCAGACCACCGGCACCTATCCCATCGTGATTTCCGGTGAGTTTGCCAGCGATGCCGGCGGCATCCGCACCTCCGACCGCAAGACCTTCTCCGCAGGCGTGGGAGTGGACGTGGCCATTACCAACCACACCAACCAGGCCAGCATCACCAGCGGCCAGGTGACGGCCGAGCATCTGGCTGTCACCGCTGCCACACCCGAGACCATCCAGTCCTCTGCTTCCTCTCTGGCGGGCTACTCCGCAGGAGACTTCGGCGTGGCCGGTGCAGTTACCGTCCATGTGGTCAGCACCAAGACCTACGCCCAGGTTGCCAAGGACGCCAAGCTCACCGTGGGCGCCGGGGATGTGTCCATCCAGTCTGAAAGCAAGACCGCCTTTACCACGGAAGCCGAGGGCAGCAATGCCAACGGTGCCGCGGGAAGCACGATTGGCGTCGGCGCCGGAATCGCAGTGGCGGTGATCGGCGTGGACTCCGTGGCGGAAATCTGCGACGGTGCTCAGATCAACCAGAAAGAAAATATTTCTCTTAATGACCTGACCATCCAGGCCGAATCCACCAACAAGGAAACCATGACGGCCAAGGCAGGCTCCGCCGGCGGCTTCTCCGCCACACCTGTGGTGGCGCTGACCATCTCCGCGGTGACCAACGAGGCCCTCTTGGGCAAGACCGGCGGCGCGGAAGTTCTCAAGGCGCTGAACGGGTCTGTGGAGGCCAAGAGCTACATTGACCGGCAGCTGGCGGCCAATGCCTCTGCAGCTGGCGGCAGCGTGGGCCTGGGCGGCTCCTTCGCCATCACGGTTTTGAACGACACCACCCGGGCGGAGAGCCGGAAATCCTTTAAGGGAAGCTCCCTGAAAGTTTCCACCCAGGGACGGTCCAATCTGCGCTCCACCTCCCGTGCCGGCGCCAACGGCGCGGCACCTTCGGACGCTCCAGCTGCCGGTTCCGGCAGTACCGGTTCCGGAGGAACGGGCTCCGGCGGTTCGGGGTCAGGCTCGGGATCAGGCAGCTCGGGGTCAGGATCGGGGTCACCCCCAGCATCCGGTACATCTGACGCACAAGCCAACAGGGCCATTGGCGGCGCTTCCAATCTGGCCAACACCGGCAACCGGGGCCTGAGCGGCAACCAGGTTCAGACCATGAGCCGCAACCGCTCCACCGCACAGACAGATGACGGCAAAACGGTGCAGATTGCCGCCGGCTTTAACCTGAACATTCAGAAAAACATCAACGAATCCGTGATTGACGGGGAGGTCACCGTTGAACTGGATGACCGCCTGGAAATCACTGCCTACAACGACACCGATGCCTTTGTGGCTGCCAATGCCAGCGCCGTGAGTTCGAAGAGTGGCGTGGGCGTGGCCGTTGCCATCAACATTGTGGACTTTGTCAACCGGGCAGTCATCGGACTGGCCAGCATCACGGCAGACAGTATCCACCTGTTGGCGGAAATGTACGACGACGGTTCCTACAACCAGATGCTGGCGGCAGAGGCGGCCCAGGAAGATAAGAGCATCAACATCCTGGACTTCCTGGTGAAGAAGGCCATTTCCGAGAGCATCGAGGACGCCATTGCCAACCTGGACCCCACCTCCCGGACCATTGTCAGCGGACTGGGCGACTTCGTCAGCGACCTGACCGGCGCACTGGTGGGACAGTTCACCCAGACCCTGCTGACCAATGCGGGCCTGGAGGGCTTCCTCTCCACGGATATCGAAACCAAGCTGCTGGCCTTTGACGACAATTTTGAACAGAAGCTGAGCAAGGCCGGAATCAACATCCTGAAAAATGTATTTATTACCTACCTGCTCAACCGGCTGACTTCCCTTGCTTCCACTACACTGGGCCAGGTGACTGACAAGATCACCGGCACGGTTACCATCCCCGGCGCTGCCAAGCCCAGCACCAGCCAGAGCTCTGGAACCAACGTGTCCGGCTCCGCCGGTTCCACTGCCGCAGCGCCTTCCGGCAGCATCAGCTCCATCATCTCCAACCTGAAGCGTGAGCAGCAGCAGACCCTGGGGGACCTGAAGCCTCTGTTCCTCCAGTCTCTGGAGACCTTCGCTTCGGATTTGTTCCGGGATTTCATCAACGTGGACCAGCTGAAGACTTTCGTCCTCACCGGACTGGGACAGAACATCAAGGCAGCCCTGCTCAACGCCCTGACCAGCTCGGGCAAAGCGGCAACGGATTCCCTTTTGGGCGCCCTGTCTGAGTGGGCGGATGCCAAGGTCGTTCCCCAGCGGCTGTATCCCACCCACACCTTCACCACCCAGGCCATCTCCGGCGCGGGCGCCACTTCCATCGGCTTTGCCGGCAGCCTGGCCCTGGCCTTCGTGGACGGTACCACCGAAGCCCGGATTGCCGATGCGGCGGACACCGCTTCCGGGGCGGAATATCCCATTGTCGCCCGGGAGGAACTGGTGATCCGTGCCCAGGGCAAGCAGTATGAAAATACCATCGCCACCGCTGCGGTCAACGGCAATGGTGAGGCCGACGACAATCCTGCGGCCAGCAATCCTGCCGCCGCCGGTACCGGCGAGACCGGGGCTACCACCCCGGAAAAGACTTATGACAACGGTCTGCTGACCACGGCGGCCACCACCAACGGCGCTGTGAAAAACGTAACCGTGACCCGAGACGCTGCGAATCATCCCACCTACACCCTGGTGATCGTTCCCAATGCGGATTACAAGGTCAGCAAAGTCACCTATGTTCTGGTCACCCCGGCTTCCACCCCCGGAGGCACGCCCACCACGGGCACTCCTGTGGAAGTGTCACTGGTGAACGGACAGTACCAGTTTACGGTGAATGATGACCTCGCCCCTGACGTTAAGACGGTTAAGGTCAGTGTGACTTTTGCCAAGATTCTGGATCCCACACTGACCATTAACAACAACGGTACATCTTCCGGCACCACCGGTACGGATACCACCTACCAGGTGGACGGCGGAACCTTCACCGTCACCAAGGAGAACACGGACACGGCCACCGGTACGGTGAGCAATGTCAACGTGACTTCCGGCAGTGCCGTGAAGGCGGGCACCAAGATTCTGGTCAAGGTGACTCCCAAGGCCACCGTGGTGACTCCCGGAACCAACGGAGGAGCGGCGACCACTACCACCTATTACCTGGATTCCATCATCCTTTCCTATCTGGCCCCGGGCAATATCCGCAGGGAAATCAAGGTTACCACCAAAGAACCTGCTGCCACTGTGGCCGGAGCGATCGCCGGTGCTACTGGTGTTCAGACCGGACCGGAGACCTATTATTTCCTGATGCCGGAAATCTATCAGGATGGCACGGCGGAGAGTGCCAAGGTCACCATGACGGTGAAATTCACAACCACACGCCCTGTGCAAACCGGCACGAATACTCCTGCCGCTGCCAATACCCAGTCCGGCAGCGGACAGGGACCCGGCGTGGGCGTCGGTGCCAGCCTGGCATTCAACTTTGTCAACAGCAGCGACGAGGCCATGACCCTGGCGGAAATCGGGCGGAATCGGGTCATCACGGCGGGAACCGTCAGCGTGACCGCGGTCCTGCGCAACGATCTGCAGACCAAGGCGGTTGCCGGTTCCGACCCCCTGGCGGGCAAGTCCGGCGGCACTGTAGGGACTTCCACCCCGACCATGAACCACTCCCTGGATGCTGCGGTTGCCACCGCCATCACCGATGACAAGGTGTACGCCCGGATTGCTCAGGGCGCCCAGGTCACTGCCACAGAGAACACCCTGGACGTGAGCGGATTCGACGAAAATGAGTACCTGGCTTCCATCCCCGGCGGCGAGGATATGACCGAGCAGCAGAAGCAGGAGGAACTGGAGAAGGCCCGGGCACAGGCCCAGGATTTGGTTTCCGTCTACCTGTTTGCGGAGCAGGAAGGCCATTCCCTGGCCACGGCCAGCGCTTCCGCAGTGGGCGGAAAGTCTGCGGTGGGCGCCTGCGCAGGCATCAACTATATGGATTCCTTTGCCCTGGCAGAGGTTGCCGGCACTGTCAAGGCGGCAGGAAGAGTCCGGGTGGCATCTCACAGCGAAAACTATGACGACGCCTTCGGTACCGCCTCTGCTCTGGGCGCAGATATTCAGCGCTACATTGACAGAGCCAATGACGCGGAAGCCACGGCGGAGAATATTGCCAACGGCAAGTATCCCATCCAGAACAACCCCAATATGCAGTCCAACTCCACCCGGGCCATCCAGAGAGCTGGCGGCCTGACGGAGCCTGGCGTTCCTGCGGCTGCAAACCAGCAGAATGCCAACATCCCCGGCGGCTCTACCGGAGCGCCTTCTACTCCCACTGCCGGAAATGGCGTGCAGATTGCTGCGGCGGTTGGCATCAACATCACGGAGCACAGGGCCCACTCCCTGGTTACCGGCACCATTGAGGCGTATGACGTTTCCGTTCAGGCGGACAACAACGCCAACTTCCGGGCCAAGGGCAACGCAGCGACCGTGACCCTGCAAAAGTCCAATTTTGCGGTGGCGGCGGGTGTGGCGGTTTCCGTCAATGAGAATGAGGCCATTGCCCGAAATGAAGGAACCATCGTTACCCGGGTGCCCGAGAACGAATCCTGGAAGGAAGACAAGAACATCTCCCTGGTCTCCAACATGACTGCCAACATGGACGGCATCTACAAGGGAACCCTGGGTGCCCAGGCCCTGGCGGGCAGCATCACCGGTTCCGGCAGCAACGCCACCATCAGCGGCGCCTTTGCGGTGCTGGTTTCCAAAGCCATTTCTCAGGCCATTGCCGCTGCGGGCAGTAAGCTGGACTCCCAGGGTGACCTGGAAATTACCGCAACCGATAAGACCAAGCTGGCGGTTCGCGCCGGCGGCGTCAGCCTCAGCGCTGGAACCTCCATCGGCGTGGGCGCTTCCTTCGCCCTGATCTATGCCCAGAACGTGATTCGGGCGGCCATCGAGGATGGTGCAATCCAGGTTCGGGCAGACGGTAGCCTGAAGGTCAATGCCATCAAGCATAAGGTCACCATGGCGGACTTTGAGCTGTCCGTGGACAAGTCGCTGCTGTTCACCGACTCCACCGGCCTGACTCCGGAGCAGGAAGCGGCACAGAAGAAGGGCATCCTGGACATCAAGAAGGGGAACAGCGGCTACCAGGTTTCCATCAACATGAGTTCGGACAAGCTGGTGGACGCCATCGATTTGCTGAACTTCCTGTCCTCGGTGAACTACTATGCTGAGGCAATCGGGGGCGCCATCGTGAGTCCTGGCGGAAGCTCCACACTGAATCTGGCAGGGGCATTTGCCATGCTGTTCTACGGCAACCAGGTGGAAGCCTACATCGGTAAACTGAAAAATGACGAAACCATCGCCATCGGAGAAGACGCAGAAGTGGCGGCTAAGAGCGACACCAACGCCAGACTGATTGCGGGTTCTCTCAACGTCAGCCCCGCCAAGCTGGGCGTGGGACTGACCGTGGGCGCCATTGCCAACGACGGCGTGGGAACCACCGACCATACCGAAGCTCACACCGCCGGGAAACTGACGGTGGGCGGTAGCTTTGCCCAGACGGCTGAAAATCTGGTGGACTACCTGAGCGTCACCGTAGCGGCCAGCGTGGACGACGGCGCCTCTGGCAATACCATCGGCGGTGCAGTCAACGTCATCGATATGCAGAACCAGGCCACCTCCCGTGTCACAGGGCAGATTTTTGCTCAGGACAACGTGGATATTGTGGCCCGGAATGAATCCAGACTGATCATCGTTCCGCTGACTGTTTCGGCGGCGGGAAAAATCGCCGGAGGCGCGGCGGTCTCCGTGATTGTGACCGATGCTCAGACTCAAGCCCTGGTGGATTCGGGAGCAGAGATCACCAGCAGCAATGGCTCCGTGACCATCAGTGCCCAGACAGACGAAGGGCTGATGGCCTTCACCACTGCAGGTGCGGCTTCCGCTGGAACCGCGGCCGTGGGTGCCACCGTGGCTGTGCTGATCAGCCAGTCGGATACCAAGGCGGCGGTGGACAGCAGTGCCATTACCGCCGGGAAGGACATTCTGGTGCAGGCCCTGGGCGATTCCTGGACCTTGACCACCATCGTCGCCATCGCTGGAAGTACCGGCAATGCGGCCGGAGCCGGTTCCGTGGCAGTGAGCATCTTCGACCGGACGGTACTGGCTCAGGTTACCGGCGGCTCCGAACTGACGGCAAATCAGGGCAGTGTGATCATCGAAGCTCTGGGCGAAGACTTCTTCGTCAACGTGGTTGCCGCCGCTGGCGGCGGAAGCGGAATCGCCATCTCCGGCAGCATTCCGGTGATTGTCAGCCAGAGTCGGATCGAGACCTTGGTGGAGGGCAACGAAGAAGCCCCCGTGATCATCACGGCGGGCGACAGCGTGGGTATTCTGGCAGACCTGAACAGCCGGGCCTACATGGCGGCGGGCAGCCTGTCCGCCAGCGGAAACGGGGCCTTCGGCCTCACCGTGAACACAGCGGTATACAAGAATGCGGTGCGGTCCTATGTGGACTATGCCCGGATTACCGCAAGCGGTCAGATCTACGCCCAGAACGGCATCCGCGTGCCCAGCCGGGACGAGCGCAGACGGGGCATCGTGGTTTCTGCCACGGGCAGCAGCCAGATCATGGCCTTTGCCGTCAGCGGCGCTGCCAGCGGCAGCGGAGCAGCCACCGGCGTGGTCAACACCCTGGTGGTGGAGAACAAGCTGGAGGCTCTGGTGGGTAAACACGCCACATTGAAGACAGAAAACGCCCAGAACCTGGATCGGGAAGGAAACAGCACCAATTCGCAGGGTGAGTCCACTTCCGGCGACATCCTGGTTCAGGCAGAAGACGACAGTGATCTGGTTGACGCAGCGGGATCTCTTGCAGCGGGGGCGGGAGCCTTCGGCTTGGGCGCCACCGTGGTCACCCTGGTCTACAACAAGACGGTCCGGGCAGAACTGAACGCCCAAACCGTGGAAGCGGCGGGAGATGTGCTGATTCAGGCGGACAGCCGGGATCAGGTGTTCCTGCTGGCCCTGAGCTTCGGCGCCAGCGCCAGCGCAGGCGTTGCAGGCAACGTAAACGTGCTGGTATTCGGCAGCCTGACGGAGGCCGTTGTGGGCGCGGTTCAGAAGGCCCGGAACCTGAAGGTGACGGCCAATGCGGACGCAGACCTGTATAACATCGCGGCGGGAATTTCCGGCGGCGGCGCTGCAGCCGGTACAGCCATCGTATTGGTCACCTATTTTGAAAACGAAACCCTGGCCCATGTGCTGGAAGGAAGCGCGGATGCTCCCACAGTCATCGGCACAGAGGAAACACCCCTTTCCGGAAACGTGGAAATCCTGGCCACCTCCCGGGAGTTTGTCACCGCCGACGCCGCAGGCATTACCGGTGCCGGAACGGGAGCGGTAGGCGGTGCCTTCGACGTGATCGTCACCCAGTTTGTCACCAAGGCATACACCGGCAACTTCGTGCAAATCCGGGCGGCGGGAGATGTGACCGTCCAGGCTCAGGATACCTTCGACGTTTACGCCATCGTGGCCGGTGTGGCCATTGCGGGCGCCGGCACCGGCGGAATCGTCACCTTTGTGGATGTGTCCTACTCCACCGTGGAAGCCAGCATTGGAAGAAACAATCTGGTGATTGGTCGGAATGTGGCTGTGGAAGCCGGTTCCGATCGGAACATCCTGGGCGTGACTGCCAACATCGGCGGCTCGGGAACGGCCAGCGTTGCCTTGACGGTAACTGTGGTTCTGCTGGGCAATGAAATGACCCAGGATGCCCACGACGGCATCTATGCGGGCATGGACCCGGAGAAACAGGTACAGGCAGGCTTCGCCACGGATACCAGCAACGATTCCCTGGATGCCAGAGCGGCAGCGCTGGAGGGCAAGCAGCGTCCCGATGGAGAAATGACGGCTCTGCTGGCAGGAAACGGCCAGAGCACCCAGGGCGGGAACTACAACGACTTCGGGCAGGACATTGTCAGCGAAGACGAAACCGTCTATGACGAGCGTTCGGGGAATGTGGCCCAGTCTGAGGACGTGGAAAATGTCAAGGAGAACCTGGGCTACACCGGTTCCACGGCCAGTCTGAACGGCAAGAGCTATGAAGACGCCGTGTCTGCCATCGTTCACGCCGGCAGCCGGATTGTCGCCACCGGAGACATCAGCGTCCGTTCCGGGGATGTGGTGAATGCCAATATCGCCTCCGGCGTTGTCGCCATCGGCGGCGTAGCCGGTGCGGGACTGGGCATCAGCGTGGGTATCTTCCATTCCAATGTAAATGCCCGGGTGGATGAGAACGCCACATTGAGTGCCGGCGGCGCCATCGTGGTGGAAGCCTCCGCGGGAGCAAAACCCGCCGCGGAGCTTGCTCCGGTTCAGTCCAGTGAAGACCGGATGAAGGATATGCCCAGAGCATTGGACGAAGGTCAGCGGCTGGACATCACCGACGACAATTTTAGTATTCAGAAGTATGAGAACGTGCAGGGCGACTACAGTCAGGCCCAGTTCAACGACGCCGAAAGCACCAACCAGTCGGCCATCCGGATTCTGTCCTTGATGGTGGGCGGCGGCACGGTGGGCGTGAACGCCTGTATCGCAGTTGCACTGATGTTCACGGAAGTGAACGCGATCCTGGCGGGCTCGGTGGAGCAGGCCAACGGCCTGACCGTCCATGGCAATCTGGACTTCGGTCAGGTGATGACGGTCAACGGCGCGCTGTCCGGCGGAATGGGAGCGGCCAACGTGTCCGCCGCAGGTACCTACTTCGGCGGCAAGGTTGTCACCGCCATCGACGGTTCCGGCACTCTGGAGAACATCCGGGGCATCATCCGGGTCTATACCACGGGTATCACTCGAGCCATCGGTGCGGCGGCAACGGGCGCCGGCGGAGCGGTGGGCGTGAATGCCACCTTCGCCATGGCCATGAACCGCACCACCGCCCAGACCTACATTGCCCGGAGCGTGACTATTCTCGCGCCTGAGAGCAATGTGGAAGTGTATCACAACATCACCGCCGAAGGACGGGCCTACAACATCGCCATTGCCGCGGGTGCGGCAGCGGTGAATGCTTCGGTGGTATTGGTCATCAACAATTTTGAAGCCCACAGCTGGATCGGAGATCCTTCCGAGAATGCCGTGTCCACCGGAAACGGGCGGCTGACAGCCAAGCAGGTTTCTGTCTCCGCCAACGCCACAACAATCACCGAGAGCGTGGGCGTGGGCGTGGCGGCCGGAGCCGTGGCAGGCAACGGCCTGGTGGTGCTGGCCTTCAATACCACGGTTAACCGGGCCAGCGTAGGCCGCAAGGACATCACCGCCGACAGCCTGACCATCACATCCGTCATCGATGGAGACACTACCGTTATAGGCGGCAGCGTGGCCGCAGGTGCGGTGGCCGTGGGCGCCGTGGTGGACGTGGCCATCTCCGAGGCGGACAACACCGCCACCCTGAACCTGAGCCAGTCCGATATGGACATCGCCGCAGTGACGGTCAACGCCGGGCTTCCCGAAAAGCCCAACAACAACCAGGCCGTTGTGCTGGGCGTGACCGGCACGGCAGGGGCGATTGCAGCTGCAGTGAACGTGGGATATGCCCGCAACTCCGGGTTCAACCGGGCCCTGATTCTGGGCGATACCGACGGCGCACTGGTAACCAATTCCATCCGCATTCAGGCGGAAGGCCTTGGCAGAGCCTACTCGGTTCTGGCCAGCGCAGCAGCAGCAAGCGCCAACGTGCTGGTTTCCGTGGCTGTTGCCTACCTGACAAATGTACAGGAAGCCAGAATGGACAGCGCTTCCCGGGTGACGGTAACCGGCGACGTCCGGGCAATCTCCAACCAGAAGACCAGCGGAAGCAATTTCGACTTCGGCGGCTATAACCTGACCATCTCCGGAAACATCCTGAACGGAGCCTTCTCGGCCATGGCTCAGGCCCTGGTGTTCACCGCCGGCGTCAGCGTCGTGGCGGCTACCGCCAGCAGCGCCAATGCCATTGCCGACGCCACCAGCAGGGCTGCCATCCGGGCGGAGCAGCTGAAGGCAGAAGATCTCTGGGTGGCCAACAACGCCGAATCCACGGTGCAGGCCAACGTGGCAACTCTGGGCTTCGGATTGGCGTCGGTGGGCCTGCACGCAGGATACGCCTATGCCAAGGGAATCTTTGAATCCTACATTCAGACCAAGGGCGGCGTCAGCGGCGTGGAAGAGAATATCACCGCCAACGATGTCACCATCACCAATACCTACATCAGCGATGCCAAGGCCATCATCACCCCGGCGGTGGGCGGCGTCAATGCCGCAGCCGTGGAGGCGAAGGTAAACGTGGCAATTGCCCGGAACCTGACCCGGGCCGCCACCGGAATCCTGGGCGGAACCAACGGCGGCGGAATCCTCCGCGCCCAGGGTGATGTTACCGTCACCGCTGACGGTACGGCCAGAGCGGAGGCCCAGGCGGGTACCCCGCTGCTGGATGACGAGCGCCTGAGTGACTGGTTTGATGAACTGAAGGAAAACGAGATATTCAATGTGGAAGTATCGGGAATCTCCCTTGCGGCCAATGTCGTCACCGCCGATGTGGCTGTGACCCAGCGGACCGGCGTGGAGAACGTCTCGGTCCGGGGGGCATCCCTGACCATTACCTCCACTCTGAACGGCGACAGCAACTTTGACGGTACGGATACCTTTGAAGGTGCTCTGGCCATGCTGGGCGGAAGCTACAGCGGTGAAACCGGGATCAACGTTTCTGCCGCAAACGTCACCGCCAACGTGGCGCTGGCCCGATTCAGCGGCACCAACCACAGCTTCCTGCGCAATGCAGATCTGGATATCTCCGGAATCATTGCCCTGGATGCGGTGAGCAATTCCCACGCACGGGGCGACGTGGACCGGGACAGCCAGGTGGGCCTGATCTCTCTGTTCCTGACCCAGATCAACACCCACGCCGGCGGCAGCTTCGGCTCCAATGTGGAAACCGTCTCCGGCAAGAAGATCAAGGGCGGCTCCATCCGGATCAAGAACACCTACAATGCCCGGGCCAAGTCCATGAGCGCCCAGTCCGACTCCGGCCTCTCCATCAGTGCGGTAACTGCTGGGGCAAACGTGGCCCTGGCCAACACGGAAGTCACCGCCACCGCAGGAATTTCCGGCGACGGTGAAGTGGAGGCGGACCCAAGCGAGGATGACCCAAATGCAGCGGACGGGAATCTGACCATCGACCTGGAAGGCAAGGCAAAAGCGGAAGCCAGTTTCTATGCCCCCAAGGTCAGCCTCGATGCGGCAAACCTGGCGGTGAACTATGTGGAAGCCCGGCTGCTGGGCAGTCAGGATGCCTATCTCAACGATGGGGCAGTGACGGCCAACAACATTACCGTGACCTCCCGGTTCAATGAAGGACTGTCCGACGTGGCTGCCAGCGCCGTTATCGCCGGCGGCGGTCAGGGCAGCGGAAGCGGCTTCAATATCTCCGGATTCTCCATTGACTCCAACACCACCATTGCCCAGGTGAATACCCAGGTTTTGGCAAGATCGGTAAATGCGGCCCTGAATGCCGCCGGAGCCATCTCGGTGAAAGCTCTGGGCAGCGCCGTGGCCAAGTCCGACTATGCTGGAAGCGACACCAGCATTGGTCTGGCAGCCTTCGGCGTGCTGGTGAGCAAGGCGTCTACCGAAGCCTCCTTTGAAGCCTACATTGATGCGGGCAGCCGGGACATCCGGGCAAACAGTCTGGATATCTGCTCGGACTACACGGCCATTGCTGAAGCCAAAACCACCACCCCCGGAAAGGGCCTGAATGTGACCCTGGTCAACGGGTCTGTGAACCTGGCAGAGGCCACCGTGAACAAAGAAAGCACCAAGCTTTCCGGCAGAGCCTCCCTGACAACCACCGGCAAGGTGCAGATCGCCCGGGATGTGAACATCCAGGTTCTGGGCAAGGGCTATGCCAACGCCGAGAGCGTTAGTTCCGGACTGAACCTGAGTCTGGCAAACATTGCGGTGACGGACGTGCTGGCCTACCTGAATCTGAACCAGCAGGCCTGCATTGAAACCACGGGAGACTTTACTGCCGGCAACGTGACGGTGAAAGCCCTGGTGGACAATTCCACCACCGGCGGCCGGACTTTCGGCAGCGCCGTCGCCACGGCAGGTTACCCCACCGGCGGCACAAGTGTTACGCTGATCGGCGCAGCAAGCAGCAAAACCGAAGCCCGCACTGAGAGCGTGAACCTGGCATATATCAAGGGCAGCGGCCAGAACAGCATGCAGGCTGCCCAGGTCCGGGTGTTTGCCCGGTCCCTGACGGAAGCCAGGGCCAAGACCGTGATGCCCAATCAGGTGACGGGAATTACCCTTCAGAATGTGAAAAGCAATGCCTTTACCAGCGATCAGGTGAAAGCCTGGCTGGAGGATGTGAACCTCCAGTCCGAAACCCTGACGGTGGAAGCGGTAGCCACCTCCAATGCCGACTCCTACAGTGAGACCGGCGAGAATCTGAACCTGTTCCAGTTCGGCAATGCCACCACCAAGGCGGGCATCGGCTACAATACGAATGAACGCCAGAGCGCTGAGGCTGGCATCACCGGCGGCAGCGTGATCAGCAACAAGGACATTGTCATCCGTGCCTTCAACAGCGGCATGGCAAAAGCCAACATTCTGAGCAAAACCAATATTTCGCTCATTGGCAACATTCAGAACCGGACCCTGCCCACTTCCAGCTATTACATGACCCGAGCCTTTGCCAACGGCAATACACATCTGATCTCCCGGCAGGGCGGCATCTCCATCACCACGGAAGACGATGCCAGAGCCCAGAGCATTGTGTCCGGCGAGAACACCTCGGTGGGCGGCATTATCCATCTGGACTACACCAAGGGCGAGAACCAGGCCACGGTGTCCAACGTCATCGACCTGCAGGGCGTGATGGAGGCATACACCCACTTCACCGCCCACACGGTGTCTGACGCCAATCTGAATGCCCAGTCCCACAAGCAGGGCAGCGGATTCGTCGCCGTCAACCGGATTTCTGCTTCCAACCGACTGGATCGGAACGTGAGCATCAACGTTCTGGACGGAACGGAGATTACGGCAAACTTCGGTAATCTGGACATTTTGGCGGAAGCCGGCAGAGGGGACAACATCACCACCCGGGTCACCATCGACTCCAATGGTGTGGTTGCCACCGCCAAGATCCAAATCGACGTGACGGTGAACTCTGAGGTTACCCTGAACATGAGCCAGGTCAAACTCCAGAACCGGTTCGGCACGGTGAACATCAAGGCGGACAGCTCCGCCGACAATGTGGACAGCGTGGGCAGCACCGATGCCTCCGGTTTTGGAACCGCTCCCAATGCCAGCGTGAACAATAGCGTCACGCTGACCGTAAAGGTAAACATCGAAGGCAAGGCCGGGGCTCCTGCCACGATTGAGGGAACCATTGTCAACATCGTTTCCTACATCGGTACTCTCTACGTCAACGGCCACGCCTACTCCAAGGGCTCGTCCCTGGGTGCGGATGTGGATGCCACCAGCAACCAGACAATCTCCCTGACGGCGCAAACCACTGTGGATTATGCGGATGTAACGGCCCATGACCGGGCGGATATCTACGCCTCCGTCAAGCCGGAATACCGCAGCTCCAACATCCGCTACTATGCGGCGGTGCAGCTCAACGCCGTTGGACACGGCAAGGCCAAGTCTGCCGGAGAAGTGAAGCGCAGCGCGAAAACCATCATCGGCAGCGGGTTCATCTACCGGGGAGCCCAGGTGACCATCACCAGTTACGATTTTGACAAGGGCAGAATCGAATGCAACCTGAGAGACCGGGGTTTCATCTATCATGAAAGTGACCAGACAAATTCCTTCGGTGGTGATGACCAAAGCACCACCGTGGCAGACGGCGCAACCTTCTACCTGGGCGATGCTGCAGGCGGGATGTTTGTGGATATTGCCTACACAGGCGAAAGCGGCGGCAAGATCATTGTCCGGCAGGCCGGCGTCCGGCAGAGCGACTTCTACGGCGATGACGGCAGTACCGTCACGCTGGCGGATCTGGTAAACAATCTGCCCGGTACAGCATATCTGTATGGAACCGTGGGGAACATCCTGGTCTATGATCAGGCCCGGATTCCCAGTGTAACCATCACCAACGACACCAACCGGAAGGTGGTTCTGCACCAGATCTTCACCCGCAACAGCGGCTATATCAAGCCCTCGGTGTATGTGGACGGCGTGCGGAAGGCGGACAATGCTCAGACCCCGTCCTATGAACCGGCAGCGCTTCGGGTGATTACCAGCGGAACCGGCGACGTGCATGTGGAGAGCTTCCTGCTCCTGTACGACGGCAGCATCACCGTGGAATGGACCGGAGAAACCGGCGGCAAGTTCACAGCGGTGCAGAAGATTACCAATGCCAGCGCCCAGATGGAACACGTGCCCATCTGGACAAGCCGGCTGTACATTCTCAATGCTGCCTCCATCGGCACCGAGACGGACCCGGTAAATGTGTGGATGACTTCCTGCAGCGCAGATTCCGCCTGGATTCAGGCAACCGCTCAGGGAGACATCTTCCTGAACGTGACCCCGGCAGTGGTCTTCCTGGAAAACGGCACCGGCGGCAACACGGAGACTCCTGTCCATGTGCAGGAAGTCCGCTCCACTCAGGGCGATGTGGGCCTGACCTTGGGCACCCTTCAGAACATTACCATGAAGGACAACGCCCTGTTCGTTACCATCCCTGTGCCTGGAACCCTCAGCTATGAGGCCAAGGAGGTAACACTGGACAGCGACTGTACCATCGACGGCCTGGATGTTCTGAACCGCTATCGGAACCAGTACGACGCAGCCACCGGATTGTACGGCTACCAGCTGCCCAACGGCACCGTATTCTGGATGGATGCCTATCACAACGTCAGCCGGATCGAGGAAAATGACACCACCATGGCCGTGGGTGACTACACCTTCTATGAGGAAAACGGCAAGGTGACCGCCATCTGGCTGAGCAACGGCGTTCGGGTTGACCTGGAAAGCGGCAACCTCTACATTGAAAAGGATGCTTCCTTCGACGTGCTGTTCTCCGTGATCGACGCAGCGGCGTACTTCTTCCCCGGCGGCAACTTCTCTGAAGACGTTATCATTCGTCTGAGCAAGTCGGACTATACCCAGGGAGAAGTGCTTGAAGAAGAGGATGTGGTGGAATGGGACGTGCGGCCGGAGCTGCTCTACGAAGTCGGAAATGTGGCGTATTACAGCTTCACCGGCCTGAAGCCGCTGTTCGAGAATCTGACCAACAGCGACAACACTTTGTACTACATCCTCCGCTACGACAAGAACACCAACTCTCTGGACCTGTTCACCCTCAGCACTCCGGGACAGGGCGTGGTAGATACGTCGGACAACCGGGATTACTTCAAGTTTATGACCGGCGGCACCACAGACGACGGTTCTTATCGGACCATTGACGGCCCGAATCCGAGCCGGGAAACCGAGCAGCCTGCCTACCACCTGAACATGGCAAGGCAGGATGCCAATATGGTCTTCACCTTTGAGGACTTCCTGGACACGGGTAGCACCGTCACCCTGGAATATGTGAACGGCAAGCCCAAGCTGAGATTGCAGGGCGAAAGCCATGACATCCCCCTGATTTTGGTAGATGGCCTGGGCTACACCGCCGGAGCGGCCACAGCCGATCTGACCGATGCGGAAAGAACGTTCCTGGGACAGCTGGCCACCCGGTTCTTCAACACCGAGACCAGCAGGCAGGTTGCCGACACGGTGAAATCCTACGACAAGAATGGTGGTTATCTCGGAGAAATCAGAGCTAACAATGGAACCACCTTCAAGCTGGCGGAACACACCTGGACCCACAGAGAAGTCCGGAAGTTCATCGGCATCGACTTCCTGGCCAAAGACGTGCTGACACCTCGTTACCAGTATGCTGAATTCACCATGTACAGCCACAGCATGACTGTGAGCTATACTGAGCTGCTGCCCACCGATGCCTCCCTGGCACTGGAATACTACTCCAGCGGCAAGAAGTACACCACCACAGTGGATGGCAAGGAGTATGTGTTCTACGAGAACCCGGCGGACGGCTGCTGGTACACCAGCCAGGACTTTGCGTCGGGTACCAAGGTGATCTTCGTGGAGCAGAAAGATCAGGTGGATATCATCTACACCGTTATGCAAGGCAACGTGAAGCTCCAGCTGAGCGTGGCTGATAAAAAGGTGGATGTGATTTTCCGGGAGTCCGGGAAAATCGCGGGCACCAACCGTTATGCGCTGGAAGGCATTACAGGTGTCTTTGCAGAGATGACCAATGGAACCGTCCGCCTGGTCACCGAGGAAACCATCTTCGAGCGCATTGAAGAAGGGACCGGCCGCTATTCCTACCAAACCGGAAAGATCATCTTGAAAAACGGGAACACCAGCTACATCGTGACTCCTGTGGATGTCCCCGCAGAGGCAGAAGAGGTGATCGTTTCCAATGACGACGGCGTCACCATTGTGAAGAAGAGTGACGGTAAATACTACCTCAAGACCGTTACCGAGGCCGAAGTAGGACAAGAAGATCAGGTCAGCTATACAGAATTGACTGAGGCCGGCAACGAAACCATTACCACCAATTATGCGCCTTTGTGGTACGATGGCGAGGACGAAGAAGGACGTAGAGCGCAGCTGAACCTCGTGGGTATCAAGGTAAGTGGAGATGAGATCATCGATGAAGGACTGCCGCTGTATTACAATGCCGAAACGAAGGATAGGAAGCTCTACTGGCTGGATGAAACCACGCACACCTTCCATCAGTACGGAACGATCCTTTACGGCAGCGACAGCGAGGGACTGTTCTACAGCGAAACACGAATCAAGACTTATCTGGACGATCCCCAGTACGAAAATCTGCCCAACGATCCCACAACGGTCATGGCTCTTAACGGCAAGGAAGTTCTGATGAACGCGGATGGAACTCCCTTCGCAGACGGCTTGATCTTCCGCACCAACAGCCGTTATACGGGAACCGAGAGCCCTGTCCAGTTCGTGGAATCCAACTACATTACCCTTCTGGACAGAAGCAATGCCAAGCTGGTTCTGCGGGTAGGCAGCGCCAACCATGACGGAAGCGGCTCCATGGTTTCCATCGACGGGCCGATTCCGCTGGACCCGGCGGCAGCCCAGGCAGGCACCGATGAAATCGCCGTTGAAAACCGGCCCATTCCTTTGAAGCCCGTTTCCGTTCCGGAAAACTCCCAGACGGGAGCGGCGGCACCGGGATACCGGATCACCGATAATCTGTATCTGACCCAGAGCGGTCTGGCAGTCAACCTGGTGATCAACGGGGAAAACCAGATCACCTTCGCCTCCAAGTATGACGGCAGCATCTACACCTCGGACAACATCCAGGCCAGCGCCTTCGGCAGCCTGGGACAGCTCCGGGAACTGGATTACGACGTCAACGGCATGATCCTCTACGACGGAAAGCTGTACCTGAAGATGGGTGATGTGCTGGCGGAGTATGCAGATGGGGAACTGAAACTTCTGAACACCGAGCAGACCAACGCCATCCTGTACGAGGAAGCTCCGAACCTGAACAACACGCCCAATATCCGCATCAATGAGGGCCAGCAGGTGAAGCTGGAGCGTCTGACCAACGAAATCTTTCGGGATATCCAGGGCAGATACTGGTTCCGGGATGGAGACGGAAACTTCCATCAGGCAGCTGTCACCGAGTCGAACGCCCGAAGCAGCGGCGAAATCATCACCGTCAGTTACAACGGCACGGATTATCTGATTATCTACAGTGAGAAGGACGACACCCTGGTCGATGGGGACGATGCACAGAGCGGCGGAAACGTCATCGTGTGCTACGAAATGCCCCAGATGAAGCTGGTGGCCAAGTCCGACGGTACTGTAGTCAGCACCGGCAGCGCAGAGCCGGATGTCAAGGTCCAGCCCAGCGATGATTCCACCCGGTATTCCATCGGCACCATCGTCGTGGAAGGGGAGGATAAGGAAATCGTTATCCGCCTGGACAGCGAACACGCGGCTCTGGTAAACGGCAATCCGGACCCGGATGGAGAAAACATCCGTACCAACGGCGGCGATGTGACCATCATCGCCCAGGGCGATGGCGCCTCCATCGGCACCGACCCGGAGAATCCGCTGATTATCAACGCAGGCTCCGGCAACGTCCATGTGCAGAGCCCCGACAACACCCAGGTCATCGCGGTGAACACCTACCTGAAATTGCCGGAAGACACCACCCTGACACCGGATTACATCATCGTAGACGGCGTTATCTACCAGGTGGTAGGCAAGAACCCGGACAAGCCGGTGAACATCACCGCCACCTCCCTGCGGGTCATCAACGGGGGCACAGCGGACATCAGCACCGACGGCTCGCTGTACCTGACCTACCTGGGCGTGGACGACCATGACAGCACCGGCGGCAGCACCGCCAAGCTCCACGCCGATCAGAACGTGGAAATCCTGGAATTTGTAACCAACGACGGTGAAACCCACATTACCGGCGGCGGAGAAGGCACCTTCGGAACCATCACCACCGGCGGCGAAGCCCACGCGGACATCGAGACGGCGGGAAGCATCACTGTATCCGATGGCGTTTCGGCTCAGGGCCAGTCCCAGCTGGATATGACCATCACCACCGGCGGCGCCGTCATAGAGCAAATTGAGACGATGGACACGGCGAATGCCGTCATCCATACGGCGGAAGACCTGTGCGTGACCACCACCGCCTCGGCATCGGGTGAGTCCCACCTGAATCTGGTCAGTGACAGCGGCGGGTCTGTGCAGACCCTGACCGCTTCTGACCAGGCGCAGGTCACCTTGGATGTGGCCACCCAGGCCCGGATTGAAACCATGGACGCAGCGGGCGGCACCGTCATCGTGACCAGCGACGGCACGGTTCAGGCGGACACCGCCACGGCCTCCAACTCCGGCACCCTGAAGACCCACGCAGCCGGGGACATCACCCTGGATACCATCGACATTGAGGACGCCTGGGCGGTATTTACAAGCCTCAGCGCAGACGGCGAGTACGCTCTGCCGGAGCAGCCGGACATCACCGGCGGCGGAACGTTCACCGCCCGCTATGTGGAAGCAGACCGGAGCCGGCTGGAGATCGATGTCTGGGGCGACCTGCGGATCTTCGACGAACAGGACGATCAGCCCATCCTCAGCGATGAGATGAAGGACGTTCTGGTTCTGCGGGATATGTCCGGCAGCGACCTGGTGGATGGAACAAACCAGACAAGGGGCGCTTACCTCACCAGCCGCCACGGCGCGGTGGACAGCACCCACGATGATTACATCCTGTACACCAATCCCAGCGGTCAGGCTATCTTCCAGCAGGATGGGGTCTGGTACCGGCTGGAAAACAACCGATTTGTCAAACTGGACAGCGCACCGGATTTGACTGGCTATGTCAATCAGGGCATTTACAGCCTGTACATCGGCCAGGACGACGAAACTGAGTCCAACTACATGGCCGAGTACGCCGGAATGCTGATTCTGGAGCGGAGCGGCGACTTCTACCGGATCGGCAGCGACGGACAGGTATCCCGGGAAGAGATCCTCTCCTCCGACTTCCTGAAGGCCCAGATGCTGCTGAACGTAGGCGCGCGGAACTACTTTGACAGCTGGCTGGCGGACAACGCCACCCTGGAAGTCACCGCCTACGGAGACATTCAGGTCCGGGACAGCGTGCGGTTCATGAACTACACCAACGCCACACTGACTTCCACCAACGGCGGTATCCTGGTGGCGGACTACTACATGGACACCGACGGCGACGGCATCGGAGATGCCCTCCAGCCCAGCCGCTACCTGGTGAAGAACAGCACGGCCAACCTGACGGCGGGCGGCGGCGATGTCCGCACCGACCGGGTGTATGTGGAGGTCAGCTTTGCGGCTGTGGACGACTGCACCGGTGACGTCAACTCCAAGACTTGGTACATCCTGGGCAGCCGGTTCCCCATCCACCTGGATGGCGATGTGAACGTTATCAGCGCCGACGCGGACAACCCCCTGGCATCTCCTGCGGCGCAAATCCTCTGGTCCAACGAGGACTTCTACATCTGGGTGCCGGTGAATGGTGTATTGCAGTATGTCCAGACCGGTGTGGAGATCATCTCCGAAAACGGCGGCGTATGGATTGAGGCCATGGACGGCGATGTTTCCACCTCCAACACCCTGGACTTCTACGCCATCGCCTCCACCATCGACGTGCAGGCGGCCAAGGACATCCGGATTCCCGAGATGCAGCTGAACACGCCCAACGAGAACATCAAGCTGGACGACGGAACCCCGGTAACCAGCAGCGTGTACCACAGCCAGATCTTCAGAGACCTGAACGGGAACATGACGCCCATGACGGCGGAGGATCTCCCGGACCTGGCAGAACACATTTACGGCACCGAGCTGTCCATGATCAGCAGCGGCGGCGGATTCATCGCCAACCACATCACCGTGGACAGCGGCCTGACCCCCGACGGCACCGGCGTTTCCCAGCCTCACGGCACCACCGTGATGGATGTGCAGACTTCCGGCGACATCGATATCCTCTTCAACCTCACCGGCCGGACGGCAGAGCACATTGCCCAGTATGGCGAGAACATCGCCCAGCGGGCGCTGACGGTAAACAGCGGTTCTCAGGTCAGCCTGAAATCCACCACCGGCGGCATCACCGTCCTGGACCCCAAGGGCGACGGCACTCAGGCGGACATCCTGCTCACCGGACTGGGAACCCAGGCGGCTCAGCTTCGGATGGAAGCCAACGAGGACCTGCGTACCAACCGGGTGGAAGCTGAAAAGGCAGAAGTGTACCTGCGAACCGTGGGCGAGAATACCCAGGCCGGTGATCTGCTCATCCACCGGATTCAGGGCAAGGACCTGATTCTGGAAATGGATTCCGCAGGCGATATCCGCCCGGCGGAGGAAACAAATCTGATGATCCAGCTTACCGGCGATTCCACCCTCCGCCTGGCGGCGGTGGGCGATATCGGCACACTGGACCATGTAGCTTTCATTGATGTACCCTGCAAGGTGGTTGTGGACCGGGTGAACAGCTTCTACGCCGACTTCAACCTGCGGGACTTTGAAACCTACGAGCAGATTCAGCAGATCAAGGAATACGCCATCACCCAGGGCTACCTGGTTTCCCAGGCGGAGGCCATGGCGGAGAAACTCCTCACCGTTCTGAAGCAGGACTACCTGGACAACTCCGATCTGCGCTTCTACAACATCGTGCTGGATGAGAGCACCATCCTGGCCATCCGCACCATCCTGGGACGGGAAGAGGAGGAAGAACCTCTGACGGCGGACGACCTGATTCAGGGCTTCGCCCAGCTGGATTCCCAGACCAGACAGGACATCCTGACAGCTCTGTTCCGTACGGCTCTGGCCGACGGCCAGGGGCTGGACGAGGTGGAGGAAGGCATCCAAACCCGGAATCAGGAACTGGAACAGCTGGCACAGCGCAAGCAGCAGATTCTGGAGCAGCTGACCGGGGAGAAACCCCTCACCCAGGAACAGCTGGAGCAGCTGCGGCAGGAATACATCCAGGCCGAGGCCCGGGAGCAGACCCTCCGCCAGGAGATCCGGGATCTGAACGCCCGGAAGGCGGACATCCAGGACGGCTACCGGGATTACGTGGAAGATGATTCCGACATGGAAGCATTGCTTGCCCAGGCGAACAGCCTGAATCCTCAGGATGAGAACTTCCTGGAGCAGGCATGGAGCCTGCTGGACCGGCTGACGTCCAAGGATGCTTTCAACGACCAGAGCTTGACCAGCGGACGGCTGGCGGCCCAGGCCATCTTCCAGGCAGCCCAGACGGCGGCAAAGGCGGTGCAGTCCCAGGCAGCGGCACTGCTGGATCAGGTGTTCACACTCGAGTCCCAGCAGCAGACCCAGGCTCTGAAGCAGCTGAAAGCCCTGACTGAGCAGATTGCAGATCTGGAAGCACTGTCCGACCGGGCATACACCGCCGGACAGACCCTGAACAACACCCATGTGGACGTGCCCGCCCGGAGCAGCGAGGTTCTCATCGGAGAAATCCAGGGAGAACTGTACCTGACCAACGAGGGCAGCATCAGCGTGACGGTGGACAGCGGACACAAACCTGTGTCCCGGTTCGAGCCCAATCTGGATCACATCCGGATCGGAGACCACGATGTGCTCCTGGGAGAGATCTACTCCCATCGGGGTGACGTGACCATCGAAAACGTCACCGCCGGCATCACCGCCAAGACCCTGGAGCCGGGCCACGCCAATATCACCGCCCACGAGATCACCCTGAAGGCCCACGGCAGCATTGGCTCCGAAGGCCAGAGCGTGATCACGGAGCAGCGGGATGTGGTGCCCAGCAAGGTGGTCAGCGTGGTGGAGGAAATCTACCAGGGACAGCTTGCGGACCAGACCGTCAGCGGTGACAGCCTGCCTGGCAAGGGCGCCATCGGCATCCAGACCGGCCAGCGGTACGAATCCCTGGACGGCACCCTGGAGCTGGTGGAGGTTACCCTGCTTCTGGCCGACGGCAGCAAGCTTACTGCACCCATCCGGCTGGAGGACCTGCGGGAGATCACCCGCCATGCCAACACCACCGGCGGCAATGTCTACAATTTCCTGACCGACAGCGAAGGTACAGCGGCGGCCCTGCAGATTGTCACCCGGTATGACTGGGTGCGCTACCTGGATCCCATGGCCGGCACCAGAACCGACGCAGAAAGTCAGACCGGCTCCATCTACCTGAAGGAAAACAGCGGTACACTGAACATCGGACAGATCCGGGCGGCGGAGCATATTTCCCTGGAGGCTCCGGACGGTGTGTACAGCGTCCTGACAGAGGATGAGCAGGACAAGCAGAACATTCATACCGAGGGTGAAAACGCCCAGGTGACCGTGGATGCGGGCACCGGCGGCGTGGGCATCAGCGACAACCCCCTGACCGTACAGGTCAGCGGAGAAAACGCCTGGATGACCACCCACAGTGACGACGGCGTGTACCTGCGGGGTACCGGCGACCTGAGCCTGCAGGTGGACGACGAATCCCGGCACATTGAAGTGGCCCTGACAGAGGCGGTGAAGCCCAGCGGTGTCGCCAACCTGACCATCCAGGACATCACCGTGGGCGGCGCGGATACCCTCACCGGCTACGCGCTGAGTCTGGGCAGCCTGGAACTGCATACCCCGGTCAACGTGGGTACCCAGGACCAGCCCTTCCAGATCGCCACCGATGCCTCCAAGGCCGGAACCCTGATTCTCTCCGGCGACAATGTGTACCTGAACCAGAGCCAGGGCGACCTGCTGGTGCAGGATGTGGATGCGGCGGGAGACTTCCGGCTGTGGACGGCAGGCAGCATTGTGGATGCCTCCGATTCCAGAGTGACGGAGCTTCTCCGGGAGTACGCCGAGAAGCTGGCGCAGGCCGCCGATCAGCAGGAGATCCTGGACAAGCTTCAGGCGGAGCTGAACGCCATCCTCAACGACAACGCCGAGGAAAATCGCAAGCAGGAGCTGGAGGACGCCAAGCAGGGCGCCCAGCAGGCTCAGACCCAGTACGATCAGGCCGCCGCTCAGACGGACAGCGCCCGGGAACTGGTGGAGCAGTACCGGAAGAATCTGAACCAGGCCATCCAGTCCGGCGATGCCGACGCCATCGCTCAAGCCCGGGAAGACCTTGCCCTGGCGCAGGAAGCCCTGGCCCAGGCCCAGCAGACGCAGAAACTTGCTCAGGAAGCCCTGAAGGCGGCCGAGGAACGGCTCCAGGCGGCGCAGGCCATTCAGGACAAGTTCGACCGGCTGGAGCAGACCAAGGAGCAGCTGAGGGATGCCTACCTCAGCGGAGATTCCAGCGCCATCAGCGGCCTGTGGAGCGATTACCAGGCGGCCCGGGAGGATACGGCGCCCTACACCGACTACATTCACCGGGTGGGTTCGGATCTGGAAATCACCCAGGAAATCCTGGAGCAGCTGCTGGGACCGGACTTCCGGAACGAGTACAACAATCTGCCTCCGGAGGAAAAAGCCAAGTATGAGGCACTGATGACCCTGTGGACCAGCTCCCGGGAGGCCATGGACCAGGTGACAGAGAGGATGGACATCCTCACCGGTGACGAAACCGTAACCGGCAGCGTGGCCCAGGCTCAGAAGGAAACCGATGAGCTTCTGGGACAGCTGGCAAACCTGGTGGAGCAGATCCGGCAGGCGGAGGCCGCAGGCAGCGGTCCGGCCCTGAACGTGGGCGGAGATGCCGACATCACCGCCGGCGGCGCAATGGCCGGAAGCATCCACGACGAGGAAGACTACTTCACCATCCGGGTGGACGGGGAACTGAATACCCAAACCGATGGGGACACCAAGCTTCTCAGCCCCGGAACCGTGAACATCGGCACCGCTCACACCGGCGGACACAGTCTGGACATCATCGCCATCGGCGACGTGAACGTAGGCTCCACCGATGCCTCCCACTTCAGCGGCGCAGGCGACAACATCTCGGTCAATGTGGACGGCAGCGTGGAAGTCGGCGACATCCTGGCGGACCGGGAAGACGGTCATGTGGATATCACCGCCGGCGGCGACGTGAAGCAGGAGCAGGACTCCGCCATCCACGGCGATTCCCTGAACATTGACGCAGGCGGAGACGTGGACGTGAACGTCCATGTGAACGAGATTGACGTGGACGCAGGCGGAAGCGTGGACATCACCTCGGGCAAACCCACTCTGGTGGTGGACGGGATCCACGCCGGCGAAGACGTGAACATCGACGCAGAGGGCAGCGTGGTGTCCGCCGGCGGCGACGGCATCCATGCCGGCGGCGACGTGAACATTGACGCAGGCGGCAACATCGGCAGCCTGGACGAAGATCTGGTCATTGACGCCGGCGGCGACGTGACCTGGGACAGCGAGTACGGCCTGGACTTCATCCGGATTGTCACGGACGAGGCAAAGGGCAGCCAGGGCCTGGACAAGATCTGGGACGATCCCGATGCCCGGTCCTACGCCGTGCGAAAGGCCGACGGCACCCTGGAAACCTACCTGCGGCCCGGCACCGGACTGGAAGTGTTCGGACGGAACCTGCAGAACACCTTCCTGTGGGTGGGCACCGAGAGCCTGCGCAAGGAAATCTTCGGCCATGCCGAAAACACCATGCACCTGACGGTGACGGCTGCAGGAGAAGTGCTGTTCGACTACTGGGTGGCCATCGACCGGATTGTGGGTTACCTGGCAAAGAACGGAACTTACATCCCGGTGATTGAGCCGGATGACAGCGGAACCTACCTGTGCCAGAGACTGACCTTCCGGCTGTATGTGGGAAGCCAGTATGACGGCTGGACCTTCACCGTGGATACCGGCAGGTACCAGGTCCGGGGCGAAGTGGAAGACGGTTACCTCTGCTTTACCCTCCCGGCGGGACAGGCTTCCATCCAGGTGGAGCTGAACCCTCCTGAACTGTAAGAAAACCCCCATCCCCCGCCGGGGACAACCGGCGGAGGAAGGGAGGAAACGCCATCCGCCGCCTATGGCGGCAGCGTGAAAGATTCATCCTGTTCCGCCAGGGGCCTGTACCTGGCGGAACAAACTTTACAGACTCCGGGGACGGTTATTTTTCTTGCCTGAACGGGGGTTTTCCTGTATAATGGGAACAGAAACCAGCCTGTCCCAGGCCAAGGGAGCGTGAAAAAATGGAAAAACAGATGGACCTTACCGAATCTTCCGGCGGACAGCCCCCGGAGAAAAAAAGAAGAGGATATGGCCTGCTGCTGCGGCTGATTGCCCTGGTGCTGGTGGTAGCCCTGTTTGTGGGTATGACCAGCGTGGATTTCTCCCTGGTGCGCTACCAGGGCACCGACCAGATGGCGGCGGCCCAGTACCTGATGGACCAGACTACCTATCTTCAGGAGAACCGGTTTGAGCGGCTCAAGTCCCTGCTGACTCAGCTGGACTCCTACAGCATCAACCTGCAGGCGGCGGAGCGGGCCATCGGCCGGTCCGACTATGACCGGGCGGCTTCCTTCCTGGAAAAGGCCATCCCGCTGTGCCAGGATGACCAGGAGCAGGCGGAGCTGTACATCCGTCTGGGCTGCGTGTATATGCTGGCGGAACAGCCCGAGCCGGCCATGACCGCCTTTGACAGCGGCATCCAGGGCAAGCCGGAGGAAGCCATGCCCTACCTGCTCCGGGGACAGCTGCGCTACCAGCAGGGGGACCTGACGGGAGCTGCGGAGGACGCCGGACAGTACGTTTCCCTGGGCGGAGCGGAGGAGGAGCTGCTGAGCGTGGCGGCTTCCCTGTGCGAGCTGGGGGGCGATCTGGAAGGGGCTCTGGAGGCGCTGAACCGGATTCTGGGCGACAGTACGCCGGAGGCTTCCCAGGCGAAAACCTTAGCCGAGCGAGGCCGGGTGAAGTACCTGCTGGGGCAGGTGGAGGAGGCTGTGGCGGACATCCGGCAGGCCAAGAGCCTGGATGAAAACGGACTGGACGGGGTGCATTACGCCATTGTTGGCATGGACGCTTTTCAGAACGAGGACTATGAAACCAGTCAGCAGGACTTTTTGAAAGCGGCCCGGCTGTCCCAGCAAAACAACGCCGAGTATTACGAGCAGGCCATCCTCTGCGCCTATATGGTGGGGGACTACCAGGCAGTCCGGGACATGGGGAAGGAGGCCCAGGGGAAGAACTTCATGACCTCCACCGCCTGGCTGCTGGATGGAATCGCTCTGTTCTCCCTGGAGGACTATGAGGCTGCGGAAATGGCCCTGACCCGGTCCATGGACACCGGGATCACTCCCACCGGGGTGTACTATTACCGGGGCCTGACCCGGCTGGCCCTGGGGGAATATGCCCTGGCGGCCCAGGACTTCGGGGAGGCTATCCAGCTGGGAGAGAGTGTGCTGGAATGCACCTTCAACCGGGGCATCTGCTATTACGCCTTGGGGGAGAATGAGAAAGCCGTGCTGGACTTCCAGACGGTGGAGCAGGACAGCCCGGACCCGGCCCTGGCGGCCTCCGCCGCGGAGATGCTGGAAGCCATTGAACAGGTGTCTGCCCAGACCACCGGGGAATAGCCCCCAGATGATACCACCCCGGAGCCGAAAAACGGCTCCGGGGATTTTTTCGAAAAAAGTGCGACCAATGGGATTTTTTGGTGTCTGGATGGGTGAGGATCGATCTGATACACAGAAAAGGAAGTGAGCGTTATGGAAGACGGACAGATTGTGGCGCTGTATTTTCGCCGGGACCAGCGAGCCATCACGGAAACCGCCCGGAAATATGCCGCCTACTGCCACAGCATCGCCTACCGGATTCTGGAAAGCCACCCGGACGCAGAAGAGGTAGTCAACGACACCTACCTGGGGGCCTGGAATTCTATTCCTCCCACAAAACCGATGTCCTTGTCAGCGTATCTGGGGAAAATTTCCAGGCGGCTGGCTTTGAACCGGTGGCGCAGCGGCCAGAGGAAAAAACGGGGAGGGGGAGAGACTGCCCTGGCCCTGGAGGAGTTGGAAGACTGCATCCCCTGGGGGCGCTCTGCCCAGGCGGAACTGGAAGGGAAGGAGCTGGCGGAAAGCGTGAACCGGTTTGTCCGGGAACTGCCTCAGACCCAGCGGCGGCTGTTTGTCCTGCGGTACTGGCACCTGTACCCCATCCGGGAAATTGCCGAACAATATGATTTTTCCGAGAGCAAGGTCAAATCCACTCTCAGCCGAACCCGGAAAAGACTGCAAAACCATCTGAAAAAGGAGGGATTACTATGAAACCCAATGAACGGCTTCTGGAAGCAATCAACGACCTGGACGAGGATTTTATCACCGATGCCCTGACTCAGCCCCAGACCACCCATCGGAACAGAGTGCGGATTCTGGTTTTGGCGGCGGCATTGGCGGCGTGCCTGACCGCCTGCGGGATTCATTCCCTCAGCGTATGGTACCAGGAATATTTTGCCGGTCAGTCCCAGGGAGAACTGAACCGGGAGCAGAAAAATTATCTGGAGGAAAACGTGGCGGCGGTTACCCCCCAGACATCGGAAGCGGCCCAGGGAGAACCGGGACTGACCATCGAGTCCGCCCTCACCGACGGCATCCAGATTTACATGAAGCTCCGGGTCGTTGCGGAGGAGGGGGTAACCCTGTACGCCGATGACGACCACGTCAACGCCTGCCCGGGAAATGACAATTTCGCTGATCAGGAATCCCAGCAGGATGTGATCACCATGGACGGACACCGGGTTTACAACGCCCTGCGTTATCTGCCGGTGGAGGACGGGGACGGCCTGGACAACACCATGGACTATCTGGTGCTGGGGATGCTGGAAGGGTACTGGGACCCGGAGACCGGGACGGAGGTTCCCCTGGAACTGGAGGGGAAGACATTGCACATTGTGCTGGAAGACTTCTGCCAGAACATCAGCAGTGAAAATTACGAGACGGTGGAAACCCAGGAGATTCTCACCGGCCAGTGGGAGTTCGACCTGACCGTTACGGCAGACTCCCTGAAAACCCGGGAACTGATTTCGGCGCCGGTGGAGGCGTCGCTGCGGTACCTGGACATGGAGGCGGAGGAAAAGACCCTCTGCTGGGAGCCGGTGCCGGTGACCTACATCACTGCCCGGGCCCTGTCCCTGGACATCGGCTATGACAGACCCGGCATCGGCGGGGACTTCGGGCAGACCATCCGGGCGGTGATGACAGACGGCACGGAGGTTTCCCTGATGGCCCAGTGGAGCGGGATCACCTTCATCCGCTATTTCCCCGACGCCCCCATGACCATTGACCGGATTGACCATCTGATTCTGGAAGACGGCACGGTGATTCAGGCGGAATAACCCATCCCCATCAGACAAAAATCCCAGGGCACTTGCCCTGGGATTTTTGCGCTTTTTGGGAATCTGCCGATCCTGATGATCAATACATCACATCCATCTGGTAAAGTGAAGAACCACCCCTGCCAGAGAGCGCAGAATATTGGCATTGGCGGTGCCCAGTTTCACCTGACTCAGATCCATGTCCATGAGACTTTCGTCACCGGGCAGGATGTCCACCTTTGGGAATCGGGTATGCTGGATGCAGTCCGCCGCCAGAATCACAGGGTCTGTGTGGTCTTTGGCGTGGCGCAGCAGGCCCGCCAGATTGCCGTCCGTGGGATCAGCCCCGAAAAACTCCGTTGTGTTGCACTGACTGTCCGCATCGATCAGCAGCACCCGGCTCTGGTAGTCCCGGGCCAGGATGGCTGCCATATTCACGGCGGTGGTGGTTTTGGCCACCCCGCCTTTCAGGTTCAGGATGACTATCTCCCGGCGGAAGAATTGTCGGACCGCTGGCTGCTGCCGGATGCGTCTGCGGATTGGCAGCACAAAAATCGGGAGATTCCCACGGCGGTATGGATGCTGGGCAACCAGGATACCGCCCAGGCGGAGGCGTACTTTTCTCGGCCCGGAACTGACCTGGTAGCAGTTTCGAAGGGTGATTATGGCCCTGCGCCGGAAACGACAGCGGAACTGCTCCGGCAGATGAATACCCGCATCCGCTGGAAAAACAGCCCGGACGGAACGCCCGCCCGGATCAAGTCCCAGGAGCAGATGCTTGCGGATGGGGAATACACCCGCGGCGTGGTGCATCACAACGGCTGGGACTATGAATGCTACACCCGTATTCCTACGGGTACCTCCTCCAAGCGACTCCCCGTGGTCATCAGTATGCACGGTCACGGGGAGCCTGCCTGGATGTTCGCCCAGAAAAACGGCTGGCCGGAACTGCAGGAGGAAACCAAGGGATTTGTCTTTGTAAGTCCATCTTCCCCGGAGAACACCTGGCTGGTGGAGCGGGATGAGGGAATGCTGGAAAAAATGCTGGATCAGATGGAAAAAGATCTGGAGATTGACCGCACCCGGGTCTATCTCACCGGATTCTCCAACGGGGCGGCGGCCACCTGCTGGTATGGCACCCGCCATCCCCAGCTGTTTGCGGCCCTGTCTCCCTGGAACAGCCCCTTTACCACCTTTGAGGCGCAATTGAAGGAAGATGGATGGGAAATGCCCATGTTTGCCGTCAATGGCGATTTGGATCACAAGATGGACAAGGCAAGAAAGGGCTATCCCAAACTGTTTGCCAATTTTATCGCCTTGAACGGGGGGACTCCCCGCCCGGCGGAGCCGCCCCAGCCCTGGCCCTGGCGCTCTGACGCAATCTGGAACGGGGAAAATCACTATACGGCAGATTGCGGCTACACTCAGGGCGAGCGGCTGACGACCTGGGGCTTTCAGAATGACCGGGGAGAAATCTGTTTTTGCTACACGGATGTAAAGAATATGCCCCACGGCGCAATTCCCGACCTGGCTCGGGCGGCCTGGGCATTTTTGAAGCATTTTTCCCGACTCCCCGGGGAAAAGCAGGTTCACTACGATCCCCAGGCATAGAAACATTCATAAAAAACCGACGGTGTGATCAACGCACCGTCGGTTTTGTCTTTTGGAGAACCATATTTGATTTTAGCTTTTGTCTGCTATTGATGGATAAAGCGCTTCCCAGGATAGAGTGGGGCAGATTCCCGGGCGGCAGGGGTCACGGTCACCTGAATTTCCAGATCGGGAAACCGTTGCTCCAAGGCCGGGAGCAAATCCTCCCCTCCGGCGGTTCCGGCGCGCAGCACATCCAGGCACAGCCGGTTTCCCAGGAGCGTTCCACGGCAGTCCACCACCCCGGGCAGGGGGAATACCGTGTCATCCACCTCCGCCATGGCAGGCCCGGGCTCCATCCGGGTGACCCGGTCAATCCGACGGGTCACGCCCCCGCAGGGGCAGGAGGGCAGGAATCGGGTCCGGTCCCCGGTGCGGTAGCGGATCAGGGGCATGGCTTCCAGGCCAATGGTGGTGATCACCAGCTCCCCCCACTGTCCATCCGGAACCGGGCTGCCGGTTTCGTCCACAATTTCTGCCAGAATGTGATTTTCCCGCAGGTGCATTCCCTGGAAGGCCGGGCAGGTCACTGCCCCGCCCAGGCCGCATTCCCGGCTGCCGTAGTGGGGGAAGAGCCGACTTCCCAGCAGGTCTTCCAGCGGGCCGGTGATGCCCGGAGGGCAGGCGTCGGCGGAGATCAGGGCCTTGTGGATGGGAAAGTCCGGCCCGTACATCCGGGCAACGCCCAGAAGCAGGGCGGGAAATCCAATCCAGGCATCCGGGCGGGTTTCCTCGATCCGGCGGCACCAGTCGTCCCAGGTCCGGGGATTTTCGGCAGGGATGGGGACTGCCCCCAGCCGCTCCACCGCCCGGGCAATCAGATCCCCCAGGGCGAAGGGGCCATGGAAGGGGAAGGCAATGAGGCATTTTCCTCCGGGCCGGAGCATTTCGGAGATTCCTGCAGCGAAAAAGTCCACAGTGTGCTCCAGATCCCGGGCGGTGTAGAAAATCCGCTTGGGCGCTCCGGTGGTGCCGGAGGTGTCCCCGGAGATTACCCGCTGGATTTCCCCCTGGCTGAGCAATAGAAATTTCCCCGGGGCCTGGGACAGCATATCTGGGGTAGTGAAGGGCAGGTTTTTCAGTTCGTCCAGGGAGGAAAGCTGCCGGGGAAGACCCCTATAGGCCCCCGCCCGGGCGGCGACCCGGGAGAGGGTTTCGTTGAGCCTGCGAAGCTGCAGCTCTTCCAGAATTCCCCGGTTCAGCTCCGGCAGGGATTCCACCCGGCAGATCCAATCATCCAGTTTTGTCTTGTTCATGATTTCCGATACAATGCCCGGCCCTTCCGGTCGGTGAGGTTGTAGGCGCAGAAGGGCACCATGCCGTACTGACTGTCCACCTCGCAGATGTAGCACCGGCGCAGCCGGTCTAAGTCCAGGTTGTCCGCATCCTGGAACACCATGCCGGACACGGTGAAGGTGTTCTCTACCACCTGCTGCAAAAAGGCGTCCAGGGAGGCGGTGTCCGGGTCGCCGTCGGAGCCGGAAACCCTGCCGCTCCACTGCTGAGCCACATAGTCCCGGGCTTCGCTGCTTTTGGTGCAGCAGCACTGGCTTTTGCGCCGGGGCAGGGCTTTCAGGCTGCCGTTCTCCCGGTGCAGGTAGCTTGCGTGGAAGGAGCAATAGGGGCTCTCCGCCCCGCCGCCTCCAAAGTCGGCGTATTTCATCAGACCCCGGGTTTGCTCCTCGATCCGCCGGAGAATCCCGGGGATGGTCAGCCGTTGCTCCGGGGCCTCCAGGCCGCACCGCCCGAAGTAGGAGATGGGTTGAATGTGGACCCCCCGAACGTGGGGGGCCTGGGACAGGGCGAAGCGGAGGATGTCCCCCAGTGCCTGATCGTTGACCCCCGGGGCCACCGTGGGCACCAGCACCACCGGAAGCCCTGCCTCCCGGCAGGCCCGGATGGCGTCCAGCTTCACCTGGGTCAGATCCGCCCCCCGGAGGGTACGGTAAATGCGGTTTTCCAGACCGTCGAATTGGAGAAACACAGTGCTGACTCCGGCCTTTGCCAGATGCCCGGCGTAGCCCGATTCCCGGGCCAGCCGCAGCCCGTTGGTGTTTAGCTGGAAGAAGGAAAAGCCCTTTTCTTTTCCCAGGGCGATGATGGCATCCAGGTCATCACGCATGGTGGGCTCGCCCCCGGAGAGCTGGATATTGAAGGGCCCGCCCCGGGAAAGCAAAAGATCGTACTGTTTCCTAATTTCTTCCAGGGACAGGTCCCGGGGAGCCTGCTCCCCGGCACTGGCGAAGCACACCGGGCAGCGCAGATTGCACCGGTTGGTCAGTTCCAGCAGCACGCAGCAGCCGTCCCGCTCGTGGCTCTGGCACAGGCCGCAGTCGTAGGGGCACCCTCGCTCCACCGCCCCTGCGCCCACGGGAATCACGGATCCGGGGACATCGGAGGCCCCCCAGGCCAGATAGCTTTCCAGGTCCCCCTCCCAGATCAGGGTGCGGAAGGGGCCGTGGTCCCAGCAGGTTTTTTCCAGGTAAATGTTTCCGTCCGCACCCACCGCCTTCCGGGCGGGAATCCGGGCCAGGCACACGGGGCAGACACTGGTGGTTTTTCCGATTTCCATGCTACAGGAGTCCTCGCTTTTCCAGGATTTCCATACATTTTTCGTAGGTCTGGGCGATGATCTGGGGGCAGTATTCCACCCGTTTCGCCGGGTTTCCCCGGGTGATGTCCCGGCAGTCGATGGCCTGATATTCCAGCTCCATCTCGTCGGTGAACCACTGGGTGAATTCCCCCAGGGCGGGTTTGTGGTGGGGGCTGTCGTAGCTCATGTCGTCGGGCTTGCCGGTGAAGTAGGAAATCAGGCAGCAGCCCCCGGTCATGCAGCCGCACACCCCGCCGGAGAAGCCAACACCCCCGTTCAGTCCCGCCATGGCCTGCACCAGCTTGGGATTTTCCTCCCCGATGGTTTCCAGCAGGAGAATGGCCAGAATCTGGGAGCAGAAATAGCCATATCGGCTCAGTTCCAGAATCCGGTCGGTCAAGTCCATACCTTCACATCCTTTCGCACACGAACAGCACATAGCTGATTGTTCCTTTTACTGGCGGACAGGGAACCTCCTCCCGCCACAGGGCTTCCAGGTAGTGTTGCTTCCATTGGTCGGTCAGGTCCTCCAGGTGGCGCACAGCGAATCCGGCGGCCCGGACCTGATTCAGCAGGACCACCACGTCCTCCGTCACATCGGAGAACACCAGCTTACCCCCTTTGCGCAGCAGCCGGGCGGCCTCGGTCAGAGCCAGAGGCACATTGCCGCTGACATAGAAGCTGCATTGGGACAGCGCCCCATCAAAGGAGCCGTTTTCATAGGGCGTGCGGAGAAAATCGCCCCGCTCCACCCGCAGGCTCCGGGGAGAAAGATCTATGCCCACTGCCGAAAAGTCTTCCTCTTCCAGAATTGCCAGGGCCTGACCGTCTCCGGCCCCCATGTCCAGCCACCGGCTCCCCGGGGGCAGGAAGGACAGTTCGATTAAATAACGGGTATGGGCGTCCCCGCCGGGATGGCCCTGCATCACTTGTCCTCCAGGGCTTTCTCCACGGAAAGCACCTTGCCCAGGGCCAGCGCTTCGGGAACGTAGACGAACCCGCACTTCGGGCACACCGGCAGCTCCACAGGAAAGCCGTTGTCCAGGTAGAGGAATTTCGCCCGGCCTTTTTCCAGCTTGCATTTGCATTTCAGACAGGTGAGTTTGCCCTCTGGGTCGATGGTATAGTAGTTCTTGTCTGCCATGGGGTCCTCCTTACTGCCGTGTGACAATGTTCATCCGGTGGCTGTAGGCCCCGAAGACCTGATAGCCTCCGGGAATTTCCTGATATTTGACCCAGAAGGTTACGTTACCCAGCCGGGCCCGGGTGACGCACAGCCCGGTGTCGGCGTCCAGGATGGCTTCCCCGGTTACCCGGAGATTGTTCAAAACGGCGATCACGTCGGATTTGAGAATCATCCGGTCATCCATTTGTTCTTCCGCCCCGGGGGCGTAGGTCAGGGTGAACTCCGGTTCCAAATTTTCCACCTTCTCTTTCCAGATTTCTTCCAGCAGCTGCTGCTTCAGCCCCAGCCGGTTGTACCGTTTGGCGCTGATGTCGGGACAGTGGTCGGCGGCGGTGCCATAGACCAGTTCCAGAATGTGCACCGATTCCCGGCCCTTCCGGGCGAACCGGTCCCGGCAGGCCATGCAGTAGCTTAAGTAGGGCAGGTCGGAGCGCTCCAGGCATTGCTGGGTCATTTCCTTGGCCACTTCCCGGTTGGAGTACTGGGTCAGCCCGCCGTAGCCGCAGCAGGGGGACTGATCTTCCGAGTAGGGGGTGTCCGCCAGCTGGCAGCCCAGGGACCGGGCAATCCGGCGGATGCTCTGCTGGGTGGCGGCGTCTCCCCGGGCGCCGCAGGCATCGTGAAGGGCCATGGGCCGGGGAGCGGGGAGGGGGCCCTCCGGCAGACCAATGTCTTCCAGAATTTCCCAGATGCCCACCACATCCCCAGACACAGTGCCGGAGAGGGTTTTCATGCAGGTGGGGCATCCGGCAATGATTTTGGGGTCTCCAAGTTTTTCCAGCTGTTCCCGGAGAAACCGGGTGGTCTGCTCGAACAGCTCATAGCGTCCGGCCCAGTCGCTGATGACGCCGCAGCAGCCCAGCATCAGCCCCACGCCTCCTTCCAGACGGCGGCACAGGTCCCGGTAGGCCGCACGCACCGTGGCCGGGGCGATGGCGCTGGCCTGACAGCCAGGGAAGAACACATACCGGCACCGGTCAAAGCCCGGCTGGGGGCGGCACAGGAAGGCTTCCTCATTGGAAAACAGCATATCCTGCAAGGCAAATTCGTGGGGGGCCAGGGGCATTTTTCCGGTGAACACCATGTTCTGCCGGGCCATGTGACAGATTTCACCCATATCGTAGCCGTTGGGGCAGGTGAAGCGGCACTGGCCGCACAGGGAGCAGGCGTTGATGGGCTTGTTCATCATGTGGTCGCCCATGATGATGGACACGTTGTTGTAGATTTCCCGGGTGAGAATCCGGGGGAATTTCTGATAATGGCGCAGATAGGCGCAGCCTTTCAGGCACTCCTCGCACCGGCACTGAATGCACCGCCCGGCCTCCGCCTGGGCGTCCTCCCGGCTGGAAATAGGGATGCGGCGGGAACCGGTGACTCCTTCCAGGCAGGTGTACAGCCGGGTTTCCACGGCCCCTTCTTCCCCACGGGTGTTGGACGGGTCCAGGTTCTGGGCCAGACGGTCGGCGGACAGGGCGGCTTTCTTTGCCCCGAAGGCGGCTCCAAGCACCCCCTGGGCAGGGCCGGTGAGCAGACGGTGTTCCCGGCTGACCATCAGCGCTTCCTCCGCCTCCAGGCCGGGGAAGACTGTTTGGGCCAGGTCAAAGTCGGCGGCGGAAAGACCGAAGGAATCTTTTTGGGTTTTCAGTGCTTCCCCGGGGTCGCAGCCCCAGCGGAAGGTAATTTCCAGATTCTGTAAGTCCTTCAGGGAGGATTCCCGGGCCTGTTCCGGCAGCGCCGGGGCGCAGGCGGCGAGATATTCTTCCGGGGTTTCCTGGGCGCAGAACACCGTCACGCCGTAGCGTTTTCTGGCCAGTTCCCCCGCCAGAAACAGGCTGAACAGGCTGCTGCCGAAGACGGCGGCTTGGAGGGGCTTTTTTCGCAGGAAGCTTTTGCCCCGCTTTTCCGGGGCACAGGCCAGGACGGCGGCCTCCAGGTCCCGGATGGCGATGCCCTCTCCCAGTTCCAGCAGTTTGCATTTTGTTTCGCAGGGGGCTTCGCACCCGGCGCTGAGCAGGTGGGGAAAGGGGGTGATTTTTTCGTAGAGCCCCCGGGCCTCCTGGAATCTCCCGGCGGCCACATGGGCAATCAGGGCCTTGACGTCCAGCTTCAGGGGACAGGCGGCGCTGCAATAGGCCGGCTGCTCGTGGACGCACAGATGCTCCCGGGCTTCCAGCTCTTCTTTGGTGAACAGCCGCTTCTGGTGATAGACGTGGGTGGAGGCCCGTTCTTCGATCTGCATGAATGTCCCTCCTTTCAGGGAAGGCAAATACCGGGGGCTGATTGCCCCGGAATATGGATGAAGAGGCGGAAATCCGCCTCTCCATCATACCATAGTTTTTCTTACAAGGGAATCAGTTTTTCAGCTCCTGCAGGGCGGCCAGCACCACTTCGGGCAGGGCGGGAACCCGGGTGATCCGGGCGCCGGTGGCGTTGAAGATGGCGTTGAGGATGGCGGGATGGGGAGCGTCCAGAGGCGCTTCGCCGCAGCCGGCGGCGCCGTAGGGGCCGTTGGGCCGGTAGGTCTGGGTGTAGTGCAGCTCGATGTCGTCGGGGATGTCCTTGGGGTAGGGGATGCCGCAGTTCTTCAGGCTGGTGTGCTTGCTCAGATCGTCAAAGTCCTCGCTCAGCGCCAGGCCGATGCCCTGGGCCAGACCGCCGTAGAAGTTGCCGTCCACCAGCAGCTTATTCATGATGGTTCCCACGTCCGCCACGCAGGTGAACTTCTCCACGGTGACCTTGCCGGTCTGGGTGTCCACGCACACTTCGGGCAGGAACAGGGTGTACATATAGGTGGCGAAAGGTTCGCCCTGGGCAGTGGCCTGGTCAATGGGATGCTCGGCGCAGTAGGTAGTGACCCACTGACCCTGGACCTTGGTTTCGATGCCTTCGGCCTTCATCTCATCGTAGGTCCGGTAGGTGCCGTCCTCCTTCTTCATGGCGGCCAGCAGGTTTTCAGCGGCCAGACGGCAGGCGTTGCCGGACATGACCTGGCTGCGGGAGCCGCCGGCGGGGCCGGAGTTGGGGGTGATCTTGGTGTCGTTCATCACCAGACGGATCTGGTCGGGACGGATGCCCGCCTGCCGCAATGTTTCGTGGGCGGAGACCAGCGCACCCATGTCGGCGCCCTGACCGTGGTCCTCCCAGGAGACGTAGATGGTGACGGTGCCGTCGGGGTTCAGCTCGACGTAAGCCTGGGAAGAGTCCACGCCGTCCAGGCCGCAGCCGTAGACACCGGAGGACACGCCGATACCGTACTTGTACCGGCCATCGGAGGCGGCATTCTTCTCCGCCACCCGCTTCTTGGCAGCTTCGTACAAGGGCCGGGCCACCTTATACATTCCCTCCAGGCAGTACACGTCGGGGGCGTAGCCGGTGGGGATGGTGGAGTGCTCGGATTCTTTGTAGCAGTTCAGCTCCCGGATGTCGAAGGGGTCCATGCCCATCTTGGCGGCCAGCACATCGATGGCGATTTCGGAGCCCATGAAGGACTGGGGAGAGCCGTAGGCCCGGAAAGCGGAGCCCCAGGCGTGGTTGGTAAAGACGGTGGTGTTCTTGTTGCGGATGGTGGGGATGTGGTAGCCCGCGCCGGTGAACTGGCTGAGCCGGTGGGTCAGCAGGTCGCCGAACTCGGAGTACGGGCCGTGGTCCACATAGTTGTCGCCCCACATGGCCAGCAGTTTGCCCTTTTCATCGGCAGCCAGCTTGATGTGCATGAAGGCCGGGCTGCGCTTGCCGGTGTAGGTGATGTTCTGGAACTGGTTGAAGACCAGGGAGACCGGCCGCTGCAGGATCTTGGCGGCGGCGCCCAGAATGGCCTCGTTGGTGGGGGAGAACTTATAGCCGAAGGTGCCGCCGGCGTGGTTCTGAACCAGACGCAGCTTCTCCAGGGGCACACCGATGCCGTCGGCGATCATGGGCATATGCAGATGGATGCCGATGGACTTGGAGTGGACGGTGACCATGCCGTCCTCGTCGATGTAGGCGTAGCCGCAGTCGGGTTCTAAGTGCAGGTGGGGCTGACGGGAGCAGTAGGACTCGATTTCCACCACGTTGGGGGCGGAGTCGAAGTCAAAGTCCGGACCCTTGATGCAGTTGGTTTCGTAGTAGGCGTTGGGGGTGCCGGGATGGATTTCGATGGCGTCGTCGGCGATGGCATCCATGGCGTTCATGTAGGCGGGCAGCTCCTGAATATCCACCACCACCGCGTCGGCGGCGGCCCGTGCGTGGGCCTCGGTGTCGGCGGCCACAATGGCGATGGCGTCGCCGAACTGGAAGATCTTCTCATCGCACAGCACAGGACGGTCCCAGCCGTCGCACTTGTTGTTCAGGGGCAGCATGACCAGGCCGTTGATCCGGTTTTTGCCGCCGGCGGCCACAATATCCTTGGCGGTGAGGATGCGGAACACGCCGGGCATCTTCTCCGCGGCGGAGGTGTCGATGCCCTTGATGAGGGCGTGGCTGACCTTGGCCTGAACCAGAGCCAAACGCAGGGTGTCGGCGGGCATCTTCAGCGCATCATCGGCGCCGAAGTCCCAGGTTCCGGTGACCTTCTGGGCGGCGGAGGGACGGATGTAGCTGGTGCCCACGATGGAGTCGCCGGTGGGCTTGAACACCAGATCTTCCTTGGTGATCTCGCCCCGGATAACCCGGGCGGCGTCCATCACCGCATCGATCAGGGGTTTATAGCCGGTGCAGCGGCACAGGTTCCGGTTCTTCTGGAACCAGTCCCGGACCTCTTCCCGGGTGGGGGAGGGATTGTTGTCCAGCAGCACCTTGGCGGTCATGATGAAGCCGGGGGAGCAGAAGCCGCACTGGGCACAGCCGTGGGCCATCCAGGCCACCTGCAGCGGGTGCATATCGGAAATGGTGCCGATGCCCTCGATGGTGGTGATCTGGGCGCCGTCTTTCAGGCGGCTCATTTTGGTGATGCAGGAGCGGGTGACCTTGCCGTCTACAATCACGTTGCAGGCGCCGCAGTGGCCTTCGCCGCAGCCGATCTTACATCCGGTGAGCAGCAGACGCTCCCGGAGCACCGAGGCCAGGGTTTCGTTGTCCTCCACCAGCAGGGTGCGGTTTACGCCGTTGATGACCAGGTTTTTCTTAATCATTGCCATTTCCTCCTTTTTCGCTTGGAAGCGGTTAACGGTCTGCCGAGTGGGTGCCGCAGGGGTCGGCGTCCGGCCCCTTGCCGGTGAGACCCTGGAGCCGCTGAACCCCCCGGCCGGAGTAGAACACCAACTGAGAGAACCGCCCGTCCAGATTCTCCCCCCGGAGAATCACGGCATTGGCGGTTTCATAGTAGTCGATGGGCAGGGTCCGGCGATAGGTCTTTCCCGTGCGCTCATCGGTAAATTCCACCGTGACCTCCCGGGCGGAAAGCTCATAAACAGGTTCGTCCATGGTTCCACCTCCCAAAACCGGCGGAAACACCGCCAGTATCCACCTATATTTTAACTTGGCTGGGCCGGGGCTTTCAAGTTGTAACGGTTTGGAAGTCGCAGAAATGCCTCAGTGGTTTTTGTGCAATAAGACGGTAAAGCACCGGATAAGAAACGGTAAATTATTTATATCGTCCAAAGACCGGCGCAGGCAATCCCGGGAAAAATCCCCGCTGGTTGACTTTACCGGGGAAAATGCGTATAATAAAATCGAAAAATTATGGATAACCATGGCAGGTAAGGAAAATGGCTACGAAAAAGCAAGAACAGTACGGAAATTCCAGCATCTCCATGCTCAAGGGGGAAGACCGGGTGCGCAAGCGCCCGGCGGTGATCTTCGGCTCCGACGACCTGGAGGGCTGCAAGCACGCGGTGTTTGAAATTCTCTCCAACGCCATCGACGAGGCCCGGGAGGGCCACGGCGACACCATCATCGTCACCCGCTACGAGGATTTGAGCGTGGAGGTGGAGGACTTCGGCCGGGGCTGCCCCGTGGACTACAACGAGAAGGAAAAGCGCTACAACTGGGAGCTGGTGTTCTGCGAAATGTACGCCGGCGGCAAGTACGGGGAAAACGGGGAGAACTACGAGTACTCCTTGGGCCTGAACGGCCTGGGTTCCTGCGCTACCCAGTACGCCTCGGAATACTTTGACGCCACCATCCGCCGGGACGGGTACCGGTACGACCTCCACTTTGAAAAGGGCCGGAACATCGGCGGCCTGAAAAAGGAGCCTGCTGACCGGAAGAAAACCGGCTCCTGCTTTCGTTGGCGGCCGGACAAAGAGGTATTCACCGACATTCGCATTCCCGTGGAATACTACCGGGACGTGCTGCGCCGTCAGGCGGTGGTGAATCCGGGGGTAACCTTCTGGTTCCGCAACCAGGTGGGGGGTAAGTTCGAGACCGAGGAATTCCGCTATGAAAACGGCATCCGCCAGTATATTGAGGAGCTGGTGGGGGACAACGCCTTCACCATGCCCACCTTCTGGGAGACGGAGCGCCGGGGCCGGGATGCGGAGAATCGGCCGGAGATGAAGCTGAAAATCACCGTCTCTTTCTGCTTCAGCAAGCAGATCAGCCATCTGGAATACTACCACAACTCTTCCTGGCTGGAGTACGGCGGCAGTCCCGACCGGGCGGTGCGGCTGGGCTTCACCGCTGCCTTTGACAAGTACCTCCGGGACAATAACAAATACACCAAAAATGAGAGCAAGATCATCTTCCAGGACATCCAGGATTCCCTGGTTCTGGTGACCAACTGCTTTTCCACCATCGGCTGCTTTGAAAACCAGACCAAGAAGTCTGTGAACTCCAAGTTCACCCAGGATGCCATGACGGCGTTCTTCAAGGAGCAGCTTCAGGTCTGGTTCATCGAGAACGCCCAGGAGGCTGCCAAGGCCGCCGAGCAGATTCTGGTGAACAAGCGGGCCAGAGAGTCCGCCGAGAAGACCAAGTCCAGCGTGAAGAAGAAGCTCTCCGGTTCCATCGACATCTCCAACCGGGTGCAGAAGTTTGTGGACTGCCGCAGCCGGGATACCTCGGTGCGGGAGCTGTATATCGTGGAGGGCGACTCCGCCATGGGCAGCGTCAAGCAGAGCCGGGACGCGGAGTTTCAGGGCATCATGCCCGTCCGGGGCAAGATCCTTAACTGCCTGAAAGCGGACTACAGCAAGATTTTCGCCTCCCCCATCATCACCGACCTGATGAAGGTGCTGGGCTGCGGGGTGGAGGTCCAGGGGAAGAAAGCCAAGGAGCTGAGCAGCTTCGACCTGGACAACCTGCGCTGGAACAAGGTGGTCATCTGTACCGATGCGGACGTGGACGGCTTCCAGATCCGCACCCTGATTCTCACCATGCTCTACCGGCTGTGTCCCACTCTGATCCGGGACGGCTATGTGTTCATCGCCGAGTCGCCGTTGTTTGAGATCACCTGCAAGGACAAGACCTGGTTTGCCTACAACGAGCAGGAAAAGGCGAAGATCCTCAAGGAACTGGCGGGGAAGAAGGTCACCATCCAGCGCTCCAAAGGCTTGGGCGAGAACGACCCGGAGATGATGTGGATGACCACCATGAATCCGGAAACCCGGCGGCTGATCAAGGTCATGCCCGAGGATGCCGAGCGCACTGCACACTATTTTGATATGCTGCTGGGGGACGAACTTCAGGCGCGGAAGAATTTCATTGCGGAAAACGGGGCAAAGTATCTGGAAATGGCGGACATTTCCTGATTCCCCGATCATCACGGATAAAAGGAGCCAAGCATGGCACGAAAAAAACAGGAACCGGAATTCAATAAAAAGAAAATCAACACCGACGGGGTGGTGGGGCTACACGGCTCCACCACGGAGCAGCCCATCTCCGAGACCCTGGAGATCAACTACATGCCCTACGCCATGTCCGTCATCGTCTCCCGGGCCATTCCGGAGATCGACGGATTCAAGCCCTCCCACCGCAAACTGCTGTACACCATGTACAAGATGGGCCTTCTGAACCATGGCCGGACCAAGTCGGCCAACATTGTGGGCCAGACCATGCAGCTCAACCCCCACGGCGACGCCGCCATCTATGAGACCATGGTCCGTCTGGCCAAGGGCAACGAGACATTGCTCCATCCCTTTGTGGATTCCAAGGGCAACTTCGGCAAGGTCTACTCCCGGGACATGGCTTACGCTGCCTCCCGGTATACCGAGGCTAAGCTGGACCCCATCTGCGCCGAGCTGTTCCGGGACATCGACTGCGATACCGTGGACATGGTGGACAACTACGACGCCACCACCAAGGAGCCTACCCTGCTGCCCACCACCTTTCCCAACGTGCTGGTGTCGGCCAACCAGGGCATCGCCGTGGGCATGGCCAGCAATATCTGCTCGTTCAACCTGAAAGAGGTGTGCGACACCACCATTGCCCTGATGAAAAATCCGGACCACGACATTCTGGAGACCCTGCCGGGGCCGGACTTCTCCACCGGAGGCCAGCTGCTGTTTGACGAGGCGGCCACCCGGGAGATCTACGCCACCGGACGGGGCAGCTTCAAGCTCCGGGCCAGATGGCGCTACGTGAAGGACGGCAACCTGATCGAGATCACGGAAATTCCCTACACCACTGCCACGGAAGTGATTATGGACAAGGTGGCGGAGCTGATCAAGGCGGGGAAAATCAAAGAAATCTCCGATATGCGGGACGAGACGGACCTGAGCGGCCTGAAGCTGACCATTGACCTCAAGCGTGCGGTGGAGCCGGAGAAGCTGATGCAGAAGCTGTTCCGGCTGACCCCCCTGCAGGACAGCTTCCCCTGCAACTTCAACATCCTCATTGCCGGGATGCCCCGGGTCATGGGGGTGGGGGAGATCCTCCAGGAATGGACCGCCTGGCGCACTGATTGCATCAAGCGGCGGCTGTTTTTCCAGATCCAGAAGAAGCAGGAGCGGCTGCACCTGCTGAAGGGTCTGGAGCGGATTCTGCTGGACATCGACAAGGCGGTGCGGATCATCCGGGAGACGGAGCTGGAAAGCGAAGTGGTGCCCAACCTGATGATCGGCTTCGGCATCGACGAGATCCAGGCCAACTTCGTGGCGGAGATCAAGCTGCGCAACATCAACAAGGAGTACATTCTCAAGCAGACCAAGGCCGTGGGCCAACTGGAGCAGGAGATTGCCGACCTGAACGATACCCTGAACAGCCCGAAGAAGCTGAAAAACGTGATCATTCAGGAGCTGACCGAGGTGTCCCGGAAGTACGGCAAGGAGCGGAAAACCGAGATCGTCTACGACGCCCCCCAGACCGGCAGCGAGCCGGAGGAGGAGCCGGTGCCGGACTATCCTGTCACCGTGTTCCTGTCCCGGGAGGGGTACCTGAAGAAGATCACCCAGCAGTCCCTGCGGATGAGCGGGGAGCAGAAGTTCAAGGAAGGGGACGCTCTGTCCATGACCTGGGAGGCTGCCAACCGGTGGGAAATCCTGGCCTTCACCGACAAATTCCAGTGCTACAAGGCAAGACTTTCAGACTTTGACGACGGCAAGGCCTCCCTGCTGGGAGATTACCTGCCCCAGAAGCTGGGCTTTGAGGCCGGGGAGAATCTGGTGAGCGTGGTGCTCACCGGGGACTACCAGGGCTTTGTGCTGTTCTTCTTTGAAAACGGCAAGGCGGCCAAGGTGCCGCTGAATGCCTACGAGACCAAGACCAACCGGAAGAAGCTCACCGGGGCCTATTCGGACAAGAGTCCTCTGGTAAAGGTACTGGCCCTGACCGGGGATACGGAGGTGGCGGTGTATTCCACCGACGGACGGGCGGCGATTTTCTCCACCGCACAGCTGCTGCCCAAGACCACCCGGAACACCCAGGGCGTGGCGGTGCTGACCCTGCGGAAGAAGGCGGCGCTGTCGGGCGCTTCGCCGCTGGCGGACAGCGGTATCGTCGGCGAGAGCCGCTACCGGGTGAAGACCTTGCCCTCCGCCGGTGCGCTGCTGCGGCCGGAGGATTCGCCGGACAAGCAGCAGGCATTTGACGTGTAATCCGGGAGGAGACTATGAAAAAAATCTGGCATGACTTGGGGTGGATTGCCGTGACCATCGGCGGCAGCGCCCTGTTCGCGGCGGGATTTTCCCTGTTCCTGCAGCCCAACGACTTGAACTCCGGCGGCATCTCCGGCCTTGCCATGGTGCTGGTGGAACTGCTGGGCTTCGGCAGCGTGGGCAGCCTGAGCATTGTGGTAAACCTGCCCCTGTTCGTGCTGGGCGGGCTGAAAATCGGAAAAAAGTTCTTCGCCGGCAGCCTGATCGGCATGCTGTTCAGCTCGGTGCTGATTGACGTGTTCGCCCTGGTGCCCATGCCCCCCACGGAGCCGCTGATCGGGGCGCTGTACGGGGGCGTGATCTGCGGCTTTGGCCTGGGGGTGGTGTTTGTCTGCGGCAGCTCCACCGGCGGCTCAGATATTCTGGCCCGGCTGCTGAAGCTGAAGTACCGCAATGTCCCCATCGGGCAGATCACCATGGCCTTTGACGCCTTTGTGGTGATTCTCACGGGACTGGTGTTTCAGGACGTGTCCAAGGCCCTGTACACCGGGGTGACGGTGTTCATCACCGGCAAGATGATTGACGCGGTGGTCTACCGCTTTGACTATTCCAAGGTGGCCCTGATCATCTCCAGAGAGCATACCGCTATTGCCCGGGCCATCGGCGACCGGCTGGACCGGGGGGCCACCCTGCTCCACGCCGAGGGCAGCTATACCCACAACCAGACCATGGTGGTGCTGACGGCGGTGAAGAAACAGCAGATCACCGAACTGAAGGAGCTGGTCATGGCCATCGATCCGGAGGCCTTCGTCATCGTCCAGGAGGCCCACCAAGTGCTGGGAGACGGTTTCTCCCGGTACTCCCAGAATTCCCTGTAAAGAAGGAGGGGGCGGCATGAAAAAATCCGGATGGCTGATTTGGGGCGCAGTATGTCTGGCCCTGCTCAGCGGCTGCACCCTGGGTGACGGCAGCTATATCTCCATCACTGCCCATCAAAGCCCCCTGGTCACCGAGCAGGGGGAGGTGCCTACTGCCTCAACCTACTCCGAATTGATTGCTGCTCTGTCGGAGATTGTGTCTTCCGGGGCAGAGACGGCGGCCATCAACGTCTCCGGTTACCCGGAGACCACCTTGGAGCGTGGAGCGCAGGCGGCGGTGGATCATGTGCTGGAATATGATCCGGTGGCGGCCTACGCGGTGGAGACCATGACCTGTGAGCTGGGCACCAACGTGGGCCAGCCCGCTTTGGCAGTGTCCATTACCTATTTCCACAGCAAGACAGAGATCCAGCGCATCCGCCGGGTGAAGGACGCGGAGGCGGCTCAGCGGGTGATTGGCCAGGCTCTGGAGAATTTTGACGCCTCGGTGGTGCTTTTGATCGAAAACTTCGAGCAGCGGGACTACACCCAGATGGCCCTGGACTACGCCCTGGACCATCCCGATACCGTGATGGAGACCCCACAGATCACCGAAACCCTTTACGGCCAGGACAGCAGCCGGGTGGTGGAGCTGCTGTTCAGCTACCAGAACAGCCGTGACGCTCTGCGGCGAATGCTGACCCAGGTGACTCCGGTGTTTGACTCGGCGGACTTGTACGTCAGCGGGGACGACGCCCAGCGGCAGAAGTTTTCCCAGCTGTACGCCTTCCTGATGGAGCGCTTCGACTATAAGATTGAGACTTCCCTGACCCCGGCTTACAGCCTGCTGCGCCATGGGGTGGGGGACAGCCGGGCTTTTGCCTCGGTGTACGCCGCCATGTGCCGCAGCGCCGGACTGGACTGCCAGGTGGTTACCGGTACCCGGAACGGGGAGCCATGGACCTGGAACCTGGTGGTGGACGAGGGGACCCACTATCATGTGGATTTGCTGCGGAGCCTGGAGCAGGGAGACTTCCGGGAGTACCGGAGCTGGGAGATGGAAGAGTACGTCTGGGACTACTCCGCCTACCCGGACTGGGGCGGCGCGGTCAACCCCAATCCCCAGACCCCGGAACCCACTGCCTGACCGGCTGCAAAAAAAGAAAAAAAGGGACTTGACAAATCCGGATTTTTCGCTATAATAAGCCATGTCCCTCGCGGGTGTAGCTCATCTGGTAGAGCGCCACCTTGCCAAGGTGGAGGTAGCGAGTTCGAGCCTCGTCACCCGCTCCATAAAACGCCGATGCCATCGCATCGGCGCTTTTCTTCTGCCCGGGCAAAAATATCCCCCGAATCCGTCAGGTCACGGACTCGGGGGCGTTTTTCATATTCCGGGTGGCAGCCAGGGCGATGAGAAAGCCGATGGTTCCGCCGGAGAGTTTTGCCAGCAGCAGGGAGGGCACCATCTCCGGCTCCACCGTCACGGCGAAGCCCATGTGGGCGGCGAAGGTGGAGGCGCCGCACACCAGGAAGGCGGCGTTCACCACCTGACCCCGGGGGTCCATCCGGGAGAACATGGCCAGACCCGGCACGGTGCTTACCGCGCCTACCAGCAGGCCGGTGGTGCTGGCAGCATTCAGGCCGGTGCGGCGGCGAATCCAGGCAAAGGGAACTTTCATCACCTTTTGCAGCAGTTCCGCCAGAGGCATACTGCCCAGCATCACAATGGCAATGGAGCAGGCTACCTCCATGGCGTCGGTGAGGGAGGTCAGTTCCCAGGGCAGGGCCCAGCCGGTGAGGTGGAGAAAAGCCCCCAGGGTCAGTCCGAAAATGGCGATTTTCTGAATCCACCGGGACAGACACTGGAAGGCCCTCACAATCCTGTCCCGCCAGCGCCGCATGCCCAGCAACAGGAGTCCACAGCAGATCACAATGGGCAGCAGATTATAAAGCGTAGTGAGAATGGGCAGCCCGCAGGCCAAACCTCCCAGCACCAGGCAGAAAGGAAGGCTTAATAGCCCCAGCAAAATTCCCCGGGTGAACCAGGGCCGGTCCTCCGGCCGCATCATGCCCAGCCCCACGGGGACGGTGAACACCAGGCAGCAGCCAAAGGTGGCAGACACGATGATGCCCGAGAAACGTCCCACCGCCGGATCAGCGGCCAGGTCCATGGCCAGCTGGTAGCCTCCCATGTCGATGGGCAGAATCCCGCCGAACATCCCCGGGTCCAGGCCAAGGGCCTGAAACAGGGGCACCACCACCCCGGACAGCCCGGCGGAAATCAAGGGGGCCAGACAGATGATGCCGCTCATGGACAGAGCCAGAGGGCCCAACAGCTGAAACGCTTCCTCAAAACGCTTGCCCAGGCCGAACCGGTTTCCCAGCAGGTGATCTGCGCCGCCCAGCAGGGCCCCGAAGCCCATGACGGTGAGCAGCGCCTGGTTAAAAGACATTGGAACCACCTCATTATCGCAAAAAAATCCGAACCGCTTCCCAAAGGAATGGTTCGGATGATTGTGGTGGACGATAACGGACTCGAACCGCTGACCCTGCGCACGTCAAGCGCATGCTCTACCAGCTGAGCTAATCGTCCAAACAAGTGCTTTCGCTCAAGCACGTTGCTCATTATATCGGATGGTGGGGAATTTGTCAAGCATTATTTTCGGGAAAAAGGGAATTTTATCCCACAACCCCGTCCACCCCGTCTGCTCCGGCCCCTTCCAACCCGGGATCGGAGACAAATTCGATGATCAGCTCGTGGGGCAGACACACAATGGGGGTACCGGAGGAGCGGAAGCCCTGATGGACGCAGTACTGGTCGGGGCAGTCTGCCTGGGTCACAGCGATTTTCCCGTCCCGGACGGTGACGGTGTTGGAGCCGCCGGCCCCGTCGTCCACGGTGAAGGTCTGCTCCACGGACAGATCGACGATTTCCACCACGGCGCCCCGGGAGGTGATCCGGGCAAAGGCGGCAGGTTCCCCGGGCAGGAGCAGCAGGGCGCTCAGCCCTCCGCAAACCAGCAGCACCAGGGCCAGCAGGATAATCCAGCTTCGGGTTTTCAAAGGCAAACTTCCTCCTGTGGCAGATCTTCGGGAAAAACCCATTTTTTCCGGCGGGTTTCTCCGGATGCCCTGCCAGTATAGCAAAAAAACCGGAAAAAGACAAGAGAAAGTATAAAAATTTTCTTGACTTTTTTTACCGTCAATGCTAAAATGGACAGGCCGCATTGAAGGGGCTTTAAGTCGGTGCGCCCAAAGCGCCGCGCCTTAAAAGCGAGACTACACAATTGAAGTAGGTGAAAACAAATGAAAGCAGTTATCGTAACCGGTGGCAAGCAGTACACCGTGGCGGAAGGCGACGTGCTGTTCATCGAGAAGCTGAACGCTGAGGCCGAGTCCACCGTCAAGTTCGACCAGGTTCTGGCTGTGCTGGATGGCGAGAACACCAAGATCGGCGCTCCCGTGGTAGACGGCGCCGCTGTAGAGGCCAAGGTCGTGAAGAACGGCAAGGGCAAGAAGATCGACATCATCCGTTACAAGGCCAAGAAGAACGAGAAGAAGCACATCGGTCATCGCCAGCCTTACACCAAGGTGGAGATCACCAAGATCGCACTGTAAGCCATGACCAGATGCGAATTTTATACCCAGGACGACCGGATCACCGGATTTTCCGTCTCGGGTCACAGCGGCTACGCCGAAGCGGGCAAGGATATTGTCTGTGCAGCGGTCAGCGCCGCGGTTGCCATGGCTGAGGCCACCATCAACGATGTGTGCGGCGCCAAGGCCAAGGTCCGGGTCAAGGACGAGCAGGCTCGTATTACTTTGACCCTCCCCGTATCCTGTGATGAAGAGGACAGCGTCCAGGCAGTTCTGGCCGGAATGATGCTGTACCTGTGCAGCCTGCGGGATGAATATCCTGATTATATCGAAGTTTTGGAGGTGTAACATCATGCTGAAGATTGGTATTCAGTTCTTCGCTCACCACAAGGGCGGCGGTTCCACCAAGAACGGCCGTGACTCCGAGTCCAAGCGTCTGGGTGTCAAGCGTGCCGACGGTCAGTTCGTGCTGGCCGGCAACATCCTGGTCCGCCAGAGAGGCACCCACATCCATCCCGGTGTCAATGTTGGTATCGGCAAGGATGACACCCTGTTTGCTCTGGTTGACGGCACCGTCAAGTTCGAGCGCATGGGCAAGGATCGCCGTCAGTGCTCCGTTTACGCTGAGCAGTAATTGCGTATAACCCAGAAAAGCTGCCGCACCGACTTTGCGGCAGCTTTTTTAATAAAACAATGTGTTTGCCGGAATCCTATGGAGCGCAAAGCACTGCCCGGGGCAGCGTTGTGCGGTCTGTAGGATGGCTCTGTTACCCAAGGAGGTATGTTTGTGTTTGTAGATAAAGTTCGCATTACCGTCATCGGCGGCCGGGGCGGCGACGGCGCGGTGGCCTTTCACCGGGAGAAGTATGTTGCCTCGGGAGGTCCTGATGGCGGCGACGGAGGACACGGCGGCAGCGTGATTCTCCATGTCAACGACAACCTGTCCACATTGCTGGATTTCCGCTACAAGCGGAAGTACGCCGCCCAGGCCGGTGTCAGCGGTCAGGGCCGGAAAATGGCCGGCAAACGGGGAGAAAATCTGATCATCGAGGTACCCCGGGGCACCGTGGTCCGGGACGCCGAGACCAACCAGATCATTGTGGATATGTCCACCGGGGAGGATTTCGTCATCGCCCGGGGCGGTCGTGGAGGCTGGGGCAACGCCCACTATGCCACCCCCACCCGGCAGGTACCCCGATTCGCCAAGGCAGGCCTGAAGGGCCAGGAGCGGGATATCATCCTGGAGCTGAAGCTTCTGGCGGACGTGGGCCTGGTGGGCTTCCCCAACGTGGGAAAATCCACCTTGCTCAGTGTCACCTCCAATGCCCGACCCAAAATCGCCAACTATCATTTTACCACATTGTTTCCCAATCTGGGGGTCATCTATGTGGAAGAGGGCGTCTCCTTCGTCATGGCGGACATCCCCGGCATCATTGAAGGAGCCGCAGAAGGCGCCGGACTGGGCCATGACTTCCTGCGGCACATCGACCGCTGCCGGCTGCTGGTCCATGTGGTGGACGTGTCCGGCAGTGAGGGCCGGGACCCGGTGGAGGACTTCCACGCCATCTGTGCGGAGCTGAAAAACTACAGCGTGGATCTAAGCAACCGGCCCATGATCGTGGCCGCCAACAAGATTGATCTGCTGCCCCCGGACTCGGACAATCTGGAGCGGCTGCGCCAGGCGGTGGAAGAAGCGGACTGCGAGCTGTACGAGATCAGCGCCGGAACCACCCAGGGCACCCGGAATCTCATGCGGGTGGTGGCGGAAAAGCTGCGGACCCTGCCTCCGGTGACCATCTACGAGCCGGAGTATGTGGAAGTCATCGAGGCCCCTGCTGACCCCTCGGCCTTCGAGGTGGAGCACTACGGCAATACCTGGCTGGTCACCGGCGGCTGGCTGGAACGGCTGGTGCAGAATATCAACTTCGACGACTACGAGTCCCGGAACTATTTCGACCAGCAGCTGCGTAAAGTGGGCCTGTTCAACCGGCTGGAGGAGATGGGCATTCAGGACGGGGACACGGTGGACATCTACGATTTTGCCTTTGAGTATCAGCGCTGACAGAGAATTTTTGTTTTTTTGCGGAAAGTATTTGCCATTTCGAGTTTAATCCGGTATAATAACATACGTCACCACCGTGGCGTATGTTATTTTTTTATTGGAGGGGAAGGGCATGATCCGAAATCTGAATCAGGTGAACTTTCAGGGGTTTGGCACCGTCCCCCCGGAACGCAATCAGCGGGACCAGAAATTTGACGCCCCGGCGGGGGAGTGGCAGCTCTCCCAGGAGCGGGCCGAGCTGTTCCGCAGTGATTCGGATGTCTGGATTGCCCCCGGTACCGGCATGAGCGTCCTGTCCGTCAGCCGGGACGGGGAGAATTTTCAGCACTTCTATCTGGACAAGCTGGTGAGCGTCCGGGGCGGTGTCACCTTTGGCCTGGAGGCCTTTATGGGGGAAGCTGCCGTCCGGGTATTTTACGCTCAGCCTCCCAGGCTGGTGGGCAGCCGGAGCGTGGACCCCCAGCAGGTGGACCGGCAGCTGCGGGTGGAGTGCATCTATACCTTTTTCTATCAGGAGAAGGAGCAAGGGTTTGTATTTCCCGGGGAATCTCACCCCATGGCGGAGCTGACCTATGTGGATCAGGGGGAGCTGCACTCCGTGGCGGACGGCCAGGATCTGCTGCTCAAGCAGGGGGACCTGGTGATCTACGGCCCGGACCAGTGGCATATGCAGTACGCCCAGATTGGGGTTGCCCCCCGGTATGTCACGCTGTCGTTTACGGTCAGCGGGGTGGAGCTGACACCGCTGCTGAACCGGAAATTCACCGCCACCCAGAGCATGGTGGGGATTCTCAAATATATGCTCCGGGAGCAGGAGAAGGCGGACCTGTTCTCCAATGATATTCTGATTTCCGAGCTGAATCTGCTGCTGCTTTTGCTGCTGCGGGAGACGGTGAACCCTAAGGGAGGGAAGCTCCAGACCGCCAACGCCATCCACTCGGAAAACGAGATTATCCGTCGGGCTCAGCAGTATGTCTCCGCCCACATCCGGGAAAAGCTGTCGGTGCCCTTGGTTGCCCGGCAGGTGGACGTGAGCCCCAGCTACCTGACTGCCCTGTTCCACAAGAATCTGCAGATTTCCCCAGGGGAATATATCCGTCGGGTAAAGCTGCAGGAGAGCAAGCAGATGATCCGGGAGAATAACCTGAACTTCACCGAGATTGCCGCAGCGCTGCAATATTCCACCGTCCATCATTTTTCCCGGCAGTTCAAGGAAAAGTTCGGCATCACCCCTTCGGAATACGCCAAATCCGTACGATAACGTCCCGTCCTCACATGGGCTCCATGTGGGGACGATTTTGTTCTTTCGCTGTTTTTTGGGGGAGGAACCGGTGTAACCCTTGCGAAACTGGGAATTCTGTTATATAATTGAAAAAATCTTGGGAATCCTGGATTCCCTTGGGGGAGGATGCAGAAATGGATTTTCGGGTGCTGGCAGTGGGGGATGTGGTAGGAAGTCCCGGGCTGGAACGGATCTGCCGGAATCTGCGCCGGATGAAGCGGCGGCTTCAGGCGGATTTCGTGGTGGTCAACGGGGAGAACGCCGCCGTGGTGGGCATCACCCCGGACCAAGCCGACCAGATCCTGGATGCCGGGGCGGATGTGATTACCCTGGGCAATCACACCTGGAACAAGCGGGAAATTGTCCCCTACCTGGACGACTGCTCCCGGATTCTCCGCCCCGCCAACTATGCCCCCCAGGTGCCGGGAAGAGGCTGGGGCGTCTATGAAACCACCGCCGGGCCGGTGGCAGTGATCGATCTCATCGGCCGGGTGAATCTGGACTACGGCCCGGACAACCCCTTCCTGGGGGTGGAGAAGATCCTCCGGCAATTGGACACCCGGCTGATACTGGTAGAGGTTCACGCCGAGGCCACCTCCGAAAAGCTGGCCATGGGCTATATGCTGGATGGACGGGTCAGCGCAGTGTGGGGTACCCACACCCATGTGCCCACTGCCGACGCCCGGGTGCTGCCCAAGGGCACGGGCTATGTGACAGACCTGGGCATGACCGGCCCCCGGGACAGCGTGCTGGGCATCCGGCCGGAGCTTTCCATCAATAAATTCCGGGGAGACATCCCCGAGCGATATCGCTGGGCCGACGGCCCCACCAAAACAGAAGCGGTGCTCTTTACCCTGGACACCGACACGGGAAAATGCCGCAAGGCGGAAAGAGTGGATGAATGGGACTGAAAATTTTACACACTGCCGATTGGCATCTGGATTCCCCCTTCACCGGATTCACCGGAAAGCAGCGGGAACAGCTGAAACAGGAACAGAAGAAAATCCCAGGTAAAATTTCGGATCTGTGCCGCCGGGAGCAGTGCGATCTGGTGCTGCTGGCGGGGGATATTTTTGACGGGCCGGCCACCCGGGAGACGGTGGATTTGGTGAAGCGCTCCCTGAAGGCCTGCGGCGTGCCGGTGCTGGTGGCCCCGGGCAATCACGACTGCTGTGCCCCGGGCAGCCCCTGGGTGGAAGAGGGTTGGCCGGAGAATGTGACGGTATTCACCGGCCCTCTGACCAGTGTGGTCATCGGCAGCCTGGACTGCCGGGTTTACGGTGCGGGCTTTTCCTCTATGGACTGCCCCTCCCTGCTGGAGGGCTTCCGGGCGGAGCGGACCACCCGCTATACCATCGTCGTGCTCCACGGGGACCCCACTCAGAGCCAGTCTCCCTATAACCCCATCACTGCCTCCCAGGTGAAGTATTCCGGCCTGGACTATCTGGCCCTGGGTCATGTCCACAAGGCTGGGGCCTTCCGGGCGGGCAATGTAATCTGCGCCTGGCCGGGCTGTCCCATGGGCCGGGGCTGGGACGAAACCGGGGAGAAGGGTGTATGCCTGGTGAAGCTGGAGGACCAGCCGGAGATTCAGCCGGTGAGTCTGGAGTGTCCCCAGTTCCGGGAGCTGACGGTGGACATCCAGGGCAATGCCAAGGAGGCCCTGGAAGGGGTGCTGCCCGCCGGGGGAAGCCGGGACTTCTTCCGCGTTACCCTCACCGGCTGCGGTACTGTTGACCTGTCCCAGCTGGAGAAGGCCCTGGGGGCCTGGCCCAATCTGGAGCTGGTGAACCACACCGAGCCGCCCCTGGACGTGTGGGGCAGCGCCGGGGAGGACACCCTGGAGGGAATTTATTTTCAGATGCTGCGCCAGGCCAAGGAGCTGAACCCGGAGCAGGCTCAGCGGATTCAGCTGGCGGCGGAGATCTCCCGCCGGCTGCTGGAAGGCCGGGAGGTAACCTTATGAGAATTTATAAAATGACCGCCACTTTCGGCAAGCTGGAGCATGAGACCCTGACCCTCCAGCCCGGGCTGAACGTGATCACCGCCCCCAACGAATGGGGCAAAAGCACCTGGTGCGCCTTCCTGATGGCCATGCTCTACGGCATCGACACCCGGGTCAAGTCCACCAAAACCACCCTGGCAGACAAGGAGCGCTACGCCCCCTGGTCCGGCAGCCCCATGTCGGGCAGAATCGACCTGAACTGGAACGGCCGGGACATCACCATCGAGCGCAAAACCACCAAGCGGGTGCCTCTGGGGGAGTTCCGGGCCTATGAAACCGCCTCCGGGGTGCCGGTGGAGGAACTCACTGCAGCCAACTGCGGCCAGATGCTGCTGGGGGTGGAGCAGTCTGTGTTCCGCCGGGCAGGTTTTGTCCGGCAGGCGAATATGGCGGTGACCCAGGATGAAGCCCTGCGCCGCCGTCTGACTGCCCTGGTAACTACCGGGGACGAGAGCGGTGCTGCAGATCGACTGGCCGCCCAACTGAAGGAGTTGAAAAACCAGTGCCGCTATAACCGCACCGGCCTGCTGCCACAGGCAGAGGCGGAGCGGGAGAATTTGGAACAGACCCTGGCGGAGTGGGATAGCCTGAACACCAAGTGCCAGAAGACAAAAATGCGCATTGACGAGGTCAAGTCCTGGCTGTCCCAGCTGTATAACCACCAGCAGGCCTTGGCTTACACCGCGGCGGAGGAAAACGCCCGGCGTCTGGCCCAGGCCGGGGAGGATCTGGCCCAGGCGGAGCAGAATCTGGCTCGGTGGGAGTCGGTGTGCCAGTCCCAGCCCCCCAGGGAGGAGGCGGAGCAGAAGCTGCGGGAGATGAAAACCTTCCGGGATGAGTGGAACGCCATTCAGGCGGAGCATCAGGCCCTGCCTGGGGAGCCCCAGCGGCCCAAAATGCCCCATCCCTTTACCAACATGACCCCGGAGGAGGCCCGGCGGATGGCCCAGAAGGACATGGGCATCTACCAGGATCTGCTGAACAACAAGCTGCCCCGGATTCTGTTTATCGTGGGCGCCGTGGGCCTGGTGGTGGCGGGCGTGCTGTGGTTCTTCACCGCCTACCTGTTTGCCGCCCTGGCGGGATTTGCCGGTGTGGCCGCCATTGGCTGGGGAATTACAGAGCTTGTGAACGTGAACCGGAATAAGAAAAATCTGGTGGAAAAGTACGACAGTTCCCAGTTCGCCCAGTGGGCTGACCCCATTGACGTGTATCTGTCCGAGGAAGAGCACTATGAGGAAGTCCTGCGGGAGTACAAGGAACTGGCCGGGGATGTGGAAGTGCGGATGATGGTCATGCGCAATCGCCGGGACGCCTTGTGCGCAGACCAGGATCCGGATGCTCTGCTGGACTACTGGCAGCAGACCGTGTCCAATTGGGAAGGTTATTATACCGCCCGACGGGAAACTGCCCAGCTCAAGCGTCACCACGACGATCTGAAAGCCCTGGTAAAGCCAGTGGAGAAGCCCACCATGCCGGATAATCTGACCCAGTCCGAAGGAGAGACCAAGCGGCTGCTGACGGAGTGTGCCGTGGAGCAGCAGCGGCTTCAGAACCGGCTGGGCCAGTATCAGGGCCGGATGGAAACCCTGGGAGACCGGGAGACCCTGGCCCGGCAGCTGGAGCAGAAGAAAGCCCGGCTGGCCCGACTGGAAGATGTGTACACCGCGCTGATCATCGCCCAGGAGACCCTGGCCCGGGCCCAGGCGGAGATGCAGCGGCGCTTTGCTCCCCGGATTACCCGGCGGGCTCAGGTGTTCCTGTCCCGGATGACCGGGGGCCGGTATCAGAGCCTGGTAATGTGTGACGATTTCTCTCTGGAAACCAAAACGGAGGAAGAAGATGTGCTCTCCGACAGCCTGTGGCGCAGCGACGGAACCCTGGACCAGCTGTACCTGGCACTGCGTCTGGCGGTGGCGGAGGAGCTGACTCCCCAGGCCCCGCTGATTCTGGACGACGCTCTGGTGCGCTTCGACGACGGACGGCTGAAGGCCTCCATGAAGCTGCTGCAGGAGCTGGGAACAGATAAGCAGATTCTGTGCTTCACCTGCCAAAGCCGGGAAAGCAAGGCCCTGTCCGAAGCCAAATAAGCAAAAAACAGCCGCCGGCAAACTTGCCGGCGGCAGAGCGTGTCAAAAAAGTGCGGTTTCTTTCCCAGTGTTGGGAGTAAAGTAATTCAAAAACCTGTCGGAAAGCCCCAAAGGGGTTTTTCGACAGTCTGAGCCGCCGGCATTTTTGCCGGCGGCAATTTTTGACTCAGGGGGCTTAATTGCCCTTTTTACAGCTTGTGGAAGATGGGCTTGCGGTTTTCGAAGGTGCAGACGTAGCCAAAAATATCCTTTAGAATCTCGCAGGCCTGCCGGGAATACTGCCCCACCCGGTCACACCGGTGGGCGTCGGAACCGATGGTGACGATCTCTCCGCCCAGCTCCCGGAATCGGCGGAAATAGTCGGCGGTGGGCAGGAAACCACCGCAGCGATCCACACCGCTGGAATTCATTTCCAGTCCCTTACCCTTATCCACCAGAATCCGGAGAATTTCCTCGATGATCTCCCGGTGCTCCCCGAAGGGCACCGGCCGGGGGGCGGGATGCGCGGCGGTTTTGCTGATGTAGGTCAGGTGGGCCAGCACGTCGAACTGGTCGTGAACTTGAAGGCACGCCAGAGTTTGCTCCAGATATCGCCGCTCCGCCTGGAATACCGTCCGGTTGGCCCAGTATCCATCGAAGTAAACGTCCTGGTCATCGGCAAAGTGGATGGAGCCCAGCACAAAGTCGAAGGGACGGCGCTGGAGATCCTGGCGGAACTGTTCCAGATTGTCCGGCAGTAGGCCGAACTCCATGCCCCGGCGGATTTTCAGCCCGGGCAGCTCCAGCTGATCGTACTCCTGGCTATAGACCTGGGTGTCGAAGGCCATGTTGGGCATTTGGCCCAGGGGATCGTAGTCGATGTGGTCGGTGAAGCAGATTTCTTTCAGACCGGCGGCCTGAGCGGCCTGGGCCATGGCCAGACCGGAGTCATGGCCGTCGAAGGACACTCTGGAGTGCATATGGTAGTCAAACATTTTGAATCTCCTCCCAGAACTGGCGGAATGCCGTGGGCAGCGCCGCCTGTGTGTCAATTTCTTCTGCGGTAAACCAGTGAAAATCCCCCTCCGCTGCGGCCACTTCCAGGTAGACGCCCCGGAGATTCCACTGGATGTGGGTGAAGATGTGCTTTCGGGAAACCTCTCGGAGCAGCTGGGCCGGGCGCAGCCCCATTTCTTCCACTGCCGCCAGAGCACGGACGGTGTCCAGGTGCCCGCTGACGTTGGGAAATTCCCACAGCCCTGCCAGCAGTCCGGTATCGGGCCGCCGCCGGAGGGCGTACCGTCCGGCACAGGAGAGGATAAACACCGTCCGGTCCTCCTGCCGCTTTTCTTTTTTCGGGGCCTTGACGGGAAGGCTCTGGGCAGTGCCCCGGAGAGAACCCAGGCAGAATTCCTGGCAGGGACACTCGGAACACCGGGGCTTCCAGTTTGGCCCGCACAAGGTGGCCCCCAGCTCCATCAGGGCCTGGGTGAAGGTCCCTGCCTCTTCGGGATAGACTTCCGCCAGGGCTTCCCGAACCCGGGCCTTGGTGGCGGGCAGGTCGATGGGGGAGGAGTCGTCAGTGAGCCGGGAGATCACCCGCAGCACGTTGCCGTCCACCGCTGGTGTCCGCTGGTTGAAGGCAATGGAGCAGATGGCCCCGGCGGTGTACTCCCCGATGCCCGGCAGGGCCAGCACCTGGGTGTATTCACGGGGGAAGACCCCGCCGAACTCCGAGACTACAATGGCCGCGGCCTTCTTCAGGTTCCGGACCCGGGAGTAGTACCCCAAACCCTCCCACAGCTTGTGCAAGGTTTCATCGGGGCATCGGGCCAGATCCTCCACGGTAGGCAAGGCCTGCAAAAACCGGGCGTAGTAGCCCTTCACCGCCTCTACCCGGGTCTGCTGGAGCATGATTTCCGACAGCCAGATCCGGTAAGGCTCCCGGGTCTGCCGCCAGGGCAGCTCCCGGCGGTTGGCTGCGTACCAGGGCAGCAGGGCCTGGGGCAGCCGGGACAAACATTCCTTGGATTCCAAAAAGCAACCTCCTTCTGATTGCTGCCATTGTACAATATCCGGCGCCGCACTGTCAAGGCAGGGCCCTGCCCAAAAATAATTTCCGGAAAAATGAAAAAAGGACTTGCAATTTATTAAAATATGTGCTACTATACTTTGGCACTTGAGTTGAGTGCTTATGCGCCGGTAGCTCAGTTGGATAGAGTGACTGACTACGAATCAGTAGGTCGGGGGTTCGAGTCCCTTCCGGCGTACCAACAATTTTTTGCACTCCGCCCCGGATGATACGTTTGGTATCGTTCGGGGCGGTGCTGCATAGTATGGTCCAGAGGATGATTTCCTCTGGACCGATTTCTACCCGCTGGATGATGGATAAGATCGCTTCGGTGTCTGTATTGTCTGTGGAGAGGATCTTCTCCAAGGACGAGCGGAGCACAACCTCCGGCAGCATGGACATATCCACTTGGTTTTTCAGACGCTTGATGTCGTGCTCCAGCTTGGCCTTCTGGGCTTCCAACTCCGTGATTTTGTTTTTTACTGCCGTTGACACAAATCCTTCCAGGAGGGTGTCAACGGCATTATTTAGTTTTGCGGTTACATCCCGTTCCTCTGCAATCAGAGCGTTCAGCCGGGAAGCGGCCCCGCCTTGGATGGTTTGGGCCTGCTCCCGCAGGATCTGCAGCAAACGATCCACATTGGTGGGGCTGCCCAACATTGCCCGGGTGTACTGTACGGCAATCTGCTCCAGACGATCAATGCGGACCGGTTTGGAGTTGCAGCTGTGCAGCCGCTTCTGGCCGGAGCAGCTGTAATAGTAGAGCCGCCCTTTGGAGATCCGGACGGACATGGCGGAGCCGCAGCAGGCGCAGAACACTTTGCCTTTCAGGGGGTACGGACGGTTCTTGGGAGGTCTTCCGGCCTGCTGCGTTTTGTTGTCGGCCATACGATTCTGGACCTGTTCAAACAGGTCTTTCTCGATAATGGCGGGGAGGGAATCCTCAATCCGTATTGTGTTTTCAGATGGTGCTGCGTGGGTGTTCCGTGTCCCGTCTTCCCGGTAGGGTATGGCTCCGTAGATCAGGACTCCGATGTACTTTTCGTTTTTCAGCAGATCGTGGAGACTGTTTGCGCCAAATGGCTTGCCCCTCTTTGTCTTCAGACCGTCGGCATTCAACCCGGCAATGATCTGCCGGTAACTCTTGCCGTCGGCGTACTCCCGGAAAATACGGCGGACAATCTCTGCTTCCTCCGGCTGGATTTCCAGACGCCCGTCTACCACCTGATAGCCCAGGGCAGGTTTGCCGCCGGTGTGCTGGCCATTGCGGGCCATAAAGCGCAGCTTTTCCATGGTCTTCTGCCGGGTCTGCAAACTCCAGATCTGGTTAAATAGAGCCATGCTTCCTTCGGACAGGAAATTCATGGGGTCCCGAAGATCTCCGCCGATGCTGGGCTGGGTGACGGACACAACGGACACGCCCATGCGGGTCAGATCGTCACGGAAGCTGAACCAAGCGGACATTTTCCGAAACATCCGGCTCTGGTCGTAGATCACCACCGTGTCCGCAAGCCCCAGCTGGAGGTCCCGCATCATGGCTTCAAATTGGGGCCGTGTTTCCTTCATGCCGGAAATTGCCATGTCGGCATAGACCCCCAGAATGGGAATCTGGTGCTGCTGGCACCATTCGGTGCACTTTGAAACCTGAACTTCGATGCTGTCCGGGTTCTGGTTGTCGGTGGAGTAACGGGCGGAAATAAATGCACCATGGGTTTTCATAATTTACCTTGCCTTTCCGGGGCAAATCTGCTACTATAAAAGCGCAGATTGTCCCTATCTTGGAGAGTGTGGGTGCTGCATTGCTCATCCGGCATTGGCGTGCCGGTGAGATTCTTTTGACCGCTTCGGTGTTCCAGCACCGGGGCGGTTTTTTGTTATCCTGCCAAATCGCTGGAATGTGCCTCTCCAACGGTCTCACCGGTGTCAGCGTTGATGAAGGTGACGGCTATGTCGTCAACCTGTGTACCGTTGAAAGAATGATACATTCCGCCGAACATATAGAAGCCGAGAACGGAGAAGCTTTCAACAAGGCCAAGCTCTGTGGATGTGGTCTCAATGGTGAACTGTGTAAAATCATCGTTCGCTTCCACCTTGGTGAAAGATGGGAATTCTTCAGAACCAACCATTTCGGAAAGGGACTGCTGGATGGTTTCCCGGATGCCGTTCATCATCTCATCGTGGGCAGCCTTAGTCATTACATAGGTGACGCTACCGTCATCATTGAGCGTGGCGGAAATATAGCCGGAGGCGGAGACTTGCGTATCCAGGGATTCCTGCGTGGTGCCTTCGTCAATAAACTCTGCCGGCACGGTGATTTCCACGGTAAACAAGTTCTGATCTACTTCCATTTCACCGATGGCATCCAGAGCATCCATGCCAGCGGTTTCATCTGTGGAAGCCGGTGCAGTGGTGGCGGCTTGTGTGGTAGCGGAGGGATGAGAATCAGAGGCACCACAGGCTGTCAGGGAGAACGCAAAGAGAAGTGCAAGGGTCAATGTGATTATTCGGCGTTTCATGTCATTTCCTCTTTTCTTTTTGGGTGTTTGGGTGCGGAGTGGATGGTGTACCGTAAAATGCAAATTCAACAAGTAATTTGCTTTCACCTCCTACAAAGGATACAACCGCTTGGACGGGAAGCCCCGCATTTTTCCAGTCATATACCATTCCCTGCATCCGATTTTCTTTCATGAAACCGATATGATTTTCTTTCCAATAGATAGCAATCTCATTGGAACCAGAAGAGGAGGTGGGGACCAGGTCCAGATGGTCGCCACAACGGATGCCGGCGCTTTCACAGCTGGTACCATACTGCCCACCGTATTGCCAGACAATCCAAACGGCCACATCTTTGTAGTGGTATTTCCGAGGGTACCCCATAAAATCATCAGGGGTAAGATCCTGGGAAGAACGTGCAGCTTGGTGTTCAGATTCCTTGGCACGGATCTGACGATCCACATCGTTCAAGCCGGATTGGAGAGCATCTTTTTTATGGTGACTCTTTTTGCGCAGTTTTTGAAAGCCCCAGAAAAGGAAAACTGCACCGATCACAAGAGCTGTGAGAAAAACAGAAAAATCACTGATAATGTTTCCGATGCCGCCGATCAGAAAGAGAAAGCCGACGATAATTTGCCAGTTCATGGTAATACCCCCATGTTTCCTTTTTGCTACCGAATCGTACTTGTAAACGCAACAGCTTTTCCAAGAATATGTACGGCACTCATTTCATCGCCCCAATATACAAGAGGTTTGTACATGGGGTTTTCCGGTTCCAGGGAAACATGATCATCAAAGAGTCGAACCCGCTTCAGGGTTGCTTCGCCTTCGATCAGGACGGCGGCGATCTCACCATTGTCAACGGAAGGCTGCTGCCGGATATAGACCACATCGCCATCAAAGATCCGGGCATTGATCATGGAGTCTCCCTTGCAGGTCAGGGCAAAGTCTGCATGAATGCTTTTGGGTATGTCCACATAATCCTCAATGTGCTCTTCAGCCAGGATCGGAGCACCGCAGGCAATCTGGCCGAGCAACGGAATTTTGCGCATTTCGGGCATTGGAATGACATTGCTTGGGAAATCGGGATGTTGCTGGAATGCGTTGGCAGATCGATTCGGACAGTCAGACTTCCCAAGAAGATAATCCATATCAACATTGAATATATCTGCAATAAGCTCTAGCATTTCAAGGCCAGGTTCACGCTCACCTCGCTCATACATATTAACACTGCTTTTCGATATTTTTAAAAGCTTCGAAAGCTCCATCTGCGATAATCCTTTTTCATTGCGAAGCTGACGCAAACGATCACAAAACTTTGGCATATAACCGCCTCCTACTTGAGTATATAATACACAAAATGTGTACAAGTGGCAACTGATTAAAGTGCACAAAATGTGCTCTATATATTTGAGCACATTTTGTATTTGGTTTTTATTGACACGAGCTATCGCATGTTGTATGATTGAGAAAAGCACATAATGTGCACGAATGGAGGGAACCGGGATGAGCACAGGGCAGAAGCTGAAAGCACTTAGAGGGAAAAAGACTCAACGGGAAGTGGCGGAAAACCTGAAAATCACGAAATCCGCCCTTGCTATGTATGAAAATGACAAGAGAGTGCCCAGGGACGAAATTAAAGTGCGGATTGCTGATTACTATGGGGAGACTGTACAATCTCTTTTTTTTAGCAACTAAGAGCACATATAGTGCACTCCGCTTGAGATGCAGGGAAGGGGGAAACCAATGAGTACTAATACCGAAGCCGCAACAGCGCATGCGGCTATTGTGATCAGCCGGGACGGCAGTCTGGTGCGTATGCCGCAGCTGTCCCAGGAGCAGATCAATGCACTGTGGGAGCAGATCGTCCGCAACTATGCGCAGCGGCACCCGGAAATCTTCCGGGATGCGTCTGTATAATGCCGCCGATCCGGCGGCACATGGCCCCGTAATTCAATCGGCAGAATCCCTGCGTAAGTGGGGGTTATCTGGGTTCGAGTCCCAGCGGGGCCACCACGGCAGATGCCAGACTGCCGATTGCCTCCTAATAGACAGCCGGAAAGACGGCCCGCCGGTTCGACTCCTCCGGCGGTTATACGGAGCGCCAGGTAGGCGGCCCGGGCTCTTCAACCCGGCGGGTGGTCGTTCGAGTCGGCCTCGCTCCGCCAGCCCGCAAGGGCCATACTATAACGCCATTTTCAAAGAAAGGGGGTGAACTGGGTGTTCCACACGGTGGATGAACTATGGGATTTCCTGAATGAGCAGCTTCAATATGAAGGTCAAGTGATAGCCGAACTATGGGAGTCAATCAGTGAGTCAATGGGAATTTCCGAAGCAGAAGCAGATTTCCCGGAGGATGAAACCAAACCAAAACCGTTGGATTTCTCACGCAGCACTCCGGGAGGCTCCCTTTGGCCTTTGATTCCCTGGTATACCAGCGGATTCACTTAGCGGCGGTTACTGTTGCGGATCAATGAATAACAAATCATCAAAAATCTGTGTGCATTTGGACTTTTGGCGCAAGGATGAAAAAAGCCCCGGGGAAACCCGGGGCGGATATGGGGCCGTGGGAAAGCCGGTTCGACTCCGGCAGCCCTTCCAGATCATCAAAAAAAGGAGAATCACACTATGAGCCAATTTGAAATGGAAAACCGGGATGTTATTCGGATGGTGAACGAGAATCATCGCCGGAGCAATCTGACCTACACCGTGGGATATGTCCTGCCGGTGGAGCAGGCGGAACGCTATGCACGGTTTGAGCATCGGGAAACCGTGCGGGGGCAGAGCTGGAAAGCCGCTGCGGGAGTTGTGTTTACGCTGCTGGTGGCGGCTGCCGGGATTCTGATTCCGCTGCTTTAGGAGGATGAACATGGCAAGCGCAAAAGTGCCGACTGATGAAGAGCGGCGGATCATCCGTGAAAACGGTCTGAATCCAGAAGAATATGCCGTTACCTTCCGAACAGACACGGAAATCTACCTGCTGTGCTACAAAACCAGGGATCAGGTTGTGATCCGGAAAGGGGACCGGCCATGGTAGTCAACGAAAAGGGATTGCTCAAGGCCATGAAAGAGGCGTACAAACTGGACGGTTATACCGTGGCGGTGGACGAGGCGGATTTGATTCTGAGGACGGTGAAGTGGACGGTGGTCCTTCATATGGAGGATGCACCGTCCAAGGTGCTGGCCCTGATTACGGAGCATATTCGGAAGCTGCCGGCGCCGGGCACGGCCTATCAGGTGAAGAGGAAGGAAACCCAGACCCAGATGTTCCGAATGGTGAAGGAGGAAATCCTGGACTTCCATACATCCGAAAAACCTCACCGCATTATTCGCCGAACGGAGCTGACCCTGGGCGGTTTCCCGTTGTGGCAGGCCGCCACGGAAAAGACGGTGGTCAAAGTCTACCCGGAGTACGAGGACATTCTGTGCCTTGACAATACGGTCATCCGCCTGGTGGGGGACAACGTACTCTTTGCCGATGACATGACCTCCCGGGCATACATCCTGTGTACACCAGCAAAGGAAGTGAAACAGCAGGAGCAACTGACCCACCTGAGTAAAATCCAGTGGGTGGCGGAATAAAGAAAAGCGGCGTCCCCACCACCAATGCAGGACGCCGCTTCATCACACCACAGCCGGAAGGAGATCGGGTGGAGCAGCAGACATTTTTGGGAGGGGAATCGTAAATGGGAGAAAATGTTCTGGAAAGGATGGAACGCATCGATGCCAAGAAGAAAATTGCAGACTTCATGGTGAAAGAGAAGATGCCATATGAATTTAAGATTCGATATGCTGCTATTCGTGCGAGAGAATTCGTGGAAGAGTGCGAAAAGAGGGGCCTAAACTACCACGTGAGTGTCGGAGGTTTGGATTCCATCACGCTGTACCTTTTCCTGAAATCCATCCATATCGATGCCCCTGGAATCAGCGTCTCCCATCTGGAAGATAAGAGCATACAGACCGTTCACAAAGCGTTGGGAATTGAACGGCTGAAATCCGCAGTACATCATGTAGACGATACTGGAAGAGAATACCACTGGGTGAAACCACAGATCATCCAGGAGTTTGGGTTTCCTGTGTTGTCCAAGGAAATCGCTGCAAAGATTGAACTGCTCCAAAATCCAAGTGAGAAGAACGCAACTGTGCGTCATGCGATTATCACAGGGGAGACAGGAGCTTACGGCGGTTTCCAGAAAGACAGCAGGATGAGACTCAGCCAAAGATGGCTGGAAAAGTTCGGTGGATACGAAAATGAAAATGAAGGGGTTCATTATCAGATTGCCCCGTTCCTGGTATCCTCGAAATGTTGTTACTACCTGAAGGAGAAACCCTGTGACGATTGGGCAAAGGCCCACAACAGCGTGCCATTCCTGGGACTGATGGCGAGCGAGGGCGGGAGACGGGCCAAAAGCCTTCGGGTGAATGGGTGCAACTATTTTGGAGCCTCTACGATCCGGTCTTGCCCGTTTGCGATTTTCAACCGTCAGGACATTCTTCAGCTTGTGCTGGACCTGAAAGTACCGGTTCCCGAGGTTTACGGAACGATTGAAAAGAAGGCAGATGGAACACTCTATACGACTAAGGCACAGAGAACCGGGTGTACCATGTGCGGATTTGGAATTCACATGGAAAAACGCCCACACAGGTTTGACCTTCTGCGGGAACGCAACCCAAAAGAGTGGGATTTCTGGATGTACCGCTGCTGTACGGATCCAAAGACCGGTGAGAAATTCGGATGGGGGCGTGTTCTGGATTACATCGGGGTAGAGTGGGAGAACCTGCCGGGAACGGATGACCCCGGACAAGTTGTTTTGGATGGGTTTTATGCGTGAAAGGAAGGGAAATCATGAAGCAGATTGACATACTGGAAGAGATCATCGTGGACAACTTTGCCGGAGGCGGCGGAGCATCAACCGGGATTGAGCTGGCCTGCGGGCGTCCGGTGGCAATTGCCATCAACCATGATCCGGATGCAATTCTCCTGCACAAAACCAACCACCCATACACGGAGCACCTTCAAGCAAGTGTCTGGGATGTCGACCCGGTGGAAGTGTGTCGGGGACGGCCCGTGGGACTTGCCTGGTTTTCCCCGGACTGCAAGCATTTTTCCAAGGCCAAGGGGGCGGCGCTGGTTGACCGGAATATCCGGGGCTTGGCCTGGATTGTTCTGCGGTGGGCCGCTCTGGTACGTCCCCGGGTAATCATGCTGGAGAATGTGGAGGAATTTCAGACCTGGGGACCGGTGCGGAAAGGAAAGCCGGTGAAGTCCAAAGCCGGCCAGACCTTCCGGAAATGGAAACAGCAGCTATCTGATCTGGGGTACAAAATCGAACATCGGGAGCTGGTGGCGGCGGACTACGGCGCACCCACCACCCGGAAACGGTTTGTTTTGGTGGCCCGATGTGACGGGAAGCCCATTGTCTGGCCTGAACGGACACACGCACCCAGGGACAGCCAGGAAGTTCGCTCCGGTAAGCTGCTGCCCTGGAGGTCTGCGGCTGAAATCATCGACTGGACGATTTCTGGGTACTCCATCTTTGACAGCAGGCAGGAAATATGGGAACGGTACGGGGTGAAAGCGGTCCGGCCTCTGGCAGACAACACCCTGCGCCGGGTGATCCGAGGTGTGGACAAGTTCACGATCCGGAGCGGGAAGCCGTTCATTGTACCAACTGGCTACGGGGAAAGACAGGGGCAGCAGCCAAGAGTTCACGACCTGGAAAAACCATTGTCAACCGTGGTATCTACCGTGAAGCAAAATCTCTGCCAGCCAGTGATTGCACCGTTTACCTTCAGCAATACCGGAGGAAGCGTTGGAGCGGATGCCGGTGACCCTGTACATACCATCCGCACAGCGGGTGGGCAGATTCTTTCTGCGGCAAACCTGATTCAGTACCACACCGAGCAGACGGAAAACGTCCGGGCGAATGGCGTAACGGAGCCAATCCCAACGGTGGATGCCTCCAACCGTTACGCTCTGACCTGTGCCAATCTGGTGGAGTATTACGGAAATGGTGTTCCGCTGGACCTCTGGGAACCGATGCGGACGGTGACAGCCCATGACCGGGAAGCCCTGACGGCGGCCCATATTGTGGAGTTCAAGGGGCAGGACATTGGGCAGAGGGCGGATGCGCCCCTCCGGACCATTACTGCCAGCGCCGGAGAGTTTGCGGACTGCCGGGCGGTGCTGGCAAAAGCGGAGGACGGGAATCTTGGCCGCTGGCCACTGATCCGGGAGTTGCTGAACCGGTACTGTGGTTATCACCTGGCGGAGAATGAGGTGATTCTCCTGGTAATCCAGGGGATTGCCTACTATATCGCAGACATAACCCTGCGGATGCTGGTTCCCCGGGAACTGTACAACGCCATGGGATTCCCGTTTGACTACATCATTGATCGGGACTATTTGGGCAATGCCTACGGGAAAACAAAGCAGGTTGCCCGGTGCGGCAATGCGGTATGCCCACCGCTGGCGGAAGCCATGGTCCGTGCGAACCTGCCGGAGTGGTGCGGGCAGAAAATTTCCACCATGGAGCAGTTCCATGATGCGGTGGCAGTGTAGGAG